>Ga0307509_10009235_pt1 | contig 12376 bp, 10 predicted proteins | sample 10_EM_MG_FD_202245 | JGI IMG/M metagenome (GOLD analysis project Ga0307509, IMG submission 202245) | Populus trichocarpa ectomycorrhiza microbial communities from riparian zone in the Pacific Northwest, United States - 10_EM | ecosystem: Host-associated > Plants > Roots > Unclassified | place...
CCTGCGCCCGCCCGGCCGCCGGCGCCGCGCCCCCCCCCCCCCCCCCGCCCGCCGCCCCCCCCCCCGCCCCCCCCCCCCCCCCCCCCCCCCCCCGCCCCCCCCCCCCCCCCCCCGCCCTGGGTGCTGGACCTATCCTGGAAGCATAATGGATTTTTTTTCTTTCAGGAAGGTGGAAAAAATATCGTCTTCACGTCTCTCTTGCTCGTGTAGATTGTGGAATATTTGTGAGGAGGAGGAGGAGTATGACGAGGGTATGTAAGTTAGTTACTATAACTCGTGATCGGGAAGAGGGGATATAAGGAGGAGGAAAGGAAGGATGTGTGTGTGGATGCTATCATAGTTCTTTTGGTTGTTGAAGGAGAATATAGTCTAAGTTCCCATGGAGAGTTTGAAGTGCACAGATATTATTCCGTGGAGTTTCAGTGTTCAGCATCCTGTGTATCCGTCAATCTTTGCCGTCCGAGACGTTATATAATATTATTATTATATATCTAGAGTTTTATTTATTCCATGCTTCCCCTTCCTTTTGACTCCCTCCTGTGCCGGTTCTTACATCGATGTTGTAAGTGCGGCCACCCCCACCGTAGGAAACTGGAATGATGGATATCAAAGTATTCCCCGACTCTATGCAAGAGTCCCTGAGTTCTCGAATCTTTCTTGGTCACTTTTTTATAGTACCCTCTATTCTTATTTTCTATTTTCCTCTAGTTTTTATACCAATGCTTGATTGTGTCATGTCTACTTTAAGGATTCTATCCACCCATCCATCCATATTAAATACCTGCGTGAAATACCTGCGTGAGATCCCCCTGCTAGATAGGGTATAACTTATCAGCTAACTTGAGCGCATGTAACTTAAGCCCTCCCCGAAAGGCCCGGATTCCACACGTTTCGCTTGAAGTTACTTGACCTACATACAGGCGATTGATGAAGCCCCAGGAAGCGACCCCGAGATGGGAAACGAGGACCTGGTGGAGAGTGAATGGGTTTGATATAGTCCACACGACTGGCGGTTCGCAATTCAGGGAGGAGGAGCACGTGGGATCCAGCAAGCCGGTATGATATCTAGCTGGGCGGGGCTTACCGCGTCACAGATCCTCACTCTTGGGCTCTTGGTGATATTTTTCACTCGGATGGAGGCATGGGGTTTCAAGGTTGATGTTTTTTTAAAATATCTCCGCCCCGTGTTCCCTGTTGCTAGAAATTAGCATTATTATTGGGGGCTTTCTGAACTGGTATCATAGCTCAGGGATGGGGGTCAGGCAGATCCCCGCCATTATCCAGTGGGGCTTTGGAGAAGGAGAAAGAGGTCGGGGATGAAGGCGAAAAGATAATCATTGAGAGTGAAATGGATCGAGTGAGTGAGCGATTGGTGGTCCTTGTCTATGATAATATGTCCTCGACAGACACTCAAACAATATCTCTGCTCAAGGAGCATTCTCGGGATTCAGGTTCGATGGTCCTATCTCGACCGTCGGGGCGCGAAATAATTCACCCACATGCAATGGCAATGAAAACTACAGATCCATTATTACATTAGGGCCGCCATCCCGAGTCTCGGCCTCTCTCCCTGCCCTATGCTCTCATCAGTGCTATCGCTGGGCCGTAGGCCCCACCTAGTCCTAGGTCATCAGCCATTGGACCCATACTCAGAGCTGTGCCATGCAAACCCAGCAGGAATCCAGACATATGTAGTAAGTTAGCTCACCAGTAGATAATCTAAGGGTGCGTTATTGGATGTCTTTGCTGTTACATATCGCACGTTTGTCCGAAACAGTCTTGGGAATCATTTCCATCATATCTAATCACTGGAGATCGTCAGTCGCATGGGCGTTGCGTCCTCGCCCAGGGTCGCCCGGGCGGATCCGATAACATCATTTCGGTTAGGTCACGTCGATGCGATTGCCACTCTTCTGGTAGGATGTTTCCTGATATCACACAGAATGTGTGGTCTGTTGTATTATCCTAAAAATAATAATACGGGAGCACTAGTATAGCATCGTATAGTATTACATGTACCACCGCCACGACTACCACCACCAGACAATTACCTTATCATATAGCACCACTCCCATAAACCCTTCCAACCGTAAAGCCCCCCCTAGCTAGACAACAATTTACAGACCCTTATTAGTAGAAATACACAGAAGCCGACCCCCTTCCCCCACCCCAAACCCCATATCCTCCACCCGCCATTGATACCCCAGAGTCTTACCAAGTCAAACTGTTTTTTGAAACCACAGTTGCTATACTACACATACTCGAGTAGGACGAAAGGCACTCTACAATAGTCCAACAGTATCATAGGCCACCGTTTTCTTCACATCCACCCCTCCCCCAGAAGCCAAATAGTGACCCAAGCTTTGCCTATGTCCGACGAAGCCCAGCTCACAAATACCCGCTCGACGGGAAAAAAACACCCATGCCTGGGTAGAGATTGAAGCACTGCAACCAAGAAAACCATTATAAATATCCCACCCGGGACGCCGACAAACTACTAGTACGTGACTCCCCACTAGCGATTGCACCCCCAACCCAACCCAACCCATCCAGAACCGAATAGTTTCACCAGCAGTTAAAACATATAAGTTACACATTGCACTGTGCTCTAGAACTTAGCACCTCGAAAACGGGAATAATCAAGAACCCCGCTACAAGACATCGCGAACCACCCCCCCAAGAAAGCTCTGCTGTACTGTATGATCCTGCGGGGCTCGTTAATGCAAGAAGCTGAGAAATTCCGGACATTCCCCTCCTTCCGCACACACATAGACACACGGCCTTGTTCCTGGCTGCTGTTTCGGGTTTTATTTACGAGTCACATATCTACCTATCTCCAAGATGCTATGCTCCGTGGATAGGCGAGAGATAAGTGGATGCGAAGTCCATGTCTAACTTACAGTGCGTCCTTACTGCTCTTTTGAGTTTATATCCGTATACCGACCGGTACTGCGGTGTCCGCGCGACCTTGGGGGGGGTCTTTCAGAGTGCCGTTTGTTCTTTGCTCCCGGAATATAATGAGTACGAGTATAGTGTAACGATGCTGGCCTCCGGTGGTGAATGGATAGATTAGCAGATGGATGCACGGACGGAAATTTTCACGAGTGATAGGTGTTGATGTGACGTTTTCACCGGATCCCCCAGCGGTGCCGGAATAATTCTACAAGGAATAAGAAGCAGTGACTTCAACTACCACATGTAGAATAGGTTAGGACCGCAAGTTATACTAGGTTGCACTAAATCTGGTTCAATTTCAATTTTTACACTCTACAGAATCCCAAGTGCCAAAATCCGTGTCACATCGTTCCACATCCAATCTAATCAACTCAACTCAGCACTCCAAGGCCCGGGCCCATCACACGATATAATAGAGTACAAGTCCAATGTCCCAGAATAGAAAAGGAAAAAAGGGAAAAAAAGCCCAGTGTAGGCCGAGACAACAAAAGAGCTACCGTAAGAAACGCGAGGGCAAGCTCACCCAGTCCCCAAACAAAAACATGACCAAAGCAAGGCACACAAACACCCTACACCATACACCAAGCATGCAATTCCCGACCCACCTTGCAAACCCACCAATAAACTCGGTTCATTTCATTTCAATCCCTTTTTTCCTTCTCATCCAGCAAATCGACCCACTCATCCTCATCCTCCCCATCCCACCTCTCGAGGGCAACGAAGGGAACCTCAACCTCCTCTGTCAAACTCGACCTCAGGGTACAAACACCCTCATTCTGACAAATCTCCTTCCTAGCCAAGTTTTTAAATTTTGGACCTGTAGGCCCGTGTACATAATCTATCCAGCATCCCCATCAGCCCTCGCTCTCCCCACCTGTTCCTCCTGGGTGCTAGGATAACTCACGATACTGCCCTGCAATCATCCACTGCCTCCTATCATTGGCCTTGTACATCCTGTCCCCCCACCTGCCGCTAAAGTGGAACCAGTCTACCGGCGCACTTGGTGTATCACCGCTAGGTTTCAGGACATCATGATCAATGTCGTACTTGTATATGTATGAGTTTTTAGTAACGTCCCAGAGAGGGCCTTTGTCTGTGTGGTCTGCGAGGAGGTGGAACGGGATAGCATAGTAGTGGGTTCCTGGGCGTGCATAGTTTGCGTGAGAGCCGGAAGCGGAGTAGCATACCGGCTATGCAAGCCAAGAAACCGTGTCAGCGCGGGTAAAAAAGTGATGTGGGGAACGAATAAAGGTACGTACACGGACACCTATCTTCTCAACAGCATCATACTTGTACGCTACACCACCTGAATGCTCGCTGTAAAAAATACTCTGGGGAATTCCACCGATGAATCGCACAGCAGTATGCTCCCAGTCACCAACATGATTTCCAAATCGCAAGCCGGCGACCGTATTCCCTAAATTGAAGCTATAGAAGTAAAAGTAGAAAGCGTCCGTGACGTTATTCCCCTTCTCCGTCCAGATGATTATCCCCGGCGCCGTGCTAGCACCCACGTCTGTTCTCCCGTGACCGATGGGAACGGGGCGGTTGTGGTCGCCGCGGAGCCAGGATGGTTGGGATTCCGGATCGTCATCGGAGGTTAAGTAAACGTCTAGACCGAAGCGGTTGAGCTGCGAGAGGGAGGTTAAAGATTGGCGAACGTGGGGCGAGGTTAGCGGAGTGTAGTTTAGGTATGGGATTGTGTGCTCGAGGTGCTCGCCAATGTCACCCGGGAGGAAGATTTCTTTACTGTAGAGGTGGACGTAGGGTGCTATTCATCGTTGTTAGGGAAACTAAGGTTTGGAGGTAAGGGGGGCAGAGAGGAGGGACCATAATCAATCACGAAACGAGGAACAAAACCCTCAGCAAGTCTCTCATGACCTTCATTTTCTGTGCCCAATACCGGCCTTGTGCCTACGGAATCACTTTCCCACACCCATCGCAGCCCGCTAAGCGAAAACCACGCTCCCAACCACTGTTTTGTTAGCAGAAACATGAGAAGCAGACACTCCAGAGGTGCATTGACTGCGCAAGGAGCATCCACAGTATTCGTAATATTAGCTCGAGGAACTCCTGGAAGTTTGCTCGAGTAAGGCGTAGCTTGTGGTGGGGACACTGCTGGTTAAGAATGTTAGCTCTATCACACTGAGCATCTCAATCCTGATGCTGAGGCAGGTAAGAAAAGGAGAATAAAGAAACCCTTTTAGAAGCCTCTCGGTTCCGAGGATTCACTTTATGGCCTTGCTCACTCTTTGCTGCTCATCAGCTCGCGCGGCCCACCCCCGAGGTAACGACTCACTTTCTAAAAACCGAGTCTTCAAACGAGTCCAGCCTCCCTCACTCAAATGCCCTCTTCGCTGTTTCTCAACCTTAAAGGCTTCTTTCCCTCGTTCTCGCCGCCTACCAAATTCTCACCCTGGCTCTTATCTTAGTCGCCGCCGTGGAGACAGCCAGCCAGCCCTGCGCGCTAACGAACCTAACCCAAACCCTTGCAGCAACCACAGCACCGAACGGCAACGGTAACACCGGAGCCGCCTAATTCCGAGCGAGGTACCTTAACCCCCACTTGATAACAAAGCAGCCTTGTTCCTTAATAATTCACTCTCACACTGGACCGTGTTCTCCGTCAGCAATTTGGTTGAACTAGGCGAAAGCGAAAGTATTGTATCTTTGAGTACAGAAGGGACCCCGTCGCTAGAAGCCTTAAACGGCTCCGCAAGTTTTAGGAAGGAAGGTGAGGGTGAGATAGAGGAAGGAAGCAATCTCCAGGTTATCCAGTTCAAATATTGTGATGTCCAATACTCCCTTAACTTATGCTGAGGGTATGAAGCGAAGAACCGTTTCAGAACTCGGTGCGCTTCCGTTGGTCGGGAAGGGAGGAGGTTCTGGGGCACAATACCCGAAGTATGGTAGGTATGCTGTGGTATTGTAACCTATCCTGGCGGATTGGCGGGGAAGATGTGGTTTGCTTTATAGTCTATGGATGTTGGTGTGTTGTGGGGATAGATAGTACGGGGTGGGATCGGGATAAGCTTACGAGGATGCGAACGGGGGTAAGTGATATGGTGCAGTGAGGTAAGGCAAGGAGGAGATATGCTATATCCGTGTATTTGGGAGCACAAAGAAAGTACAAGACTAGCAACTGTTGCTCAAGGTTTTGCATGAGAGGGACGAGTACTGGTAGCGTGGTAAATTATGATAACGTGGATTCGATTCACAACCACGCGAATATAACAAAAACGGAGACAACAAGCCTTGGAACACAAAACCAAACTTGTGTCTCTCCTCTCGATGACTCGGTTGTTTCACCCCATTTGAATTTGAGGAGGGCGTCCGTACCCTGCTCCGCATCCGTATACTATATCTGCTATCTACAACTATAATAGGGTATTCCTGCTACAAGTCCTTTCTAAACACCTCTGTCGACCACTTTGGTTCTGTCAGCGATGTTAGTTTAGCCGCGGGCTCGCAAGTCACTCTCCCACTCAGTGGCCCAGGTGCGGGGATTTTAACGCCATTGACCACTCTGTCCGGGGATTTACCTAATCACACCCATCGCCAAATATCAGTAAAAATAACAAAAATAAAAATAAAAACATTGTTAGAGAGATTGGTTAGCGGGGAAGACAACCGGTAGCACTCCCCGCCTTAACCCCCGCATCTTTGCCCGTGACCGTACCCTTCCCTCTTCTGGACGTCGCACCCGTCGGACCAGGGGTTGGGACCGGGGCAGGAGCATCCCAAGTAGCTGCCTGCTCTGGCAAACTATCTGCCGTAGCCTTCAATGCCTCCAGCAACTTTGTAACGCTCTCCGCCGTCAAGTCCTCATAATAATCGTCATTAATCTGAACCATCGGACCATTAACACAAGCCGCCAAGCACTCCACCTCGCTAAAGGTGAAAATCCCGTCTGGAGTTGTATGCCCAGGCTTGACACCGAGGAACTTCTCAACCGCCTGCATCACGCTGTCGGAATCGCACAGCATGCACGGTGTAGTCGTGCATACTTGAACGTGGTACTTTCCTACCGGGTCGCGGTTGTACATTGTGTAGAAGGTGGTGACCTCGTAAACTCGCATGGGCGGGATCTCGAGGATACGGGCGACTTCGTTCATTACGCTGATTGAGACGAAGCCATGCTGGCGTTGGCCTAGGTCCAGGAGGGGCATTACAGCGGCTTTCTTGTATTGTGGGGGGTAGCGTTTGAGAATTTCATTAATGAGTTGTTGGTTTTGCGAGGTGAACGAGAAGGGAATTGAGGGGTTGTTTTGAGGGGTGTTCCTGTGCTGTGTGATACGAGAGCTTCGTTAGCTGGTGTTTGATACGACGGGAGGTTGAGCAGGAGATGGCAAGGGGACGTGCAACTGCCAGAGCATCGCTACGACATAGAGGTGTTGTGCTAATGCTTCGAGATAGGATTGGACAATTGACTCGACGGGGAGCCGCACGCAAAAGGCGGGGGAGGAATGCCATGATGAGAGATGGCGGATGTTCACAAGAATTTGGGCGGGCGTCTTTGTCGGCGAAATGGAAATTTGGTTATGGCAGAGGTGATTGGTTCATTGACTGCGGGGGTCTGGCGGCCGGGTAACTGCACTCGTTCAAGGCCTCCTTCAGGGCTTGTGGCACGAGTGGAGCTGAAAGACAGACCCCCCAAGGCTGCTTAGGCGGAGTCAGGCAGTAGTCTAGAATGAAACGAAACTGGCTTGCAGATGATCTAACATTGCTAACGAAGGACCCACCAAAGTCGCCATTATTAGCGTGATGACATTAGCCTAACTTTGTGAATTCACGGCGTTCACCACTTGGGTCCTATGGATCGAAATGCTTTCTCTAGGATGTTCCATCGGAGCACTTGATTCTCGTTTTTGCAGTGTTATCCTTATGGTAGTTTCGCGTCTTAGTCTCTTGAGGGTGCTGAGAGCTCGAAACTAGCCGCAGCTTACTCACGAGTGATCACAAGAGCCGCAGCCACTCCCTACAATCCGAAAACGTCGCTCGGCTTGGGAAAGCTTCACCGGATATCTAACCTATTTCCCCCCCAGCCGAGCAGTCAGGGTTTGGAAACTAATTCCCACGCCCTCTTCGACCCGCGCTGAAACATCATCGAATTTTAATCCCACGCAAAATCACCAGGATATAAAATCACTTTCAAAGCCCCACTCTGCCCAATAGTCAAACATCAGAGACCAAGAAAAGACTATATTATCAAGCTATCTGGATCTCACCACCACTTCACATTAAGAATCAACCAACCGGGTGTTGGAGTTGCTGCAGATGTTGGCGGTGACGCCGGAGTCGGAAGGGCAGATGCCTGGAGACCGAGGACCTGCTCGGGCCCCCGCGCACGGGAGACGCGGGATTTGGGAGCGGCACCGGGGCTATAGAGAGCGGGGTCCTCGATTCGGAGGAGGCAGTTGCCTGCAGTGACTAAGCTGGGGATTGCAGCGGAGTAGCGCCTGGTAGGGCGAGGGAGATGTTAATTTACTGTTTATCTACGATAAGAGGGTGATACGATAGAGGAAGAGGGGAAGGGAGGAGGGGGGGGGTCACTAATCGTTGAGGCTAGCTCGCCTGACCACTGCTGGGGGTTGGTCTGACTTGAACAGTCTTGAAGTAGTTTACATCTGAACCAAGTTCAACGTGACTTAGGGTCTTTCTGAGGTACCAGATGATAGGCCGTTAATGACAGGCCGGTGTCCAAAGTGAGGGGACCTAAAAGCTCAGCTAGAGGTGTACCCGGGATATTGCAAGTTTCTATAAGGAGCAAGTGACGCTCGTCACAGCGTTCTGATTATTCCAGTTCCTGAGAACGTCCAACCAGGGTTGGGCGCTAAAAAATGTCCGAGTGAGTGGTGGTGACGGACTCCCGGACCCGCCAGTAGCGAGAGGGGCAAATTGCTCAACCCGATGGGAGGAGAGAACCTAGCTTACCAAGAGGGGAGCTGCAGTCAGCGGGAGGGGTGAACAGGGGGTTCCCGAGTCATATTTGGGCTAGGGATCGCGAATGGAATGCTAAAAGTGAGTGAGCCAACCGGATGTCGAAGAGACTGCTGTTTTGCCACATTATAAGGTGGATTTGCCACGCGGTAAAGAAACGAAGAAAAACGGTTTAGTAGAACAATAAACTTTCGCTAGTATCGATCGGACTCTCATGAGAACTTGCGATATCACTAAGCTCACAAGCATATCAGTCATGAAGTATGACTCGTTATAGATCTTTCGGCCATTCGATAATATATGCCCATAAAATAAACCTCCTCACTCCAAGCCCACCTACCAGGCTCACTAAATCCATTTCTTATTTGTTCCCATTCCCTTTCGGATGAAGCCAAGAGCCATAGACATGAACTTCTGCTTTACAGTCTACCCTCTAGGTACTCTATCTATCTTGGGACTCAGAGCCCTGTTCCAAAATTTGAGCCCTATATATCTACGCAAGAAGATACTCTTACCGCCAGTCTCGCTGGGGCATGGCTCTTAAACTCGAAATCACCATAAGGTTGTAGGAAAAGGAATGTCCCGCCAGGCGAGCAAGAGTAAAATCGCTATAGGACGCCCCCTTCTCCCTCAAACCGGTGAAGATCATCTCAAAAGCAACCCACAGTGACAAAATCCTATACAAATCTAACCCCTGGAGACTTTTCCTGGGAATCTTTCTCGCCTGTCCTTATACTGAACTCGGCCATATCGCCTTAGTGGAGTTTCGGGTTTACTCAAATGCCCGTACAGCACTAGAAGTTGTAGAAGGTGAGTATGCTAACGCCTCCTGAAATGGATTTTGAGCTAGGTAAGACGGATGGCCCGTAAGGGCGGTATACGCAAATAAGGTATCTGTCCGCTAACAAACTGCCCCTCTAAAAAAACCACAATGTCAAGAAGGAAACGATGCCGTCGCTCCCCGTCTAAGGTATCATACTTAAAATGTAGCTTCTGCCGTGGGATGTCAACACATGGGTAGGAAACAAACTTTCTCCTTTCGAAGTTCATCGTACCAACGATCTCATAACTTGCCGGTAGGAGACGAGTACCGCAGTTAATTTCTTGGAAGTGAATAAGGGTGAGTATGACAATCTTGTCTCAACGTATTCAACTCAATCCATGACTAGCGTTACACACACCAACAAACCTAACAATCTTGACATCAGGGCAGCAAACCCCTCATAAACTCTGTATTCATCAACCAACGAACCTTGTGGCATTCACGCCATTTCTTATCCATAATAGTGCGTGCACATTCCCCAGTGGGAGCGAGGCGATGGACGGTAATCAGGTTCATGCAGCGGCATTGTGGATTTGGTGGAGGGGTAGTAGGATTGCCATCCAGATCTCTTGTCTCAGGACTTTCCCCTCTCCCTCCGCATATTTTTTTCACCTTGATACAGTATCGTTAATTCCCTTTAGCTCGCCATATTTCGTCGTCTGGCATCCTAAACATCCCCCCAGTCCTTTGAGTTGAGGAACGAAGGCCCAGTATGAGCTTCCTACTCGCTATTGCGGATATGAGGAGGTATGTGGAGGTTGGGATTCTATGCAATAGCTCGTGTCATCAAGATAGGGCTTGTACATACCGTTCACGTCTCCCGCAGTTAGCTAGAGAACTTAATCAGCAATCTTCCCCTACAGGACAAAGCGTCCAATTCCTGACACCCTACTCCCACGCAAAATATAGTAAGTTATGGCGCGCTGCCCAGTTGGGCTTGACAATTGATACTCCCACCAAAAATACCCGAGCTTTCAAGGAACCTCAACCTGCTCTGCAACTAAAACCATACTAATAGTGACACGAGTGATTGCAAAGAACAAAGGAGGGAAGGAGGCGAGGGTAGGGCAACCAGAGTTACAAATTGGAAAATGTGGAGCTATTGTGAATGGGATACTAGTATGATATAGTGTTGCATTGGGAGGTGTTTGGTCGCTGGTCGGGGATGTGCGCTGCTGGCGCGGACAGAGTAGTGCACCTAACTTATTTGGCCCACAAGTACAATGCAAATTAGAATGACGAATCATGAATCCCCAATGACGCCCGCCAAGATGCGGCTCGACGCACCCCCCCAAAGAGCCTTCCTTTAACTTGAGCTAAATTTGACCTCCTCCCAGGCAGCGGTTTGGCTCTTGCTATCACCGGTGCCTACGCTAAACACCGTATATCTGCCGTGCCCTGGCGCTTCTGAAAAGCTTATACATTCCTACCCTGCATACTTTTATAAATTCCCGACCTGTGAGCTTCGAAGGTGAAAATGAGCAAGCGGAAATTTGCGGTTGCGGTTGAGATCTTGGTTAAAGCAAAGGTGGAAGAAGGAAGAGAAGAGGAGGGCGAGGATGAAGACTTAATCAAGGAAGAGGATGAAGACTTAATCAAGGAAGAGGATGAAGGTTTAATCAAGGAAGAGGAAGAAGATTTCATCGAGGGTGAGGATGAGGATTTCATCGAGGATGAGGATGAGGATTTCATCGAGGATGAGGATGAGAATTTCATCGAGGAAGATGATCCGCCACAAAATCCCCCTCCATCATTTGGCGGCCTTTTATCGAGATTCACTTTCTCGGGCTCGAACTCTAGCAAAGCTCCAAAAATTGCTCTTACCCCTCACCCAACACCACCCGAAAACTCAACATCACCCGAAAACCCACCGCCCACATCTCGAAACCTCCGCTCAAGGGGGCCTCCCGCGGAAAGAGAGATGATGCCCGCAGCCGGGCCATCCTCAGCACCGGCCAGGGCTAAAAAGAAACGCCCAAAGCACACCGGCTATGCACCCCCAAGCACATACGCTCACCTGCCCCTGCTCCCAGACACTCTTGAGGAAGGCCTAATCTGCGTCTTTATCGGTATTAACCCGGGCCTAACAACCGCGCGCATCGGCCACTCATTTGCGAATCCCACGAATCTCTTCTGGCGACTGATGCACTCTTCAGGATGCACCCCTGACCGCCGCCTCCCCCCACAAATGGATCGGAGATTACCGGAGCTATACTCCCTCGGCCAGACTAACCTCGTCAAGCGGCCGAGTAAAGATACGGCGGAGCTTTCTAAGGAGGAACTGTTGGCTGGTGTCGCAGTGCTAGAAGAGAAGATGCGGAGGTATAAGCCTGAGGCAGTGTGTTTTGTCGGAAAGGTGGTCTGGGAGGCGGTTTTTAAGGTTCGGAATGGGAGGGGGATTAGGAAGGGGGAGTTTGACTGGGGGTGGCAGGAGGGGATTAGGTTTGGGAAGAGGGCTGAGGGTTGGGAGGGGGAGGGGGAGGTGGAAGGGAGATGGGAGGGTTGTAGGGTTTTTGTAGTGCCAAGTACGAGTGGGTTGGTAGCAGCTTATGGGCCGGAGTTTAAGAGGGCTTTGTGGAAGAGGTTGGGAGATTGGGTGCAGATAAGGAGGAGGGAGAGGGGAGAGAATGCGCCGAGGGTTTAGGAATCGGCGGGGGT
>Ga0307509_10009236_pt1 | contig 12375 bp, 16 predicted proteins | sample 10_EM_MG_FD_202245 | JGI IMG/M metagenome (GOLD analysis project Ga0307509, IMG submission 202245) | Populus trichocarpa ectomycorrhiza microbial communities from riparian zone in the Pacific Northwest, United States - 10_EM | ecosystem: Host-associated > Plants > Roots > Unclassified | place...
GGCCATACCAGTATTGTGCATTCTGTTATATTTTTTCCCCTCCGCGCGTGATAAATGGAGCACACCATGCTATACGCAAAACAACAGCAACAAAGCTTCTCTTTTCTTCTGTATTGATTGCTTTGCCACAAAAACTCAGCAGACCAACCTCCCACGTGCTATTCACCCTGCATAATTGCAACGGCTCCCGCCATATCTTTCTAGCAATAGTACAAGTGAAGAAAAGATGATCATGATCCTCGTTACCAATATTAAAGAAAACATTAAGAGTCGAATTAAAAACACTGTAGTTAAATTCTTGCAGTCATGATATAGCGATTATGTGGGTACAGATGCAGATTGCAGAGCCCCTTGAACGCAAGTTACTTCAGGATGGAAGCTGTCTCTGATCACCGTTGATCTGTGTTTTTTACAATAAATTGCGGCTTTGTTATAGCTTTCTCCGTAGCATGTACTGAAAACCCCAAAATGCCATTTTTCATGCTAATTTTGTTTCAATAGAGCTTAGAATGCAAGGAAACCATTGGTTTCCCCCGATCCAAATAAGCACAACAGTTGAACACAAAACCCTGAGGACTTGAGAGTTTTTATTATTAAGCTTAACCATGTATTCTCAAAACTGAGGTTCGAACCCCTCCTGCTACTAGTATAACAGCCCCATTGATCCAAAGGATTTTACTCCTCCAGAGCTTGTTTTTGGATTTTAAAAATGTTTTTAAAATAAAATAAAAATATATTTTTTATGTTTTCAAATCATTTTAACATATTAATATCTGAGATAAATTTATATATATAAAAAATATTATTTCAATATATTTTTAAATAAAAAACATTTTAAAAAATAATACTACCAGAATACTACCAAACAAGGCAATCACAGAATTCACCAGAGGTTTTTTCAGCGGCCTCACCTCAGATTAAGGACCTATAGTACAGATCTGGAGCCAAGGAGTACCTCTTTTGGCTATAAAAGTTTGGTAACAATCCCCATTCTTTGGCCACGGATATCTCAATATCTGAAACAAAAGGGGGAGTCTTCTATGACTTTTGGCCGCAGAAGGATTTATGAAATTGCTTTACGTTTACATTTTACACATGATTTAGTTATTCTTTTGAATTCAATTCGTCAGCAAAACTTCTGAAGAGGAAACACATTAGAAGTGGGGTAAAAGAACATGGAAAAAGAAGTTTTGTATGGAAAGGTCCAGTAGCAAACATGCCATCTGGTTGTGGATCCTCACAACTATTTCTCGTTTCTATCTAAGCATTTTTCTTTAAATCCTATACAGGGTAATTTAAGCAATTAACAAAGTATTCCAAAAGAGAAACAAAGATTTAGGGATAAGGTCACTTTGCAAATGGCTTTTGGCTGTCTGTGGTGACTGGTGAGGATCACGCACTGAAGAAGAAATTCTAAACTCTATACGTACTTCAAGAAGGCCCTGATGATTACAGCATCAGATCATCTCCAAGTTCATTGATAACTTTCTCCACTTTCGATAGCATATCTGGCAACGAGAAAAGAAAAATTGTGACAAATAACCAAAATAGTTTCCGTAAAGAAAGGTTTACTCAAGTGCAGATATCACTAGCTCTCCAATTTGGTTTCTTTGCAAGGCCTAGTCCAAGCTAATAACTCTAAGCTAATGGCGCTTAGCGAGCTCCAAACAAGATGAAAAATGGGATAACGTTAGGATATTATAATAAACTAGCTTAGGATGCTAATAAGCTTAAGTGGAGAGGACCAACAAGTATTCTCAGAGCAAACTTCCTTAAGCATGCTGCAATAATAAGAATGGACGCGTGCCTTCGAAACTGGGAGCTCATAGAAGATAGATTCTAATTTGAGTACACTGAGAATTTAAATTACCTTGGAAGGAAGAATCCTCCATGTATTTCTGCAAGAAAGCAAGATTATTATCATAATCACTGTGGTGTATCGTATAACAGCAAGAACAGGAAATAATAAGCTCAACTTAAGAACAGGAAATGATTATTATCGTTATTATTTTGGAAGTGTCAAAAGTGTTTCGTCCAATCCAAATCAAGATAAGCTCCAAAGCACCACTATCTATTTCTAGCAACTAGGCATTCATATAGATGTGACAAAAAGTAAGAGAGAGCTACCATAATTTGGGATTTGAGATCGATTGCATGAGATGAACTTGGCTGGCCTGCAGAGAGAGCATTTCAGGTAAGGGAAAAAAACATCAGTGAATAGATTAATGAACGAAAACCATCAAATTACATCAGTGACAGCCTGTATACCTTGTTTGACCTCAGAGCAGCAGTCGAGCAGTAATGACGTAAAGCTGGGAGGCATGGCTGGAGAAATTCCTTCATTGTTGTGATTCAGAGATTTTTCCGTACTCAATGATGCTTGTTCAGCTTCCTTGTTCCAACTCAATTGAAGTTGAGGAGAATAATCTTGAACAGGACCCATCGTGCTCGATTCCTCCTCCACCCAAGCTCTACAGACAGTAAAGTTTGTAAATCTTCAGCGGAGTTGATCAATCAAGTTAGGCAATGACATACCTAGGTTTGTATCCATCAGTAGGCATGAACACAGATTGTGACGAAATCGCTGATTGAAAGTCGCTATCCGGACGTTCAGTTTCAATTGGATCCTCCAGGATAACCTGAAAACACAACCCAAACAAAAAAATAATAATTCAGCATTTCAAGGAGAGGAACTTAGCCATGAGCTTCATGATTTATTAACAACAATGATTTAAAATATCTTAACCGCCACCTTCAAAGCATTTATAAACGCTTCTGCTTCTGAAAAAGTTGAAAATCGAAAGCCAAACTTCTGGATCTGCAAACATGTGAAAGTTGAGCTACATTTTGACTTCAATTCTATTCATGACAGAAAAAATCGAATATAATGTTACCTACCTCGTCAAGAGAATCCTTGAAGGTCACAAAGACGGCTCTGGTGCCCCTTGAAGGATATCCAGAAACGCACGAAACCTGAGGCCATGAGAAATGCAGCTTCCAAACATAGTGCTCTTCCTGCACCACCAAATTCAATTCATATTTAAAAAATCTGCAAATAATCCAAAAATAAACCAAATTATTCGATACTTTTAATCGATTGCTTCTAAAGGAAGAGTAAATACTACTGACAAGGACGGTGCCGTTTAAAGAGAGCCCGAGGATGGCGTCTTTGGAGTTGGATTGGTAGTTGAGGAGCTGGAGAGAGGCGGTAGCAGAGACGGAGGAGATCCAGGTGCCTCGGGTTGGGCGGCACTTCCGATTGTGAGGGAGGGGAATGAGAGACGGACACGTGGAAGGCAGAGAAGGATAGTTGATGAATCGAGAGAAAGTCACCTGCCATTGGTCTGTAGGAATGGCGGAGGGCACTCTTTGCTCATCTTCACCACCTTCATGACCTATTATTGCTAGAGAAGATCCTGCCTCCATGTTTTTCATTCTGTTTTCTCGGTCTCCGCGCTTCTTCTTCTTCTTCTTTCAAATTAATGGAGGGAAACTGGAGATTGTTGTTTGTTTCGTTTATTTTTTTCAAAAAACATTATTTGCTACTTATATACTACCACTAAGTTCTCTTTTGTGCCTGATTTTTTTGTACCGGCTGGAAAGGCCCGTTATTATTAGCTCTTGATGACATGTTGTTTCTTAAAAATTAAAAAAAGAAAGAAAATAAATAAATGATATGGAAATGGAAATGGAAATGGAAATATTTATAAATAAAATAATATTAAATTAGTTATAACCAACATTAGTTAAGAAATTAATTAAGAAATAAATAAAATCACTATAATTATTTAATTCATCTAGTAAAGTCAAGGAAAATAATTTATAATTTATTAATATATATATATAAAAGAAAAAATATTTACTTTTTCATAAATAAACAAAAATAAAATAACTATAATTTAAAATGAACTTGGATTATTATATGCTATTAAGTTAATTCAAGAGTCATCATATAAATCTATATCAATTGTTTTTATTAAAATATTAATATGTTTTAAAATATATTTTATAATTTATATTATCAGATTTGAATTTATTAAATTAATTAAATTTAACCGAGTCAATATTTTTTTAATTTAATTTAAAATTTAATCTAAATCATGAATTTTTTAAATAACTATACTTATATTTGTCTGTAATGTTTGTTAAATTAATATATTTTTAAATATTTTTAATTAAAAATTAAATTTAAAAAACTTCACAAAACATCATCTCAAATTGTTTTCAGTCCGATTTAGCAAAACCTAGAAAGCCACGCCCAGATCGCATTTGAATACTCCACCTGTACATCATTAAATTAATATTATCCTTGAAATTAAGCACATCTCTGTAATTTTTTATTTTTTATTTTTTTAGTTTAATATAGGTGTTCGGGTTAGCTTGCGTGTACTTTGACTAATCTCACGGGCCTTAAAGTTAACGACCAAATAAATCTCTAGCAGTCATGAGAAACTATATAACTCGAATCTAAAATTACAGGAAAAACAAATTTCTTAATCCCAAAATCTTACTGCTATAACATCTCTTCAATTTTTTATTGTTTGGCAAAGTTGTTTGCATTTTTTAAATCAAAGTATCAAACCACCCGCTCCTTGTAATTTCTCTTAATTTAATCATTTTTCTTTAACTCTTTTTTAAAAAAGCCGGAAGGAAGAAAAAAAATAGACAACCATGAAATCTCTACTGAGTCCACAACCTTCTCTCCCAACTCACACCACCGAACCTCGAACCCATCTCTCCCGTTCAAAAGTCACTTCCTCTCTAAGATTCGATCGTGACCGTTGGATTGGACGGAAGAAGTGTGGTTTGACTTTGAGCGCTGTGCTGGACCCTGCAACAATTGATCAATTTGGGATTTCAGAATCCGAATTCGTAAATCCAGCTGTTTCCACTTCTTATCGGAGCTCCAAGTTGCCGAAACCCAACCAGACGGTCCTTGATGCTCAAGCTAGGGTTTGCACTGGTCCCACCCAGACCAAGCCTCTCAACGAGGACCAGGCTTTTAAAGTTTTCGACACCATTTTAAGATCCGGTGAGCTCATAATATTCTCTTCGCTCTCTCTCCCTCTCTTTTTTCGCTTTTTTTTAATATTTTTATTCAGTTTAATATAATTTTATAATTATTAATTTAAGTTAGCGTATTTAGATAGACTGAATTTTGTATTAATTTTTGTTAGCTAGAGGGGAATTAAAAGATGAAGAGCAAGTTTCGAAAGCGCAACTTGGGGCATTTTTTGCTGCGATGACAATTCGTGCGAATGCCTTTCCAGAAGCAACCCAATGGAGTGAAGGTGAGAAGCATGCAGTGAGCAATTTTTGGCCCCACCTAGTTCGAGCGCTACCATCGGATGTAATCTTCATTGCCGACCCTGAAGGCTCAATAATGGGAGTTGGAAGTTCGATTGGGCCCCAATATGTTGGGAATGGTACGAGCGATATGAGATTGGTTGGAGCCCTTAGGGAGGTTTTGGCAGGTGGTCACCTTGGATATGAGGAAGTCCAAGGTGTTCTAAGAGATGTTCTTCCTTTTAAATTTGAAGATAACAAGTGTTCATCTGGAGTTAGTGAGACGTTGCTTTCAGCTTTTTTGATTGGCCAGCGTATGAACAGGGAAACCGATCGTGAGTTGAAAGCGTATTGCCTTGCATTTGATGATCAACTTGGTAGGTTTTGATTTATTCATTAGTTATTTCACGTGCTGGATTTTAAGTGATGAATGGTTTGAATTAGCCTATGTATCTTTTTCTTGTTTAATGCAATTCTCAGTTGGGCATTAGGTCTCGCACCAGTTGCTGATGTTAGATCATTGACTCATTACGGTGAACCTTATGATGGAAACACTCGTTTCTTTAGGAGCACATTGTTTGTTGCTGCTGTTAGATCCTGTTATGGCGAATCTTCCTTGCTTCATGGTGTGGAGTGGATGCCACCTAAGGTCAGCCTTCTGCTTATTAAATGTTGCAGTGTGTTTGGTTAAAATTAAAATTTATCTGGTCCCTAATTTTAAGGTGATGTTGATGATCTCTCCTGTGAATTTATGCTTCCAATTGCAAGTCCTTTTGGAAGTAACAATGACAAAATGACTTGTTCTTAATATTTCTGATATTGGCGTATTCATTACCTGTAGTGGAAATTACTTCCAATGAAACTTTTTTTTTAGATGCTGAAAAAAGTATGGTAATACTATCTGCTTTCACAAGTTACGGAACTCACCGCATCCCTTTTCTTGATTATTTGATTGGTCTAGTATTGTCTTTAGGGAGGCATAACAGAAGAACAGATGCTGAAGTTTATGGGAGCAAATACAAGATTGACTCCTTTGCAGGCTAAAGAGCTTCTTGAGGTCTGTCACATTCTAATTACACAGTGCTACTTTACATTTGTATCCTTGCTGTGCTGAAACTTTGTAACTGTCATTTCAGGATGAGGAGCTTGGTTTTGCCTACATAAGTCAGCGTGAAGCTTGCCCATCCCTGTATGCAATCTAACCACGTACATCTATTTCAACCCTTCATCTCCCTTCTTCCTTGCATGGATAGATATCTCCATCATGCCTGTTTTATCCTTTCCATGATTTTTTTGTGTTCCATTTTGCAGATATTCATTGATTGGGCTGAGGGAGCACATAAAGAAACGTCCCCCTCTGGCAACAACTGAAAAGGTTCAACAATTTGTGAAGGTGGGTCATGTTGTATATCACTATATTGATTGGCATATTTGTTTATCCGCACATCCAGACAGTCCTCTTTTCTTCTCTAAGAACACTTTGTTAGTTAGCACTTTATGCTAATAAATTTCTGTTTGCAACACCCTTGAAACGTACAGCGACTTAACATTTTTGGAAGGAGCTTGTTTTGCTCTTGTTCTGTTTTTGTTGTAGTTGTTTTCTAAGATAATTTAGAGATGGACGAAGGAAGTTGCAAAGATGAGAGGGAAAAAAGAAGAAAAGGAAGAAAGAAATGTTTTGAGATGAAGTGACAATTCATTACTTATTTCACTAGCTTACATCACACACACACACACACACAAGAAAAAAGTATAAAAATTACTTTACTACCCTTGACTTTACACTTTAAATAATAAATGTTCCTAACAACACTCCCCCTCAAAGCAAACCCAACCAATGGTTTTTGGTGGGACAATATAGGACCAAGTTCTTGTAGGAACTCCATTGGAGTTCTGAACTTAAGAACTCTTAGTGGCATCTTATTAATGAGATATGTTGCTCCAAGAACTGCATCTCCCTGGTAGGTTTTGGGCAAATTCCTTGTGAACATTAGAGATCTGGCAGATTGTAGTAAGTGCTCGTTCTTTCGCTTAGCTAAACCATTCTGATTTGATGTATTTACACAACTAGTTTGATGAAGAATTCCATGTTCCAGCATATAGCTTTGAAAACCTCCTTCCATGTACTTTGTACCATTATCACTCCTTGAGATCTAAAATTTAGCATTAAACTATGTAGAGATCTTGTTATGAAGCCTCATAAAGCAAGAGAACACTTCACTTTTATTATGCATCAAATAAACCTAAATAGTACGACTATAACAATCAATAAAAGTAACAAACCACCTATAACTAGATAAGAAAACAGCTGGACTAGGACCCTAAACATCTGAGTGAACCATAAAACGTTTACTACTTCTATTTTTAGTTGAGGAATAAGTAGCACATGTATGCTTAGCTAATTCACACGCATCACAATATAAGGTTATTGCTTAGATAATGCTGGAAAAAGCTTTCTTGGAACTACAAAAGATGAATGCCTCATTTGATTATGCCATAAAAGTAATTCTTGATTGACTTCTTTAAAGATGGTCACCAGCCCATGTTTGAACTCACTTGTGTTTCCTAAACCAACAAAACCAACTTCTAACAAATATAAGCCATCATCCACCCTACCAAAGTCAATCACTTTCTTTGTCTTTAGGTACTTGAACACATAATGAGTAGAGTAGAATGAGATTTTATACTCAAAATCTTTAGTTATTTTACTAATAGATGGAAGATTAAAAGAGAACTTAGGAACATGAAAAACTGAGGTTAAAGATAAACTTGGGAACCATCAACTATACGAACTTGATAAACTTGGGAACCATCAACTATATGAGCTTTATCTTTACCTGAGAAAAGATTGTAAGATGAAAAAAATTTTGAAGACTGAGTCATGTGATCATTAGCTCCTGAATCTATCACCTAATGATCAGAATAAAAAATGTTGGAAGAATTAAAAGCTATCATTAGCATACCTACATGTGCGAAGTTGGATGAAGAGGAAGGATCAAGATTGGCTATAAGATGTCTAAGCGTCTAAATCTTTTTCTTGGACAAAGTTGGGGGGTTTAATTGACTATCAAGAATTGAACTCTCAATTATCTTCGGTTATCTCTAACACAAGTGTTTGTGTTCTAGGAAAACCTATTCTTTTCCCACCTTGTTCTTTTGAAGGACATCTATGTAACTGTCAGCATGTCTCCCTAGTATGTTTGGTTCGTCCACAATAATCACACTTCATTTGTGCTTTGTCAGCTAACCTTGGTTCACTAAGACTTGTAAATCCCCTAATAAAGTTATTTTGATTGGAGTTAGGAATCATGGTTGATCTCGAATGAGTCAACATTGCATTTCTCCTACTTTCCTCTTGTTGAACATGAGAATATGTCTGCCTCAAGGAAGGGAAAGGCTCTCTCCCCAAAACCTGAACTCTAATATGGTCATATTCAATGTTTAACCCAACTAGGAAGTCATAGACATATTCCTTGTCAATGGAAACTTTATTGCATCACTTGGACAATATGCCTGGAATCATGGTAGAAGCCTAACTCTTGCTACAAACTACTCAGTATTGCAAAGTATTAGGCTACAAACATGTCACGTTGCTTGGTATCATGAACCTTTTTTCGTATCTCATAAGCCTGAGCATCATTATCCAATTGTGAGTACGTCTGGCTGGTAGCATTCCATATTTTTGAAGCAAAATCTAATAAAAGATAACCACGAGCAATAAAAGGTTGCATAGAGTTGATGAGCTAGGACATGACTAGAGAATCTCTAGCTATTGTTCTCTTCTCTTCTCCTCTCCTGTGATGTACCCATACTATCCACGTCCCTTGATAAACAACAAACAAGATCGGGACCAAGCTAAATAATTATTTTCATCTAGTTTGAAATGGCTGATTTAGAGGGTAGAATTCTCATTCACAACTCCAACCTGACTCCCACTACTATCACCAGAGGCGAGATTGATTTTATCAACTGAATTCTTTTGTCATATTCACAACACTACCAAGAACTATATATCTAATTAGTCACTAATTGACAACCATTTTATATGAAATTGACAGCTCAAACAACAACAATTATTGGTGAGACATTAGGGCTTTTGTTCATGAAGTCAAGACATTTTTCAATCTAAACATTGTGGTGATGTTGTGCTGACATCAGCATTGTGTTTTGCTGATGTTAGCAAAACAGTTACTCTCCCTTCAGAACAATGTTGATGCTTGAACTCGCTAGATTTGTTTGTTGTGCTTTGATACCAAGTTGTTTTCTAGAGATGGATGAAGTTGGAAAGATGATGGGGAAAAAAATAGAAGAAAAAAGGAAGAAAGAAATGTTTTGAAGTGACAGTTTACATCACCCACCCCCCCCACCCACACACACACACTGTGTGGAAAGAGTATAAAATTATTTTACTACCCTTGACTCTCACTATAAATAATAAACGCTCCTAACAACAGTTGTTCAGGCATTTTAATTTCTATAGTAATTAATATGCAGGGAATACTTATATTATGTATGTCATCTGTATAATTACAGCCTCTACTTTTCTTCCTCAACAAAAGTGGTGTTTATTTTGGTGTGTAACTTTTCAATTGTGTTTTTCTGAATAGGCTCGGGGGAGAGAAGCAATTGTTACTGGGTTTTATCATGAAGGCTATGAGGAGCCTCTTTTAATGCTTATGAAAAGAAGAGGTGTTCATTCTGGTTTGGTGGTGAAGGTATGGACTATGCATTTGCCATTGAACTCATAGGTTTCCCATATATTTACCATAATAAATCTGTCTTAAGAGAGACTTTTGATTTGAAAACAAGGAGTACAGTTTTCTGAAATGGTTTGCGTGAATTTGTTATTTATCTTTGGAGTATCATCAACTGAGTAATCAAAAGGAACTACTTGTACTTTCTCACTGTGGGGTGTTTAATTTAGGGCGAGGAAGGGGCCCTCTCAATGACAACAAAATTCCGATCTGCGAATGCATCAAAAGGACTTCCTGTGAACTACTGTTCAGGCTTTCGTTCATTGGGCATGGATTCTGCTTTTGAACTTGATGGTATTTGTTCATGTGTCTTTCTTACTTCCTATGAATGATTGTGGTCTTGTTAGTTTGTTCACGTGCTCATTTATATACAGTCTCATAATAGAATGTGTATGCTTTGGTTGCACACACAAGAAAAAGAACTAATGCCCCACTCAAATATCTTGACTGAAATACCCGTAAATTGTATTTTCCATAGAAATAGTGTTTTTACTTATTTATATTTGACCTTCAAGTTTTGGTGATGATGATGTGGCTAAGATAATAACTAATGCCGTGATCTTAGCAAGTGCTCATATGTCAGTACTAGTGGACTGAGCGTGTCAATCTTCAAGCATTAAAATTGAAGCGTTTACTTATGATTTTTCAGGGGTGTCACGTCAGAATTTCAAAACTGAAGTTAATGCCAAGGACTTCGGTTTTGAACCCACTGATACTCCAAGAACTGATAGATCTGTAAGTTAAGTTTGTGATTATTTTCTTATATCTTCTTTGGTTGTCTTATCCTCCGAGATTGTGATTGATGGTATTGCTAATGCACGCCGCTTGTCCAGTAGCGCATTGTTTAAAACTATTGATCTTTTTTTCACCAGAGGAAGAACTGGATGGTTCAAGGGATTTCACTAATCATGTCTCATGAGAACTATTTATTTATGGATTACAAATTTCGTTAAAAAACCCACAAAAAGAAAAGAGTTTACATTCTCTCACACACAGGCTGTATGCAAGAAAATACCTAAATTATAACATACGAACCATATAGCCTTTGGGTACTGTTTTCGAGTGCAGATCTTTTTTATTTTGCTTTCTGCTTTCAAGTATTTATGATGCCTTTACTTTAGGAAAAGAATTGCATCAGTCCAGGTTTTATGATCCTATATGTCTCTCTCTCTCTCTACATGTATAGAGAGAGAGAGTCTACCCACCAAACCGCTCCTTGACATGGCAATCCAATTCCTGCCGCTGCAGCACTGAATCAAACGCACAAATCCTCATTTCAAGTTCAACTAACGAAACGTCACCACATGATTGACTGATACACGCTGGCTTCTCTCTTCTCCAAACTCCTGTAGCCTTTTTTTTTTCCTTTCTCACAAGCCTTGCATTATGATACATTTTTTTTTTTTCCTGATAATAGGTCTCCAAGAATATAGAGTTGGGTTTAGGAGCTCTCCATGGCCAGAAAGGACCAGCATATGATCGAATTGTCTTAAATGCTGGAATGGTGGATCACCTGCTAGGATGTGATGGTGCAGAAGATGTATCTACAGCACTGGATAGAGCCAGGGAGGCCATTGATAGTGGTAAAGCTCTTAAAAAGCTGTTAAATTACATAAAGGTCTCGCAGAAAATGAGGTGAAGGATGACCAGCTGGTGCATCTGATGAACATGGGAAAGCAATAATTACTGGCTTGAGAAGAAATGAAAAACACATTACAGGATTTCCTGTTTCCATGCGTTTTTCCCTTCATCTATCTTGACCTTGTTATTTTCTTTTCTTTTCCTTTCCCTTCATTTATCTTTACCTTGTATAAACCTTGCTGTGGCCAGAGGAAAACGAAGCATGCTTCTGGAATAAACTGGTCAAGTCACCCAAGCATATTTCATTTGTTTTTTCTTCTTATTTTCTTGTAACATGAACATCGGATTAAATAAAGTTGTGTTTTTAGTTTTTTAACTCTCGGTGATGGGAAATTACAGCTATTTGGAAAAATGATTTATCATAGTAGTGATGAAACTCGAAAAATTTTATAATGCTTAAAGAATGATAAATGGTATCATATTAATTATTTTTTCATCTAATTTTTATGAAAAAAATACATATATTAAAGAGAGAAAATTATGACTAATATAAAGTAGTAAAAATATCTTCATCTAAATATCTTTTTTACTAGTATTTATTTTTTTTATAAAAAAAATACATTTATAATAAAACTAATAAAATAACACTAGTGTACACAGAGTAAAATTATTCAATAAAACTAAAAAAACATCTTTATTGCACAGCTCAAAAGGCTAAAAACAGTGCTCCTCTAGAAATAACACAAGTGTTCCC
>Ga0307509_10009237_pt1 | contig 12373 bp, 5 predicted proteins | sample 10_EM_MG_FD_202245 | JGI IMG/M metagenome (GOLD analysis project Ga0307509, IMG submission 202245) | Populus trichocarpa ectomycorrhiza microbial communities from riparian zone in the Pacific Northwest, United States - 10_EM | ecosystem: Host-associated > Plants > Roots > Unclassified | place...
CGGTCGCGGTGTGCTGCACGCCGGGGACACCACCGTGCCCGAGGAGCGACCGCTGCTCTTCGACGGCTCCAACTACTGGGTCTGGCACGCGGATTCGGAGGACCCGGAGGCGCGCGGCTGGTACGAATACGACCCGGCCACCGACGAGCGCGGACGCATGAGCCGTCCCTCCTTCCTCGCCGACGCACTGCGCGACGCCCCTGCGGGCAGCACCTTCGCCGGGGGTCGGCTGCGCCCCTCCCCCACGGCCGGCGCCACTCCCGCCTCGGCGCCTGTCGACGGCCTTGTGGGCCTGCGCAGGCTGGAACTCCCCGACGGCTCCACGCGTGTCGAGGATCTCGCCGGACACGCCCTCACGCTGCCCGCCGACGCGGGCAAGCCGTACACGCTGGTGATGTTCCCGGGCGCGGAGCGGCCCACCGCGGTCGTGCACAACGGCTGGCAGCTCGACCTGGTCGACGCGGACGGTGTTGTCACCGCCTGGGCGAAGACCGACCGCACGGCGGGCGTGTTCGGCGAGGGCACTCTGCTGCTGCCGCCGATGCAGTACTGGGAGTGCATGACCCCGCGCGATCCGGCGGGCTCCACGGGACTGCGCCACATCGACCAAGACACCGCCGCCGCCCTGCTGTCGGCCGCCGGCGACAAGGAACCGGAGGCGCTGCCCGCCGCGATCCGCACCCTGCTGCATGTGACCCATCCCGCCCTGCTCGCGGGCATCGCCGGGGTCGTGCGGTACGCGGCGGCCCAGCAGGCGGTCCTGGACGCGGCGGCGACCCGGCTCACCCTGGCCCTGGAAGGCGGAGTGGAGGACGAGGGTCCGGCCGGTCCGACGGACAGTGTGCTGCGTGACGCGATGAGCGGTCTCGGCGCGTCCAACGGGTACTGGTGGAACCGCGACGACCAGGCCGACACGGTCTTCCGTGCCCTGCGGGTGCTGACCCGTGCCGTCGACGCCACCGAGGTCGTGGCGGAACCGTCCGATGGCCGACTCCACCTCGACGGGCCCGAACTGCCCGTCGGGCAGCCGGAGTTGCACACCCTGCTCGGGCGGGCGACGGCCCTCGCCTTCCGGGCAGCGGCCGGTACCACCACCGACGGGCACCGCGAGGCGATTCAGCAACTGCTGGCCGGATTCGAGCAGTTGGGGCTCGGCGCGCCCGATCGCTGGCGCACGGTGACACTGCACCTGGACGCGCACCGGCTGCGGCCGGCCTCGGGCACCTGGCGGGAGGGCTCCTGGAACGGGCTGCTGCCGCTGGCGGACGGCGCCTTCGTCGCGGTGACCGGACACGGCTCCCTTGGCGACGACGGCTGCGACTTCACCGGTCTGTTCCACGATCCGGCAGGACGGTTCGCCGCTCCGGAGCCGTACAAGGTCCTGGCCTGCGACCCGATCGGCGAGGACGAACACCCGGGCCGGCTCGGTGCGTTCCTCGCGGCGCTCGCCGAGCGCGGTCCGGCGCCGTGGTTCCCGGACGCGGCCGAGGAGTTCGCCCGGCTGACCGGCGTCACCGAGACCATGGCCCGGCTTGTCGTCGCCGGGCTGCCGGGAGTCGATGCCTACGAGCGGACCTTCCTCACCACCGAGGCGCGCAATGTGATCGGGGTGAAGGTCGCCCCTGCGGCGGTCGCCAAGGACGAACTGCGCGCCCTCGACAGTGCCGTCCGCGCCGCGGTCGTGGCCGCGCTGCTGCCCGCCGATCCGGTCCGGCTGTGGACCGAGGGCCCGGACGTGGCGGCGGGTGCCGCGGTGTGGAACAGCAGGCTCGGCAAGCGGCCCGCCATCCCCGAGGATCTGCTCAGCGACGGCATCCGCGCCTTCAAGCACGGGCCGTGGCCGGTACGGGAGGCGCTGCCCGCGCTGCTGGACCCGGCCCGTGCCCCGCAGCTCAGCCGGGATCTGCGGTGGGAGGTCAACGGCGACCGGGTACGGCCGGTCGTCAACGACACGGCCGGGTTCACCACGCAGACCCTGGTCGGCTCGGTCGGCCTCGCCGCGTGGCTCGCGCACCGGCTGCCCGCCGGCGACCCGATCCGCGCCGCGCTGCCACCCGCGCTCACCGCGGTACGCCAACGCCTGGCCGCCCCCGGGCTGATGCTGGACCTCGGCCCGTACATCAGCCTCCCCGCGTTCCGGAAGACGGCGGGCACGCCCACCGAGACCGGTCCGGGATTCGAGCGCTACGGCGCCGTCGTCCTCGCCACCCACGACGACCAGCCGGCCCCGGGCATCCGGGTCGACCTCCTCGACGAGGCCGGCCAGGACCCCTATCTGCCCGCGACCCGGGTCAACGACCAGCCGTTCCCGGCCGAGATCGCCCTGCGGCTGGTCCGCGACCCCCGTTTCGCCGCCCTCCTCGCCGACCCCGGGGAGCCGATCGCGGGCGAGTGGGACAAGGACGGCACCTGGTGGCCCCAGCACCCGGGACACTCCGTGCCCGACCTGGTCATCGAGGTGGCCAAGGAATACGGCCTGAGCGAGGACACGGCAACGCTGTATCTGATGCTGCTCGCCATGCCCGACCCGACCGACCGCACGACGGCCCGGTGGACAGGCTGGAAGCCGGCCCGGCTCAAGGCGGCCCGCGCCGAACTGGCGGCCACCGACCTTGTGGTCCAGGCCACCCGGACCAGGGCAGGCCGCTCGCTCTTCCTGCCCGGCGGTTGGGCCGAACAGCCGTCCCCACGCGTTCCCCTGGAGCGCTGGAAGCTGCCGCTCTTCGACCTCGTCGACGGCGATCAGGCGCCTCTCGGCGTGATCGTGCCGACCGAACCGGTCGCGGACCTGTACCGCAGAGCCTGGCAGCGGGTCCGGGAGGGCGACGCTCCCCGGTTCGAGGAGCTGAAGGTACGCCGAGGCCGCCGCCGCTGACGGACGCCGTACCGGGGGCGCCGGACAGCTCCGGCGCCCCTCTCATCAACGACCAACAGGCCTACCCAGCAAGGACTTTCATGACCCCGACCGACACGGCAACGGCCCTGCCCGACCGGCAGACGCTGCCCGCTGAAGAGCGCCACGCCACCGAACTCGCCTTCCTCGTTGCCCACGACGAGGGGCCCCGCCCGCCCGGCTGGCTGCTGACGCCGCGATCCGTCATCACCTTCGTGTGCGGCAGCGCCGGCGAAACGCTCAAGCTGCCCAAGCCCCACGAGACGCTGCCCCGCGAACTCGTCATAGCCCCCAAGTTCGTCGGCGAACGCGCTCTGGTGGAGCGGTGCGTGGTCACGCTCGCCGGAGAACGCGGACTGCTGCTGGTCGGTGAGCCCGGCACGGCGAAGTCGATGCTCTCGGAACTGCTGTCGGCGGCCGTCTGCGGCACCAGCGCACTGACCGTGCAGGGCACCGCGGGCACCACCGAGGACGCCCTGCGCTACGGCTGGAACTACGCCCTCCTCCTCGCCCAGGGCCCCACTCCCCAGGCGTTGGTGGACTCGCCCGTGCTCGGCGCGATGCGCTCGGGACAGGTGGCGCGCGTCGAGGAGATCACCCGCTGTCTGCCCGAGGTGCAGGACGCGCTGGTGTCGATCCTCTCCGACCGCCGGATGAGCGTGCCCGAGCTGTCCGGCACGGACGAGGCGCAGGTAGCCGCCGCCCCCGGCTTCACCGTCATCGCCACCGCCAACCTGCGCGACCGCGGCGTGTCGGAGATGTCCGCCGCGCTCAAGCGACGCTTCAACTTCGAGACGGTGCACCCGATCGCGGACGTCGACGCCGAGACCGCGCTCGTGAAACGACAGGCTGTCGCGGCCGTCGAGCGGGCGGGCGCCGCCTTCGACGTCGACGACGCGGTGCTCGACGTCCTGGTGACCGTGTTCCGTGATCTGCGGGCCGGGCGTTCGGCCGAGGGCTGGGACGTGGAGCGTCCGGGGACGGTGATGTCCACCGCGGAGGCGGTGCAGGTCGCCGTCTCCCTCGGGGTGGCCACGGCCTACCTGCCCGCCGGTGACCCCCTCGACTTGGTGCCCGGCCATCTCCTGGGCGTGGTCCGCAAGGACGATCCCTCCGACCACGCGCGCCTGTTGGGCTACTGGGACGGCCCGGTGCGCCGCCGCGCCGAGGACGGCTCCGCGACCTGGCGCCGCCTCTGGGACCTGCGGGAGAACCTTCGGTGACGATCGCTCAGGACCCCAGGGCCGCGCTCGACACCCTGGCCGACTCTCTCGTGCCGTACCTGCTGGGCGTACGACACCACAGCCCGGCGCTCGCCGCCGCCGTCCCCGCACTGCTGGACGCGGCGGGCACGGAGGTGGTGTGCGTGGAACTGCCGGTGGACTTCCAGCCGTGGCTGACCCACCTCGGTGCGCCCGGCACGCTCGCGCCGGTCGCGCTCGCGGGTGCCGGCGCGGACGGGCGGCTCGGCTTCTACCCGTTCGCCGACTTCTCGCCCGAACTCGCCGCGGTCCGCTGGGCGCGGGAGCGAGGGGTGGAGGTCGTCTGCTGCGACCTGCCGATGGCCGACGCACGCTGGCACGCGGAGGTGCCCGAGCGCGCCGAGGCACCTGCCCATCCTGCGCCCATTTCTTTCGCGCAGGCGCTCACCGCGGCCGGGACCGGCCGTGACGGGGACGACCTGTGGGACCGCAGCGTGGAGGTCCTCGCCCCCGGCTGCGCACCGGAGTCGCTGCGCCGGGCCGCCCTGGGCGTCGGCTGGGCGCTGCGCCAGGACGCCGCGTCGTCCGGCGGTGTGCCCATGGTGGACCTGGCGCGCGAGGCACATATGCGGGAGACGATCGCCCTCGCGGCGACCGGCGGACGCCGCGTCGCGGCGGTGATCGGCGCCTTCCACGCGCCGGCACTGGCTCACGGAGCGGATGGACAGGAGCGGACCTCGGCCGGCGCGGCGCTCCCGACGGAGCCCTCGTCCGTCGTCACCTCCCTGGTCCCGTACGCGTTCGATCTGCTGGACTCACGGTCCGGCTATCCGGCCGGGATCCGCGACCCGCGCTGGCAGCAGGCGGTGTTCGGCGCGGCGGGCGATCCCGAGCTGTTGTACGACGCCGCCGCGCGGGCAATCACCGGAGTGTGCCGGGAGTTGCGCGAGGCCGGGCACACCGCTGGGACCGGCGAGGCCCGCGAGACGCTGCGGGTGGCCTGCGACCTCGCCCGGTTGCGCGGGCTCCCCGCAGCGGGCCGGGGCGAAGTGTTGGAAGCGCTGACGTCAGTGATGGGGCAGGGCGAGCCGCTCGGCCGGGGCCGTGCTCTCGCGCGGGCCCTGGAAGTGGTCCTCGTGGGCACCGATCGCGGTCGGGTCGCACCGGGCACCCCGCGCTCCGGGCTCGGCCCTTCCGTCGAGGCCGAACTCGCCGAGCTGCGACTGCCCGGCCCGGACGACCCCGCTGCGCGTGAACTGCGCCTGGACCCGCTCCGTTCGCCCCTCGACAACCGGCGCGAGATCCTCCTCAGGCGGCTCGACGTGTGCGGGGTGGGTTACGGCGAGCCGGTCGAGGTGTCCGGTACGGGCGACGCGTCCGCGCTCACCACTCGGTGGCGGCTGGCGTGGGTACCGTCCGTGCCCGTCCGGCTGGACCTGGCCGGGGTGCGGGGCGTGACCGCCGCGCTCGCAGCGGAGGGGACACTGCGGGAGACCTTCCGCAGGGAGTCCGCGGAGGGCGGCCCGACATGTGCCCTCGTCCTGACGGGACTTCGGGACGCCGCCCGCTGCGATCTGCCCGCCCTGGTCGCCCAGCGGCTGACCGAGGCGGCCGAGGTGCTGCCCGCCTCCGCGACGCTCCCCGAACTCCTCACCGGACTCGACCTGTTGGAGGCGCTGCGCCGGGACCATCTGCCCGGCACCACGCCCGAGACCCGACAGACGGCGGGCGTGCTCGCCGCCGATCTGCTGGAGTCGGCGGTACGGTCCCTGCCGGGGCTCGCGGGCAGCGACGATCCGGAGGACGCCGCCGCGCTCGTCGCCCTGGCCACCCGCGCCGCCGACCACCGCCTGGGACTGCGCATGGACGAAGCCCTCGGCGGGCTCGCACACACCGGCTCGCCCCTCGTCCAGGGAGCCGCTCTCGGCTGCCGGGTCCTGCTCGACCTGGACGACGCCGACGCTCTCGGCGCACGGGCCGCCGGTTGGATCGACGCCGCCGCCGGCCCCGACGGACGGCGCGCGTTGGCCCGCAGGCTCGCCGGGCTGCTGATCGGGGCCGCACCGCTGCTCCAGTCGGCACCGACCGCGCTCGACCCACTCCTCGACCGGGTCGACTCGCTCGGCGACCAGGCGTTCCTGGACCGGCTGCCCGCCCTGCGCGGCGGCTTCGACACGCTGTCCCCGGCGGGCCGCGACCGTCTGCTGAACACGGTCACGGAGCGGCTCTGCGATCGCCTCGACCTGACGCTGTCCGCCTCCCCGCGTCTGCTGGCCCTGTGGGCGGCGGCGGACGCGGCCGGCCGTACGGCGGTGGAGGCGCTGCGGGCGGCACCCCCGACACCCCGGCCCACCACCGAGGCTCCGGAGCCCGAGACCGCCACCCCGCGTCCCGTGCCGGTGTCGGACCCGTCGATCAATGACGAACTCCGTCTCACGCCGACGGACCGGTGGCGGCTGCTCCTCGGCAGGGAGAGCGACAAGTTGCCTGCGGGCGCCCGCCGTTACGCGCACGCGCTCGACGAGCTGTACGGCAGGGGCCGCGGCGAGGGCTCCTCGGACCTGGGCCGGGACAACGGCCCCGGCGGACAGGACGCCTCCTTCCCGACCGCGCGTGAGTGGGCCGAGGAGCTCCAGGCGCTGTTCGGCGCGGAGGTGCGCGAGGAGGTTCTCGCCCGCGCCGCCGATCAGGGTCGCAGCGACGTACTGGCCGAGCTCGACCCCAAGTCCGTACGCCCCTCGGTCGATCTGCTGACATCCGTGCTGTCGTTGGCGGGCGGGATGCCCGAGCAGCAGCTGGCCCGGCTGCGACCGCTGGTGCGCCGGCTGGTCGACGAGCTGGCCAAGGAGTTGGCCACTCGGATGCGGCCCGCGCTGAGCGGACTGGCCACCCCTCGACCGACTCGCCGTCCAGGAGGGCGGATCGACCTGCCGCGCACCCTGCGCGCGAACCTGGCCCACGCTCGCAAGAGGGCCGACGGCAGCACTCTCGTCGTGCCGGAGCGGCCGGTGTTCAGTACCCGTTCGCGCAAGGAGGCGGACTGGCGGCTGATCCTGGTGGTCGACGTGTCCGGGTCGATGGAGGCCTCCGTGATCTGGTCGGCGCTGACCGCTGCCGTACTGGGCGGAGTGCCCACACTCAGCACGCACTTCCTGGCGTTCTCGACCGACGTGATCGACCTGACGGACAAGGTCGAGGACCCGCTGTCCCTGCTGCTGGAGGTGCGGGTGGGCGGCGGTACCCACATCGCGGCCGGTCTGGCTCACGCCCGCTCCCTGGTGACCGTACCCAGCCGGACTCTCGTGGTGGTGGTGAGCGACTTCGAGGAGGGCTATCCACTGGGCGGACTCCTGGGCGAGGTACGGGCGCTCGCGAGTTCCGGGGTGCAGCTGATGGGCTGCGCCGCTCTGGACGACACCGGCACCCCGCGCTACTCCGTGCCCGTCGCCCAGCAACTCGTGGCGGCCGGGATGCCCGTCGCCGCCCTCAGTCCTCTCGCCCTTGCCCGCTGGGTGGGCGAACGCCTTCGCGGAGAGTCCCGATGAACCCCGAACTGCCCCCGGTGACGCCCGAGGTGGCCGCCGCCTCCGTAGAGGCCTTGACTTCCCGACTGCGCAAGAAGCTGGACGCCGCGATCGAGACGTACGTGGCCGCACCCGTCACCGTCGAGGGTGCTGTACGCCGGGTGCGATGCGGCGAGGACGCGGAGGTCGTCCTCACTCCGGGTCCTTCCGGGGCGGTCACCAACGCGGGGGAGGCCATGTGCAGTTGTCTGCTGGCCCCGAGGTGCCTGCACCTCGCCGCCGTGCTCGGCGCGTGTCCGGTGGCCGACGCGGAGACAGCCGTAGCCCAGGAAGTTGACAAATCTGCGGAGGTCGAGTCGCCGACGCCGGACACTGTCCAGGCCGTCGTCGGTGTGCCCGGACCGGACACCGCCGCACCAGCGCCGCAAACGGGCCCCACGGACGCGCAGTTGACCGCAGCACGCTCGTTGTGGGCCGCCGCGGCTGCGGTTCTGGCCGCCGGGGTGCCCGCTGCGGGCGCGGTGGCGCAGGCGGAGGTGCTGCGCGCCTCGCACACCGCGCGCCTCGCCGGGCTGCACCGCGCGGAGGCGGCGGCGCTGCGGGTGGTCCGCGGCCTGCGGGGCGCACGGTCCCGGCATGACGGTCACCGGCTGGCCGACCTGGTCGCCGATCTGCGTGAACTGCTGTTGACCACCGGCCTGTTGGCGGCAGCCGATCCGGCCCCGGCGCTGGTGGGAACCGCCCGCCGCAGCTACCGGCCGGAAGGCGCGCTGCGCGTGCACGGCGTGTGCCGGGAGCCGGTGATCTCCGCCACGGGTTACGGCGGGGTGGTCACCCATGTCATCTCCGACGACGGGCGCTGGTTCACCGTCGCGGACGTGAAACCGGGGGGTCCCGCCCGTGCGCGCGGAGCCGCCACGGCCACGGTCGCGCTCGGTTCGGGCAGCGTCGACCACGCCGGGCTCTCCCGGGGCGGACTGCTGATCTCGGGGGCGACGCTGTCCTCGGACGGCCGTCTCGGCGCCGGCAAGGGAGTCCGGGCGACGCCGGTCGCGGGCCGGTCCTGGACCTCGGGCCCATTGGCCGCGCTGTTCGCCCGGCCGCTCGCCGAGGCCGTCGCCGCCCGGCTCGGGAATGCTCCGGTGAGCGATCGGGAGGGGGCCGAGCGGTCGGCCGGTGAGCTGATCGGCTGTGATCTGGTCATCGTCGGAGTGGTCGAACAGCAGTTGCTCGCCCAGGAGTTGACCTCCGGCAGGCCGGACCCGGACGGCCTCCTGATCCGCCTCCTGCCGGCCAACGGTCACCCCGACCTCGCCCACACCGCGAACCTTCGCCGACTGGCGTCCCGCCCCGGGCTGCGACTGCGCGTCGTCGGCCGCCTCGATCCCGATCGCGCGGCCACACTCCGGCCGCTCGCCGTCGGCCCGACGCCGGAACCGGATGGGACCACGGCGACGACCCTGCGGCTGCCTGCGGAGTGGCAGGGCCATGCCGATCTGGGCTACGACCGCATCGAAGGCAGCCATCTGCCGCCCGCCGACGCTGTCCCGGAGACGGCCGGGCTCCCCCGTGTCCCCTCCGACCCGGTGACCGAGGCGCCGTTGTGGCGGCTGCGGAGGTTGGTCGAGGTCGCCGTGTCCGGTGGGCGCAGGGCCGCCGCCGAGCCCGCGCGCGACGGCGACCGGGCCGGGGCCGTCGTAGCGCTGCGGCGGGCCGGTTTCCGGACGGCCGCGGACCTGTCGCACGCCCTCGCCGCGGAGGCGGACCGCCGTGGACGCGATGTGTTCGGCCGCACCGAGGAAGCCGACCCGGACAGGTACGCGCGCGCCTGGCTCGCCGCGGCCGTCTACCTGACCGGCACCGAACGGGCGCTGGTCCGGGCCACCTGGGAGCCGCCGGACGCAACCTGACGGCCTGACCGATTCCCGGGTGAGTCGCGTTGCTCGGTCTCGGGGCGTGACTTGGCCTGCCTTGGCTTCAGTCTCCCTTTCCAGTTCCAGTTCCGCGCCGGCGAGCACGATGGACCACACGACGCGCTAGAGCGGCCTCCGATGAACGTCGTCGCCACCGCGAAGATCATCGCGACCGGTGTCAGCCGTCGGAACGAGGCGGAGGTTCCAGTTCCGGACATCGCGTCGGCCGGGCCGGCGTCCACCCCGGATGGACGCCGGCCACACCGCACCGACAGGTGGCAACGGGCGCGGTTCGTCACCTGACGTCGACGAAGTCCCCTGTCGCCGTGGAGGGGCCGGTGGTGGAGGTACCGGTGAAGACGAAGCGGAAGTAGCCGTCGGCCTTGGCCTTGGTGGTGGTCTTCAGCGTGCCGCCGACGCCGCTGGTGACGGTCTTCAGCGTGGTGTAGACGGAGCTGCCCTTCTTACGGAACTGCAGCTGGACCGGCCTGTCCTGGTAGCCGGTGTAGGTGCTGCTGTCCCAGTTGGCGCGGGTCAGCTTGCCCGTGACCGTGATGGTCCTGCCCTTCTTCACCGGCTCGGGCGAGGCGTTGACCGTCACCTTGGCGTACCGCTTGAAGTTCGCCGCACCGGCGGCATCGATCTCCGTCCACTCGTCCGTGGTGTCCTGTGCCCCGGCGAGCACCTTCCAGGCTCCGGCGAGGCCGTTGTGGTCGAAGTCCCGCGCGGCGTCCACGGCGAGGCTCACCTTGCACGTGGAGGTGGTCGGGTCCGCGGACGACACCACGCATGTTCCCGTCGGCGGGTACAGCGGGAGGGCACCGTCGGCGTCGTCGGTGTTGGGGCCGTGCCACAGGTAGGCCCAGGACGCGGCAACGCCCTGAGGGTCGTGGGCGGTCCACGTGATCGTGACGGTCTTTCTGGTGGTCAGGCCGAGCACGATGTCCTTGCCTCCGTTGACCACGACGTTCGAGAACGTGGTGTCGTCGGCGACTGTCCTGTCCGCCGCATGGGCGTTGGCCGGAAGCATCGATGCGGAAAGAGTGGCTGTCAGGAAAGTTGCGGCGACGGCCGGGCGCATGCGCATGAGGTCCCCCCTCGGGACGCTGAGTCCGCCGCTTCCCCGAACGCCGGACCTGATGGTGTGTCATCGGGGGCTAGACCCATGAAGGCAGGCCACGGTTGCCCCGTTCACCCCTGGCAAGCCGCCGCCTCTCCTGATGTAATAGGTGAAATGCAGGATCGTTACTTACGTCGGGAGGGGCTTTGTCTTTCAGGAACACGGCTGAAGCCGTAGAAGCGTGGGTCGAGGGCTGGGCCGTTTCGCGTGGCGCGGCCGAACCGGCGCCCAGCCCCTGGGGTTTCACCATCGATGTCGGCCTGTCCCAGCACGTCATGCGCCACGTCCTGACCACCGCCGACGAGCCGACCGTCCGCAAGATCACCGAGGACGCCACCGCCCCGAACGTCTGGCTGAAGGCGTTCGTACCACCGGAGACGCTCACCCCTTGGCTGGCCCCCGGCTGGTCCCTGGCAGCCGGTCCGGGCTTCCTGATGTCCGCCCCGCTGCGCGCCTCCCGCACCGAGGTCCCCGACGGCTACCGGCTGCACACCTGGAGCCGCGCCGGCGTGACCCGCGCCCTGGTGCGCACCCCGGACGGTGCCTTCGCCGCGCGCGGTCAGGTCGCCGTCACCGGATCCACCGCCGTTGTCGACCAGGTGGAGACCGACCCGGCGCACCAGCGCCGCGGCCTGGGGCGCCTGGTGATGGCCACGCTCGCCGATGTCGCGGCCGGACAGGGGGCTGCGGTCGGCGTACTGGGTGCGACACCGGAGGGCCGGGCCCTGTACGAGCGACTCGGATGGCGCGTCCTGGCCCCGCTGACCAGCGCTGTACGGGGCCCGGACCCACTTGAGGCATGAACAAAGGGAAGAACCGGCGGTAGAGACGCCTGCGCTGCCCCGCCTCTCGATCAGTCGCACGTCAGGGTGGGCGTCCCCCAGTCGCCGTGGTCGTTGCCGTTGCCGTCGCCCGCGTCGCCGACCTTGAGGTCGACCACCTGGGCGCCGCTGATGTCGACGTCGATCGGCACCGCGGCCTGTTTGCCGTGGATCGTCGGGGTGGTGACCAGGGTCTTGCCGTCGGCGATCACGGAGAACGTCACGCTGCCCGCACCGTTCGTTTCGTCGTCGACGCCGACGTACGCCGTCAACCGCGAGCACTGTCCGGCGAGATACAGCTCGACGTCGCTCACGGAGTTGGTGCCCAGACCCTTGGCGTAGCCGACTCCCGCGACGGTGATCGGACGGCCGTCGCCGGCCGCCTGCTCGCCGACGCTGGTGTCCCGTTCCACCGGGCCCCACCCGTTGGTGGACGACAGGAACGGCAGCCCGCTCACGTCGCTCTGCCCGGTGGGCGGAGCCGGCGGGATCCCCCGGACGATGCGCTCGTCGTCGCCGACGGCCTGCCGTCCGTTCTGCTGGTAGTGCACCGTGGCGGTGAGTGCCGAGGCGGACGGCAGCGTTCCCGTCGGCGGCTCGACCCTCCAGGTGACCGTGGCCGATGCTCCCGGCCGCAGGCGCTCGACCGACGTGGGGCTCGTGGCACTCACGCTCCAGCCGTCCGGCGCCGAGAGCGACGCCGTCAGTCCGGAAGCGGGCCGTCCGTCCTTCGGCACGCGGACCGTCGTACGGGCGGTGAAGGCCTGTCCCGGCTGTGCGGTGTCGGGCACGTCGAGGGTGACGTCCGCTCCCGGACGCTTCGGCATCGCGTAGGTCCGGGCGTCGTAGCGCGGGCTGTCGTTCTGTGCGACGCGCAGGGAGGAGGCGTAGCTGCCGTAG
>Ga0307509_10009239_pt1 | contig 12371 bp, 16 predicted proteins | sample 10_EM_MG_FD_202245 | JGI IMG/M metagenome (GOLD analysis project Ga0307509, IMG submission 202245) | Populus trichocarpa ectomycorrhiza microbial communities from riparian zone in the Pacific Northwest, United States - 10_EM | ecosystem: Host-associated > Plants > Roots > Unclassified | place...
TTCAGCATGATATAAACGTTATTCGTCTACCCCCCCCCCCCCCCCCAACAAGACCCCGGTTCCCACGCCTATTCGGAGAAAGCTCTCCGAACTCGGGGCTTTCTCTCGGCCAGGCCACACCGGCTAGCCTTGTTTTCCCTAACTATTTTGTGTTATATGATCTAACATATACCGGCTGCCACAATGGCCAATTGCAGTCTCCGATGTTGACACTCATAGTACTGGCACCAGCATGGATCGCGGCGTTCGATTACATGACTTTGGGGCGTCTTATCAACACGTTTTTACCCTCCAAATCAGCCCTGGGTCTCCGAGCTCGTAGAATAACGCTCATTTTCGTCCTCTTTGACATCTTGTTAGTGGATCCTTTTTTTTTTCCTTTTCATTTTTCTCACTTCCCATCCCCACTTCTCACTCACTCACTCACCCTTCCCCGCCACCCCCGTCTTAATCTCCTTTTTTGATGAATATTATATTATATTATATTATTATATTATTTATTCTTGTGCGACCCCGGAGCTGACAACACGGCTTTTCTCCTGCCTTTCCCCCTTCCAGTTCCTTCGTGGTGCAAGGCTCCGGATCGGGATTCCTGGTTTCGTCTGACGGGGACAACTTTCAGATAGGGTCGTACATACTCATTAGCGGGCTGGCGCTGCAAGTGACTGCATTTGGCTTCTTCACCATCACGGCAATCAGGTTTGACATCAAGTACAAGAGGGAGTTTGGGCTTGAAGGAAGAGAGCGGTTCGCTGCGCTGCTATATTGCCTATATGTCAGCTGTGTGTGTATCTTGGTGAGTTTTTTATTTCAGTTTTTTTATTATTTCGTTTTATTTTCTTTCCTCCGGGTTGGTTTGGCTTGCGGGAGATTATCCTCACCCCAGCACCCCTCCCCCGCATGCGGGCCTGCGGAATCGGGTCGGGCTCGGGGTGTGCGGGTGTTTACCTTATTTTCATATATCTCGTTCCTTATTCTTTTTTCTTTTTCTTCTCGATTTCATTGGGGCATGTATCTCCGCACCCCTGCACCCTTGATCACATGGAGTCGCGTCGCAAAATGGCCATCTACGCAACGAGGGTTACCCATTTGTTGTCGATACCGTGTACAATCGACTGGGGTGTTGATGCCAACCTGATGGAAGGTTAAAGTGTCGCGGGGAGGGCGAGGGACGAGTAGGAGGGGTGGGAGGAGTGATGAGCTCGATACTCGTATGAGTTGTTGAAAGTCTCACTCGGCCAATCCAGGCTCTCCGTGTGGTATCCCGTACCCATTGCTTCTCCTCCCCCCATCACATCTCTATTCATCCCCTCCCTCTCCCCCCTTCAGCCACGTTTTAATTTCTATTTTCCCCAATTTTATTTCCTGTTCGTGCATCCTCTTATCGGTCACTCGCTCCCTGCAGCTGAGCCGAAGGGAAGGGAAGCGAAGCGAAAAAACAACAAACCCCCCCCCCTCCTTCCTTTGTAGCACAGCAGCTTTACTGTCACTGAACTGATCTAACCCGAAAAAAACTGTTCAGATCCGCTCGCTCTTCCGAATCGCGGAATTCGCAGAGCATTATCCAGGAACGTTGAGCAAGCATGAGGCATACTTCTACGTGCTGGAAGCAATGCCAATGCTACCAACACTGGTAATGTTCAACTTTTGGCACCCCGGGAGTGTCCTCGTGGGAGAAGGGAGTAGTTTTAGGGAGGAGAAGAGAAATAATACTGTTGCTGCGGGTGATGCTGACGTCTAATGGCATTATGTGGGGGGAGAGGGAGATCTGAAGGGGTAGAGATATGGCGGGTGCGGGGACGGATGGGGTTACGTGCGTTGCGTATGAACAGCGCATTCGTGTTCCCGGGGTGGTGGTGGTGGTGGTTGTTACTTGTGTGTGTGTGTGTGTGTTGTTGAGTTGAGTTGAGTCGACATGACTGAATAAGTGAGTGAGCGAGCGAGTGAATGAACCAAAGAGAGGGATAATAAAAATAAAAAATAAAAAATAGAGAGAGGAAGAGGAGGAGGAGGAGAAAGAGAAGAAAAAGAAATTCGAGACCTGCACCAGTGCAGCAAAGACCAGCTGAGGTTTTTCTTTCCTTCCCTAAATTATTATATTTTCTTTTCTCTTCCCATTCCCTGGTTCGGCACCATAGTTCGCCCTTTCGTTCTTCTGTCCTTCTATCGTTTTTTCATATTTTTTCATTTCTCATTTTTTATTATTGTTATGGCCCAGTTCGCCCTACTTTTCCAGCGCGCCTCGATAGACGTGACAAGAGGGGGAAGAGGAGGAGGAGAAGAAGTGGAGATTGAACGTGTAGGAGATGTTATGCAGTAGAATTTTACCTTATTCCTTGCTTCCTTTCTTCTTTCTTTCCTTCGTGTTAGAATTGTAGGTAGCCTAAGATACAGAGAGAGCAGAGATTTTATTCATTATATTCTTTCTTACGCTAACTTAACTCCCTACCTGTCTGCCGGTACCCACCGGTACGAGCTCAGTACCGGTTATATCACATCATATCCTATCATATCATATCATGACCGTCAACGAAATCAATCAAGCCTACGGCAAGCGTAGCACGAACGATAACTGCTGTGGAAGCCTGGGTCAGGCACGTACAGTGATCAAGCACAGTGCAGTGCTAGCATAGTAGTGGTGCTGCTGCTGTATCGTGCGGGTACGCTGCAGCACACTCTCACGTACAGTAGGAGGGAGTGATTGTGGTTGTGAAAACAACCTTCCACAACCAGATGAGTCGGTCCAATTTCCCCATCCATTATATTATGATACTGAGTGGAAGTAATTTTTTTTTCCCTTCCTTCTTTCCTTCCTCAATCTTTTATTCCGGTGTTTGGTGGTCGAATGGAGAAGGTATGATAATAATATGATATTGTGATAATATGATACTCTGGCACACTACCGGTATATATACAGTTACTTGTATCGTACACCCTGGTTAACACGGTGCGGAGAGAGATTAAAGATGAAAAAGACGGACGGAACCAACCTTCATACCGGTAACCCAAATATCATAACAAATTGGCAAAAGGACCTTTTCCCCATTCATCCATTATGCACAATCCTACATTGATTGATACCTACTATACCTGTTTGTCTCCGTACGTTGCGGGCCAAGTCACGTCTTTTTTTTTCTTCTTTTCTTTTCTCCCCTTCCTCCTCCCCTGTTTCCTCTTCTCCTCTCTCTTTTTCCCTTATTCCAAATATTATTATTATGCAAAAGCGAGTTGAAGTGAAGAGAAGGAGGAAAGGCCAAAAAAAAAAAAGTGAAAAAAAGCAATAACCGCCGCCCAACTTACCCACCTACCCACACCTCACACCCACACCTCACACACGACACAGAGACTAAATCATCCCTGGTACCTTTTCATGGACGTTGTGTGGATTGGAGAAAGGGGTCGTGACCTCGAATAGACGCGGGTAAGAAAAAAACTAATGCGCGAGGGGAACCGGGGGTTGGGGGGTGGTGCTGGTTGTGGAGTGTGGGGGGGGGGGGGGAGGGGGAAGTTGTGCAACTTTCGTTGCGCGACAACAACCGGAGTTATGGGTGATGGGTTTTGGAAGGGGGTGTGTGTGTGTGTGAATGAATGGGTGAGGGGAGGTATTTTTTTTCTCCCCGTTTTATTTTGTTTTATGGTATGATGATTATTAAAGTACAGTAATGTATTTTTTTTTATATATCTTTTTTTCTTTCTTTCCATCGTGGGAGTCCTTAAGTTGAGAGGCATAAAAAAAAAGATGAAAAAATAATAACACCACAGCAGAGAATCTGATGATGATGATGATACTTGTAATAATAATGATAATAATTAATACAATAAATAACAACAACAACAGCAATGCGCGATGGTGGTAGGGGCGTACGAAGGATTTGTCCCGATAATTAGAAAAGAAAAAAAAAATGAAATCGGGAGGACTCTGCTACGATAAGTCATGCCTCGGACAAAAACGGTCATATATTTCTTTTCTTCTTCTGGTCTCTGCCCGAGTAATTAGTCATTATCTTGGTTTAATTTGTGAGGTGCACCTTGCTTGAGTATGTAAAACATGATGCTCCATTCTTCCAAGCTCCAACAAAACATTAAGGAAGCTAAAAATTCTCAATTAGAACAATCCTTTAAAACTATGGATTGAGCTTCTCTGTCTTCGTTGTTTTGCTCATGTTGCTCTGCGGCGAAGCAAGGGATCTGGTTCAAGGTGTCTTCTCTCTAAAGTCACTAAGGAAACTTCCTGAAAAAGGATTGAAACTGCCTGATTAAGCAATTCTTCACATCATTTAATCTTCACCAGTGGAGACCCCACCATGTTTTTACCCTCTTATAAAACCCAAGCAGTTGGACATTTGTTCAAACACTTCCTCATGAATCCCCCCAGTATAAACCACTTTATCACTTTTTTTTCACACTGGTCATGGTTGTACTCGATGGGTGATTGCAACATAAGATTAACATAATCTCAGAGGTCCAAGCTCATGTTTCTCACTTTTTTTTTTCCTACCGGCACTAATCCTTCGTACCGGTATGCCCTGCCGTGGCTATCATAAACCAGAGCAATAAATGAGATAAAAATCAGAAAGAAATACCGATCCCTTAAGCGAGTGAATGTCCCCCCCCCCTCTGCGCACGACCGAAACTCTCGCAATTGTGCAGGGGTTTAGCTTACTTGGGGAATTGTACCTACTGTAACAATCTTCACCATCATTGGTTTTTTTTCTTTCCTTCCTTTTCCTCCTCCCTTCCTTCTCCATGGTGATGGTGGTGATTGATTGATTGATTGGCTAATTACTCGAGTACTTGGTGAAATAAGATTCAAGTCCTTCTCCTCATTTCCTGCCTAGGTAGTTTTCATTTTTATTTTTAATTGCACATTACCCACCTTACCCACCATACAATTTCCTCCTCCTTGGGGATGGATAGTGTTACCCATAGAGTTTATCGCACATAACGATTTCAGTTCATACTTCACCTAACCCCCCCCCTTCTTCTTCCTCTTCCCATACGCTGGGTTACTGTACTTTACTGCACTGGCTACACGATACGATAGACTACGCTACTTACCTCACTATCCGCCTTTTTTATTTTTTATTTTAAACTTCGTCTTTAGCACACCCACACCCACTCTTTTTTTACTTTTTTTTACTTCTTTTTTTTTACATCATTTCTTTTCTTTTGGGGAAAGGAAAGGGAAGGAAAAAGGTAGGGGAAAGAGAAAAAAAAAAAAAGAACACCACCACCACCACCAATTTCTACTTTTTTTTTTTCTCTCTTCCCCATAATCTTATTAAACTTGAAGGAAGGAGGAAGGAAAGTGAGTGTTACTTTTTTTTTTTTTTTTTTTTTTGGTCTGTGTTATCATTATTCATTCCCACAACATATTTTCAACCGCAAACGCTCCATCCATTTAATCCTCTTATTTACTTATTTTCTTCTTTCCTTCCTTCCTTGTTTTTCTATTTTATTTTTTTCCTTTTCACCTGTCTGAGCAAGTGTGCATAAAGGAAACAAATACATCTACATATCAATTGCCTCCCTCCCCACCTCTTTCCTCGTCCCTTCCCTTTTTTTTTCTTTCTCTCTTTCTTTCCCCTTCTCTCTTTCTCACTCTCTTCCATTCCCTTCCGGAGGGCATTATTCACCTTTGCGCTATTTCCACCAACCCTACTTGGCCATTCGGCGGAAGAAGCGGTTATAGACGTTTGCATGGCTCGCGACAAGGCAGGGTCTCCTTGGAGTGACGCAGAGAAGGTAAGGGACTTTTTTTCTTTTTTCCCTTCTTTCCCCACTACTCCCTTCCACCTCGCCCTTTTTGGATTGTTTGCTTTGATGCGCGTGCTGTGTTTAGAGTTGGACTAATGCGAGTGATGGTGATTGATAGCTACAACTTCTGTTAGAAATCGCGAAACAGAACACGAATCCTAACTGGCGCATCATCGAAGTCCCTGCAGGTGTTTCCTCCTTCTGGCTTTCGTTCGTCTCCTCATCTCCGCTTTCATCATCTCCTCCTCCATTCTCGCCCAGTTTGTTTGTCTGAGGCTGGTCAGGCGGGATTGGAGGAGAATGAAGAAGATGATGCGGGGAATAGATCCTCGTTTCTACATGGAAGGAATTCAAAAGAAAAGCTAATCAAGTTTGCTCTAAAAAAACAGGACGGACAAAATCTCAAGCACAAGCAATCTTCACGTCAATGAAATCGCACAATGCCTCCCCGCCTCCGCCGGGTAGCAAAAAGCGTGTGAGGGAGGAACTAGGGTACGAGCAGATGGGTGTCCCAAGTGTGGGACAAAGCAGCACTGCCGCGATGATGCCCATACCCATAACCAAGCGAAAGCGCGGTCGCCCCACCAAGGCCGAGACCGAAGCTCGAAAGGCGGCGGAGGCAAGAGGGGAAATACTGCCCAAGCCGAAACCTTACGTTCCCAAGACCACAAGCAACGTGATCATTGGCCCCGACGGCCAGATCAGGAGAAGGAGAGGAAGGCCTACGAAAGCCGAAACTGAGGCCAGGAAGGCGCAGGAAAGGGAGTTGAAGAAGAAGCAGGGCGGCGGCGAGGATGGCGAAGATGATGACAAGATGAGGCAGCAATCGGGACAGAGCGAACCGAGTGAGTTGGCCGATGACGATGATGACGATATAGAGGATGATGAATGATTGCTTCGGGGAAAAACGGGTAGGAAAGGGAATGAAAAAAATCGAACCAACCAAAAAAATAAAAAATAAAAAACACTAGAGGAAATGGGGTTCCTATCATTCCCTGTCGAATCTCCTTACGCGCTATTATTCGATATTGATGAGGATGGAGGGATAGGGGGTGGGGAAAACATCGGATGAACTGCATGAAAAGAAATGTTTGAAATGGCAAGAGAAAAATATATGGGTCGACTTGTTTTTCCCATCTTCAGCAATTACCACCCACTCATAGATAGATAATCTGAGTGGATGTGTGCAACGGGGCATGCTGGGGAAATGTTTACAATCGCGCAATTACGGTCAAGGGAGTTTTTTTTTTCTTTCTAATCTTCGTTTTTGTCCCGATTTATTTGCTTTTTGTTTTTGTCTCTTAATTATGTATTCTACCAGGGGGGGATTCGTGATTTGATGTTTTGTTATACTGTTCTCTTTCCCCAATGAGCGGGAAGATATTTCCTCTTCTCCAACTTATTCATATGCCGGAGGAGGGAAAGCAGGATTGGGTTGGCCTTTTGTCATTACTGTTGTCGCTTTTCATCCATTTCAGTAGTTCAGGATAGGTTTTATTGATATTGTCTTTATTTTGTTCTCGACAATGTTTTCTTATCGCACGGGGTATAAGTTAGTTTAGTTGATTAGCTAGTTACTAGCACTTTCTGTCTATCCGTCTGTTTGTCCGTTCCCGCTGGGGAGGAGAGGAGAGAGGGTCGGGTTGGCTGCTCTGCTTTTATCCCATTTCCTAAAACTTCATCTCCAGCTTTCAGAGCTTTCTTTCCTCTCTTCCATCTAGCCAAAGCACAAACGAAGACTATTGTACTTTTGAGTGAGATTGGGGACTCACGGCTTCGCTGCTTGCTCCGTCTCCCCTTTTTCCCGTCTGCTTCTCCATTTCTCTATTCATCTCTCCTCACTTCGGCCTCATGAGATATTAATTGACTTCACTTCACTATTGGCTCGATTCGCTGGGGAACGATTGGTTGGAGGGTCGTGTTTGCGCTGCTCCTAGTGCGCTCCTGCAGGTGTTTTATACGAAGAAACGCGCTTTGTTCCTTTTTGCACACGCGTGCGCGCTCACGCGTGTGTGTGTATTGTGGTTATAATAATATTGCCCTTGGTGGCCACTGTTGGTGCGGGTATTCTAGACATTACATACTGCACTTTATGATAGTTAAGTTAGTTAGTTGATACGATATCTTTATAATAGCCTGATGAGAATGATATATATTATGTTTTTTTTTCAGAGTTCCTGCGCTAAGGAGTGGATGCGGTGTTCCATGGGCATCGGCTTGATTCAGGTATGATAGATGGGTAATATAATTTAGCCAGATCGGTGATGCAGTATTAATCACCTATTTTTGTATCATAAGTGGGGCATCAGGGCAGGCAGTGCTTTTCAAGCTACTATATCATTGACCACTTTCTTCCAACCTTCCGATCTCCCCCAACCTCCCCAGCCTCCCCCAGCCTCCCCCTCCCCCAACCTATCGGGTTTCCCGCGATAGGTGCAATTGGATAGCGAGTATCTCCCGATATCATTATACATGTTCGACAAGACCTCTCCTCTCATTCCTACGGTATCAGCAGACCGGCCTAACTTGTCACTTGCCAGTATGCTACTCCCTCCCTTCCCATCATTCATACTCAACCTACCTAGTGCCATATTATAGTACTTCGCGCAAGCATGCATCAACCATCCATCCATCCAGTCTTGGCTTCAATAGGCATTCGAATTCCTATCCTCCCCTTTGCTCCCTTCCCTCATCCTTCCTTCCTTCCTTCCTTCCTTCCTTCCTCCACCCACAATCATTATCATAATTTAATTCCCCCTCCCTCCGCCTCCCCTCCCGATCCCCATGATATGGTATCACCCCCCACCCAGAAGCGGTTGCGACACCCCGCCCGGGATTCAATGTTTGGATATCGGCCCGGGTGTTCGGTACGAATAATAGTATCGTACAGGACCTGGGGGGATGATTTTCTGGCACCTGTGGGGGGGACGGGAGGTCAAGTTACATGTCACTTTTTTCTTTCTTTCTTTCCTTCTTTCCTTCTCTCTTTGTTTCATTGTTCCATCGTTCGGAGACCGGCGGTGGGGTGATTATCCATGGAATGGAATGAACGGACGAAAGAATGAAAGAAATGAATTAATGGGGGGGGGGAAGTTTTGTCTTTCTTTTGATTGGATGATGGGAGTTTTTTAATTATTTCCCATTTTCATCCACGTACCGTACTGTACAGTATACACTACAGTTACCGTACTCTACTCATCGAACTCTGCTCGAGTGAGTGCTCGTACCGTGCGCGGCGTAACACACACCCCTCGCCTTCGGTAATTCGAAACCAAACCCTCGGTACCATCACTACTTCCTTCCCCCACCACCAACCACCCCACCCCACTCTGGAAAAACAGCAGAAACCGAGCGATGGGGAAAAAAAGGGGAGCGAAACTAAACTAAACTAAACCAAAACAAACCTGAACTATTGCGAGCCGAAGGGGGAAATAATAATAATAGTGATAATAATAGTAATAATAATAATAATAATAATAACAGCGATAACAATAATCCACCGATCGACGGTGAAGTCTGGTTTTGCGCCGTCCTGTTCGTTACCGGTTACTGGAAACCCCCTTCCTTCCTTCATGGCACGGAATAGCACACCACACCACACCACGACAAAACAACCATTTACGCGGGGGAGGTTTTTTTTTTTTTTTAAAAAAAAAAAGAAGAAACGAAACGAAACGAACCTCCCAGTTATTAATTAATAAAGATGAAAACAACCCCTTCCCTTCCTTTCGAAGAATATGTGCTTAGCGACCCCAACCCCCCAAGTTATACTCGACTAGCATAAGCAAAGTCACCGCAATGTCATTCCCTCCCACCCTCCCACCCCCCACCCCCACCCGCCCAAAAAAAGTTTTGCTTTGCTTTACGTTGTTTTTTTCCCATACTTCCTTCCTTCCTTCCTTCCTTCCTTCCTTCTTCCTTTCTTTCCTTCTTTCCGCCTGCTCGCACGACATTACACTGCGGGGCGGGAGAATTGGCGAGATGCGGGTGTGGGAGGGAAGGGAAGGGAAGGGAAGGGAAGGGAGGTATCATATGTAGTGGTTGCCATGGTCGGGGTTGTCTGCGAGGGTGTAGGGTTGTGCTGCTGGGCTAGTGCTTGCTAATTTAGTGGGCACATACTGTGCTGGATTGTACTCTCATGCCTGGGCGGGTTGGGTTGGGGTTATCCGGGTGTTCATGGGATGTCACTCGCGGGGGGGGGGGGAGGATGTCGTGGATTGTGGGTGGGTCCTGTTGATCATAATACAGTATGATACTTGCCGCACTGCGTGCACTACGCTCGTGAAGGGAACGTCGGAGCTGGAGGGATGGATGGATGGATGGACACACTGATGTGCTGTACGATGCTGCGCAGGCAACATATCGTGCGTGCTGTACACGTCGCTTATCGCAGGAGGGAGGGAATGAATGTGAGGCAGAGAATGGGAAAGTAATATAAATAATAGTAGTAATAATAACAACACTACCCCTACTGCTCCCCTTCTACCAACACTGTTTTCACTCTCACTTTTACCTCCCTTCTTCTCCTCCCCCCATTGGTCCCCCTCCACCGCCTTCCACAATGAGGCTCAAACACTCGAGTGATATCCCATGACTATAAGCACAAGACCCAGCGGGGGTTTCAAACTTCAAGGCGTGCTAAACACAAGACATCACTTAATAGTAGTACCCCCCCCCATCCTCGCCTACAATGGATAAACCACGAGAAGAAGAAGAGCTTGTCAGCGTTAGGCACAAGCATTTCTAACTGAAGGGATCCTTCCTTACTGGTATGCCAGAGTTTTCTGTTCTGTTATCAGTTTTCGGCGGGTTTTTAGTATATGTGTGTGGTAGATTTTGGCTGAGATAATGCTATCTATTTATCCTTTGTTTTGTTTTTTCTTTTCTTGATTTTTTGCTTTTGTTTTCGGTAAGATGGGGTTAATAAGGTTCAGATTCGTAATCGGGGTGTGTGGGTATAAGATCTGAGGTTATCGGTGGCGACAGGAATGCTGTTTTCGGTGTTGGGATGTGTGAGTGAGTGGGCTTGGGGAGTGGGGGTTGTCGTTTTGGTTTGGGGTTGTTGATGGGGGTGGTGAAATGTGGGAAGATAGGTATGTTAGGAGGGATGTCGTTGAACTTGAAGGGGGGGGGGGTATAGTATAGTAATATGTTGGGCGGAGGGTTGGTTCGTTTGGTACAGTACTGTCTATGCTCCGTGATATGCTCACTAGCCTGCTTGAATGAATGAATGAATGAATGAATGTGAGTGAGATGATATCAACAGGATAGGATCATGGGAGGGGGGGGGAGGATAGTTTTTTGCTAGGGATGAAAAAGGCTAATTGGCATTTGCAACTTCTACAATACCAATGATATACAGTACCTCCCTTGGGGCTGGATCGCGTAGCAGCAATACCGGTATCCAGGGTTTGTTCAAGCGCGATCGCATGACGGCGCATCTTCACCTACGATACCTACCTACCCACTCCCCCTCGAACTGGCACAGGAGCCCGGATTACCGGTATTTGCTCATTCAATTACTTCTTACCCCTAGCTTCCCCGGCCCAAAAACAAAAAAACAAAAAACAATACAATCTATAGATGACGACGGAATGTTTCATGCGTTGTGAATATCGAAAATCTCGGGACGGGAAAGACACAAAGCATTTCCGAGCCCTAAGAACAAGGTCTCAAGCTTACATTATCATCACGCATAAGGGGGGGGGGGAAGGCGGAGAACCCCCCCATATCATATCATGGAACCTCCAACCCTTCGCATGCTAGCGATCGCTCGATTCAATGTCTCAATGCTATTATCACTTCCTCTAAGGAGTTTCCGTTCCTTGAAAGGATAATGTATTGTGCGCGGGGAACTTATCATAATAATAATATGTCACCTCGATTAAAAATAAAAATAAAAAAGGGGGAAGAAGAAGGTGGGGAGAAAGAAAAAAAAAAAGGGCATTGGTTTACAAGCTAAGCCTTCGGTGATATGCGTCGCTGAAGCGATGCAGCGGGGTAAATCGGGGGATTCCTGATCATGATTATTTTTTCTACTGTATAATGTTGCAGCTTTGAAGGTTAGTGTTGGATTGTTCCCTTCGGCGAACCCCTACGGCACATCCATCCACCCATCCATCCATCAGGGCGGAAGGTTATTCCTGGAACCTTGGCCATGGCCATGGCCAGCACTGCTGGCACACTACCGTACTGTACATCGACTGAACTGCGGATCTAATTACCTGCCTATGATATTCCTACCCTCCAAGGATGATGACCAACATCTTTTGTTGCCAGCGCGCACCCAATAAATCTCTCTCCAAGTTACTAATAGATAATCGAATTGTGATAAATGATGATAGGGCGTGTTGCTCAATGGGGTACCGGTGCCGTTGCCCTAATTTTCAAGTTTATGGTTGCAGAGGAGGGAAGGAAAAAAAATATGAGTTGGCAAAAACCCCGGGGATCCTCGGAGGCTGAGCGAAGGCCCGCGGGTGATACAAGATAAGCCCGAGGTGCTGTTCGCGGCCACATCTTCGGGACGGGGGGTGGTGGTGGTGGTGGTTGGCGAGCGCTGTCTAGAAAAGGAACGGGAAGCGAAGTGCTCGTGCATACGAACAAATAGTAATAAC
>Ga0307509_10009240_pt1 | contig 12370 bp, 14 predicted proteins | sample 10_EM_MG_FD_202245 | JGI IMG/M metagenome (GOLD analysis project Ga0307509, IMG submission 202245) | Populus trichocarpa ectomycorrhiza microbial communities from riparian zone in the Pacific Northwest, United States - 10_EM | ecosystem: Host-associated > Plants > Roots > Unclassified | place...
ACTCCGGTTGTTGTCATAACAGTTAGCCACTGGTATGACTTCGATAGGAAGAGTTTTTCCACCTGCGGTTGTATTGGAGATGCATTGCAGAAACTCACATCCTATTAACGGAGTTAAGTGTACCCGAGTTGGTCCGACACTTCCAGCTGGATAATTCCTGATGGAGGGTAGACCTCGGACAAACCCTGAGCAGGACAGGGTGCTCGCAGAAGGTCGGAGTAGTGGTGAATGTCAAAAGGCTTAAATCTGATATCTACTTAAGTTTAAGCGTTTGGCATTCTACTTCGATAACCAACTTTTCCTCGAGAGAACTTATTGCGTGAAGCTTTCAGCTTAACGATATTAAGTTTAACCGTTTGGATTCTTCGTGAATTATTTACTCTATCTTTATCTTCTACTTTGAGTTTTGGTGCGGTCGCATCCTTAGAGTCCACCTCTCTATAGGGTGCCCCTGTTACACACCAGGGGAGCTTGCACGTCAATTTATTATATTAGACAATCGCGTAGATTAAATGATGGACTGCATAGCCTGTATAGACGAAACTACCACTGGGCCTGTGAGTCCACCACCTAGGTATTGACTCTGGTTGTTGTGATAACAGTTAGCCACTGTGATGACTTTGATAGGAAGAGTTTATCCAGCTGCGCTTGTATTGGAGATTCATTGCAGAAACTCATATACTATTGACGGAGTTAAGTGTACCCGAGTTGATCCGATACTTCCGGAAAGATAATTCCTGATGTTAAGTAGAACTCGGGGAAGGCCCCCGCAGGACAGGGTACTCACCCAAGGTCGGAGTAGTGGTGAATGTCCAAGGCTTAATTCTGAAATTAACTCAAGTTTAAGCGTTTGGGATTCTACTTTGATAACCAACCTTTCCTCGAGAGATCTAAATTCAGTGAATCTTCGAGCTTAACTATATTAAGTTTGACCGCTTGATTCTTGTGAATTTATACCTCATCTCTATTTTCAACTTTGAGTGTTACTTGTGGTGAGAACCTTAGAGTTCACCTCTCTATAGGGTGGCCCCGTTACAGATTATAAGGAAATGGCCACAATAGTGGCAGCCTTTAAAGAATGGGCATATATGTTGATCTCGGTTGATGATATGATATTGGTGCACACTGATCATAAGAATTTAAAGTATATTAATACCACGAAGACTGTAAACGGCAGACAACCTCGCTGGGCAGAGTTTCTACAACCCTTCACTTTTAAGGTTATTTATAGAGAAGGAATGTTGAATGAGAAGTCTGATGCTTTGTCGAAGTGGCGGGACTACCACCCTGAAGGGTGCAGTAATTCATGACCTTTTACATTTGTTCACCCTGGACATTATATTGGACGAGAGTCCATCATCTTGCGACCAGATGTCTTGCAGACTTGCAAAGGTTTTCAGCTGCAGACAATATTTCATGCAGCTCTTATGAAGGCAGCAGATAGTGTAATAACCCTATGATAGGTAGCTACAATCACTATCACCTTAGCCAAAATGGTATACCAAGTGGTAACCAGAGGTGGTATGGTCTCGTATACTTAGTATACAAATAGCTAGTAAACCTAGGATAAGGCCTATGGAATAGTTGAGTAGCCTTGAGGTACTCTACAAGGCAGGGTAACATTTTGGGAATAAGTTCGCATAAAGTCAAGGAATTTATGGGAACGTTACACAGAGCTCCGAGATAACATTAGGTGTTAACATGAGGACTTCCGAAGCGGTTAAAGGAACAAGAGGGCAAAGTTACCCTACCTTGGGAATTGGACCATTATGCCCATGGACACCAGTTACCCTACTGTGGAGTCCAAGTTACCCTTCCTTCACCAGCAAAGTCATCCTAGAACTGAGAGGTCCATTGCCTCACATTCTATGGGCTCTTAGATGTTGTTGGGCGTCCATGCATCTATGTGCGGAGGCCCCACCCCTGTCTAAGGGTGGCCTGAATATACTATTGAACTTGGCCCGGTTTAGCAAACACCCCACTCTGGCCCCAGCGTTGGGACGGCGCGTCATGAGCAGACAGCTGTCAAGTTGCTCGTTTGCTAGTTAAAAGAAGGTCATTGGAGCAGCTGCCCTAACAAAGTATAAGTCGTCGCCGTCTGTCCGACTGAATTCCATTCGCAGGATATATAAGGGTACTATGGGTAACCGCCAAAATGGAGGTCACCCATATACAGTCTCTCCGGCACCTAGGAGTCTATAGTAGCCTACAGGTAGTAGGGTAGTCTTCCTAGAGGTACTTAGATAGTCTAAGGAGGCCAGAGTGCTTTCGGGACAAATACCTTACTAACCAGCCGGGACCTTCTCCCCTTGATTTGTAGCATTACTATGGGTTGTTATTGGACTCTAGAGGTATGAGTCTTATCACGGTAGAGCATGTCCCGAGAGGCTGGCTATGGGTAGCGCCCACTGAGCCAACCATCGGCTAAATCTCCCTGAGGGAGCTTGTATGTCAATTTATCAGATTAGATAGTCATGTAGATTAAATAATGGACAGCATGGCTTGTATAGACGAAACTACCACTGGGCCAGTGAGTCCACCACCTAGGTATTGATTCCGGTTGTTGTCATAACAGTTAGCCACTTGTATGACTTCGATAGGAAGCGTTTTTCTTCCGGCGGTTGTATTGGAGATGCATTCCAGAAACTCATATACTATTGACGGAGTTAAGTGTACCCGAGTTGGTCCGAGACTTCCAGCAGGATAAATCCTGATTGAGGGTAGACCTCGGATAACCCCTGAGCAGCACAGGGTGCTTGAACAAGGTTGGAGTAGTGGTGAATATCAAAGGCTTAAATCTGATATCTACTTAAGTTGAAGTCTCTGGAATTCTATTTCGACAACCAAGTTCTCCTCGCGATAATGAATCCAGTAAATCTTCGAGCTTAACGATATTCAGTTTAATGTAACAATTCTAGCCTGTGAGATTATTATGCAACGGGTAACAACTTAACCTGTTCGTAATCTTCTTTATAACTTCCGTAGTCTCCTCTCCTTTCATCCGATAGACTATCTTATAATCTATCGTCCGAAGTCTTCTGACAGAACTTCTTTAAGTTCTGACAGAGCTTGGCCTTCGTCTAATATTATCTCGTAATCTCTCTTCTCTTGAGAGAGATATGTGTTCGTAACGTGTAAAGTGTTCTTTGAAGAATATAAAGTTATATTGCAATATCGTTCGTACAGAAAAGTACTTAGATGGTTGCGTGAAGATCCTATGTCTTCGGCCCGTCGTGATCCTTTATATAGGCCTCTTCCCGCAACAACCCTGACCCTGGTGACTCATACCTATGAGTCACACGATCATGACTCATATTGCGTCATACCCGAAATCCATCAGATGACTCATATGAGTCACTGCGCAACATACTGTAAATCAAACATAAACCAATCATAAAACATAAAACAAGTCATGTGTGCAAAATGCATCACATGCTTGAAACTCGTAACTCATAATATGAGTCACGCGCAAAAGTCATTACATCATTATGACTCATAATCATGAGTCATGTAAAACTAACCAATCAAATCATAACAATGACACACAAGCGTGAGTCATGTGAGAATCTATGAGTCAAACGACTACATAGTGTAAAAGAATAACATACCTATGACTAATAAGTATTAGTCATTTGAAACCTGCCTCGTTTAGTCACCATTTGTGACATTTAACCGCTTTGATTCTTCGTCAATTATTTACTCTATCTTTATCTTCTACTTTGAGATTTGGTCCTGTCGCAATCTTAGAGTTCACCTCTCAATAGGGTGCCCCGTTACAGTATATCGTTAAGCGCACTTGCTTAACTCCCTTCTGAGAATTGTTGAAATCCATCATCTTGACAGTTCTTTGATTCCAAGTCGCTTGTCTGGTACAACAAGCATCGGGTGGAAAGAACAATGTCTTCAGATATCGCTGTAGTGGAGTTTGACTATGACCTTTCCCACTATAATGCTATTGCAGACTTGCGCAGAATAGGATGGAAGTCCATCGAGGAGCAGATGGCCAACCTAGAACCCACAGACATCCCCAAAGAAGTACAGAAGTTAGAAATATTGAACCCTGTTACCTTTCTTCAAAGCTTCATGCAAGACCCTTTGGTGGGAGAGAGAATCCCTCCACAAAGACGAACTCCCATGACCTTTGCCAACCTCACTAGGGAACTGATTGAACCCTACATAGTAAGAGAAGTGACCAAGAAGTTTCAAGAATTTAAGGCTTCTGTGGAAGAGTTCATTACTTCTACTCAGCTCGAATGGCAAAACGAGATGGTACCCAATGCCAACCGGTGGATGAAAATTCAGCAGGTAGAGTACCGTAAATTAGCCCTTGCAGATCGGATGATCAGGGCACGCCTAACTGCTTTGGAGTTGGCTTTTCAAGGAGGGTACTCAATAGACTCAGACAACGAAGTCAACATGCGCACAGCACCTCCTCCGCCTCTCGCAATTGAGCCTCCTCCACAATAAGCAGCTGAGATGGCAGCTGTCATGTTGCATAAGGAAATGGCATCAAGTTTGACTCAAGTCGGTCAGAGGGCCTTGGAATCGCAAGAGGCAGTCAGACAATTGGAACAGGAATTGGAAGTGTTGGTTGTTCCTCAACCAGCCCCGTTGACGGTGGCATTTGAAGAAGCCATGAGATCTTGTGGTGTTAGCCTTATGGCAAACCTCAGGAATCTTCGAGTTGTAGCTCAGCGGTGTGGTGTTACCAAGTCTAGAAGCCAAGCTTCATAACAATGCTTCTCATAAAACTAGCCACAGCCACCACCTCAAGCTCCATCAGACATACCTACCCTGCCGGTAGTTGAACCTGTGACACCAGCCCCGGCGATACGGGTAGAGAGAGATCGGCCCTATGCGGCTCAGGCTTTAACGCCAATAGCCACCACTCCTCACAATCCGGCAACCTCTGCTTCGGCACAGGTACCACCGGCAGCGGCAAATCCTTCTGGCAGAGCTGGATGGTCAGGTTTTTCAGACCAACCAGAACAATTCGCTTCGAAGTATTGTAACGAAGGATGTCGCATGGATCGGAGAGACAGTAGCCTGTTTTATTTTTCGCATCGGCCACCCTGTGTTAAAAGGACGGATCAAGCCATTATATTGGCCCCAAAAGAATAACCAAAGGTCACCCCAAAGAACCGTTGTACCTATTGTCAGTCGACCCGACATAAGGTAGCCCACTGTGGGGATTTTCAGTATGATTACCTGAAACCCCAACCTCAACAATCCATCCGTCAACCGCTCCCACCACCTTCACCCGCACACTCACCTTCTGATCAGATAGATGAGGACGAGCCGGAGAAAGAACGGTTTGACGGCTATGACATGCCTGGGGGAGCTCAAGGTGGAAACACAGGAGGAGCTGGAGGTGGACAACCTCCCAGAGGTGGAAATATTCCTGGAGGAGATGATCCGGGTGATTCCAGTTGTTCTTCATCCGATAGTGACGGGTCCGATGCCTCACCCCCTGATCCGAAAGACTTTCTTGGCAGTGGCATGCGCCACAGCAGTCGAGAAAAGAAGGACAAGTACAATAGACAATATGCAACCCTGAACAAGTTTATTCCGGAGTGTCATAAGGCTAAGAAGCCTTCTCATCGGCCTAAGACGCTAGAGAAACTTAGAGTTGACCCCTTTACTGTGGATTCCAAGGACACACAACGCTTCGTACACGATGTCGAGATTAAGGTGGACTACTTTCGTGATTCCTTGGTAAAGGAAATCAACAAAGTCAGCCTTGTCATACCCCTTCTAAGAGGTACCGCCAAAGAATGGTATAATGCAATGCACCCGCACATCAACAAAGATGCGGCCAAACGACGTAGGATCAGGTTTGACCCCAAAAATGAGTTGCGAACCTTGGAAGGATTTCGCAAGTCTTTGGAAGGTAGCTTTGGTTGTCAATCAGATAGGAATCATGCTCTGAGGGAATGGAGCAAGTTGTATATGAAGGTCGGAAAGGTGGATCGCTTCATCGACGAACCTATCTGCCTTGCAGCAGTGTTAGGGTATAGCGGGGAGTTTGTTAAGGACAGGGCACACATTGGTAGGACCGATGTTCTCAATGCTGCCTAGTCTATGAAAACCCCCCATCCAGTAGCGTATATGGATTACCTAGACCTGTTGTGCCAAACTGGGTACCAGCTTGAAGATGCCTCCAATGTTCATACCCAGGTACAAAAGGAGCCACACTCTTCGAAGCGTACAAAGAGCGACGACAGGCATACTTCTGAGAGAAAAGAGCAAAGGAAGGAAAAAAAGGCCAATGGGCCATGAGAGCAGAAGCCCCGCAACTGAGCGCCAGGGTTTACAAGACCAGCAGAAACAGAGCATGCGAAGATGCACCAGAATGTGCCGCAGACTCTAATTGACAAGCGCAAATGGCTGAATCAATATTCCCGTTATGGACAAGACCGTCACTACAGAGCAAACTGTCCATCTGCAGCCCCAGTTGTTGAGTCCTCAGACCTTAGGCGAAAACGAGGTGCTGGTAAGACTGGACACGAAGCCACCCAAGTCCCAAAATCAAGACGCATTGAGGCGGCTCCTAAACCTGCTGTGAAACAAGTTGTTGCCAAGCTCCTTGGATCACCCCTCCAGATTTGAATATCTTGGAGGTTGATACCGACATGGATGACTAGGTAAGCTTTATCCAATGATAAGAAATCGTGGATTCAAAGATGATAAAACTTCACGCTAGGCCAAATGATGGGCATGCTGGGTGAAGATGAAGGATGTCGGTTGTATGTTCCCCAGCCTTAAGAGCTGCAAACTGAAACTAATATATCGCTCAAAAAAATGCACGATGAAGGGAGGTTTCTTTTATGACGTGTTGGGATGGTTACATCTCTTGCTGTTTAGCTTTTGTTTATTTTTTATGTGATATTGCGCAATGTCTTGTATGCTTATCTTATAGTGTTTTCCATTTTTGAAAGGAATTTGGTTGGGTTTTGATTTTTTGATTTCGACAGGCTGGACTTGACTTAGCAATTGAAGTTATTTTGCAAGTTTACCTGAGGAGGGTTGAATACCCGAAATCATGCTGGCGTGATAGTAAACACCATAGCCATTGAAACCCCATAAAATTATCAAGTGATAAAACTATTCACGACCCGTTGTGGCCGCTCTTGTGTCGAAAGGCAAGGGATATTGACTAGTTACCGTACACCTATACCAAATCCTTCTAAGATATACTAAGTATAATGTTTAGGGACAAGAGACCCGAAAAGCGGTTGAGACTTGCAGGCCCGCCGCCACATACAAGATCCATTCACGTGAGAGTGAGATTGGAATGGAGCCACAACCAAGAGAGGCAGAGTGGTGAAGCCCTCTTATTATTAGACAGTGGGGCTACTGGTGCTGTTGTAAGCAGCGATTGGGTTAAGGATACCCAAGTACCTTGCATTCGTCGGAAGGACCCGACACCCATTACACATACTACTTGGAATCATATCCCAGGCTCGGGTCTCCACTATACTACTACAGTAGATATGTATATAGGAGACCATACGAATAAAATACGATTTGAAGTCGCAGATATGCCGGCAGGCAAAGTGTGTGGTTACCTGCCAATGTCATGGTTGAAAGACCACAACCCAGATATCAACTCGGAAAAAGGTAGTCTGAAGTGGCGCTCAGAATATTGTAAAGCCCACTGCCTAAGAGAGGAAAGACGCTTAGAGTTCATTACAGAAGAACAACTCTTAGCCGAAGACCCAGACAATATCATTGTCATTGGTATGGCCTTTGATACAGATGATGATGGCAAGGACATCAAGATCAAGATTCTCCCTGAATATAGAGACTATGTAGATATTTTCAGTCAGGAGAAAATCAACGCTTTGCCTGAGCACAGTAAATATGATCATCGTATCGACTGGATTCTTGAGGCCAAAATACCAGATGGGCCTATCTATCCCTTGGCTAGGAAGGAACTGGACGCGCTAGGGGATTATATCGGGGAAATGGAAGACCATGGAAAGATTAGAAGATCTTCCTTATCAATAGGCCCCCATATATTATTTGTGCCGAAGCCAGAGAGAGAGCTTTGGTTATGTGTTGATTACCAAGGGTTAAACAAGATGTAACAATCCTACTCAGTTGGAGATTAGTTATGCAACAGGTAACAAATTGCCTGATGTTTCTTTGTTCGTTCAAAGATGAGAGAGTATTCTTCTTTCCGAGATTAACTTATAATCTCTCCCTTCGCTTTCAGACTATCTTATAGTCTTCGTATCTTGATCTCTTCTCACGAGAGAGATATGAGACTCTTCTTGTGTTAACAAGGTCGTGGTTGCTCTGACGCTAAGAGCTAGATTGTGGGTATACAAGCGAGAGATAAAGGTAAAAGTAAAGGTAAAGTTATATTGTAAGAAAGTACTTAGATGGTTGCGTTAAAAGCTCTATCTACTGTGACTGTTTTTTTTTGTTTTTTTTGAATCTTGTTTATTACTTGTTTCTATTGGGGCCACAGTACAACTGTGCTAAATCCCACGGTCCTAGCTACAACGGGCATTCGGCAGGAATGAAGACCATGTCGCCCAAAACCTCCAACTACAGTCCATCCCGCGATCCCCAAGCTAAAACCCTCTGACCCTGCCGGACAAAGAAAAGTCCGCCCAGTACGATGGGTAGAAACTACAAGGAGATGAGAATAGAGGCCTGAAAACAGCGAACCAATAACCCCCGCGAACGCCTAGCCTAAAAGAAAAACATTCCCAACTGACAGTAGACACAACCAACAAAGGAAAACAAACCCACTCCCCCAAGTCAAACCACCTATCAGCTAAACCGTAGTAAAACCCCACCGGGCCCAGCTCCCGTGGGAATAGAGACTCCTGAATTATGGGTCTCGGGGACACAACGAGCGGAGAAAAGCTCCCGGAGGCATATAGCCCCGCCAGACGAGACTCAGGAAGAGCGACCGAGTTTGAGAGGATGCCACCTAAAGAAGGAAGGCTCGTGGCAGTCGGAGGTAGATCCGGTTGGCTATTTCGGGAAACAGGACCCGCAAAGAAGGTTTAAACATGCGCCCCTAGTCCAAGGCCATCAGAAGGGAGCAGAGGTCAGGTGGTGGGCGTAGAGCCGCGGGCAGTAGGGTGCCAGCCAATCCAAACGTCAGGGAGGGGGGGGGGCGGAGGGCTAGCCGACACGAGAGGTGCGAGGAAGGCTGACAGAAACGGTGTCACGATGTTTCAAAAAGTCTGACCGTACCAGCAGAGCACAAAGAAGGAAGTGCAATACCAGAGAGCAGTGCCACCAGGGACAGCTACTTTACCGATCGACGGCGACTAAAAACCGACCGTTGACGGGTGAGGGGTTGCCGACCCTGAAGGGCTGCCTAAGCGTGCCCGGAGAAGAGGGGGTGAAGGCATACTCAACCAACCCCTAGGAACAAGGTTGCCAGGCCTGACCATCAGAAGGGAAAGGAAGAGGGAGGGGAGATGGCTTCACCCAGACAGAGGCAGTGTGGCGTGTGTGAGGAGAGGGGGTTGGATGGAAGTGAGGATGATTTCTCGTGGTGTTGAGATTTCAATCGCTCGAGGTGTAGCGGAGACGAAGGATGTATCTACTGTGACCATTTTTTGTTTTTTTTCTTTTTAAAATTATATGTTCATTGTTTCTACGGTACAAGAAATGACATGTATCTTTAACGATATGGCCAAAACAAAACCGAAAATCAAACTAACAATCAACAAAGAAAACAATCATAACCAGTTCCCCCAACGCGACCAATAAGCGTCGCAGAGCAGCCGTAGCTAAAATCAAGGAAAGTATAAACCGCTTAACTAGTATCGAGGGCCAGGGGCGGATAGGGTGACAGATAGAAAAAGAGGGTTCGAAGGTGTGTGGAGGGAGGGGGCAAGCGGGGGCATCCCAGGGGGGAAACCAGTAGCAGTGGTGTGAATGAACTCAGCCAGGGCAATGAGCAACTGCTGGTTGGACCAGATTGGGGCCTCAGCAGTCAAGTCTGAGACCCCTTGAAGGAGGCGGGATCTCTGACGAGCGGAGGAGGTGCAGGACAGGATGGCATGTTCGAAGGTCTGTGGGGCTTCGGAGCACAAGGGGTAGGATGTGTCGGCATCAGGATTGTCCCATGAGGGGTGAGCCGTGAGATAACATTTCCCAGAGTGCATCTGGTGTATCATGCCCGCAACAAACTTGCCCAAGCCCATCAAGAGATGGGGGCATGTCGTGTGTGGGAAGGGGTAGTATGGGGGCACTGGGGTGGGAGACCAGTCGCAGAGGAGGAGTTGTTTAGCCCTCAACTTGAGGCGAACATAGGAGGGGATAACCCCCGGGACTGGGGGCAGGTAGTCTGTTAAGTGGAGGGAGATGAGTGGCAACGTAGAGGGGTCGTGCACGAGGGGGACGGCAGCGTTGGCCAAAGCCGTGATGGTGTTGTGTCGTTACCTAGGGTTCCTGGTCTTGTCCGGAGTAGAGCGCCAGGCGAGGTTGAAGAAGAGATAAGGTTGGAAGGTAATTTTCCCACGCACTATCAAGGCGGCGGGGTGGGGCGAGAATGTAGGGAGGGACCTAGGAAGCCGTGCTGTGGCGGGGTTTATCTCTGGGGGGGACCAGATGAGTCTTAGGCCAGCAAGGCGGCGTTGGTGGTGCACCAAAATAGGCAGCGGGGGAAGGCAGGCTTCCCTGTGTAGACAGGTTAAGTTTGTGGAGTAGAAGCAGTTGGTGATCCACCTACAGACTCGGTGCCAAAAAACAGACATTGGGCCCATGATAGACAGGGGAGGGTACCAGACAGCAGACCCATACAGAAGAATCGGGGCCAGGAGCGAACGCGCCAAGGAGAGGCAGAGGTAGGGTGGAAGGCCCATCCCGGGAGGGGAGAGGCGGCGAATCGTGGCTAGGGCGGCATTGGCAAGCCTGTACCTCCTGGAAAAGTGGGACCTTGGCTCGAAGGTGGGGGTGAAGATGAAGCCCAGCCACTTCAGGTGGGATTTTGGATAGAAGAGTTGATCCTCTAGCTGCACCGGGAGGGAGCACGCTGGCTCATTGCTCCTGCCGGTTCTCCAGTGGATCAGTTCGGTCTTGGGAACTGAAAAGGAGATGTTCATTGGGGATGCCTTTCTCTTGAGCGCTGAGCAGGACATCTGAAGGAGGTGAACGTTGGTTCTGTAGGAGGGCGAGGCCACCGTAACAGCAAAGTCATCAACGTAGGAGATAATAAGTGAGCTGGGGATTTCCAGGTGGAGGGCGGAGACGTATATGACAAACAGAAGTGGGAAGATGGGGGATCCTTGGGGGACCCCGACTGAGACGGGAGCAAAGAGGCGAGGGGATCCTTGGAATGTCAGATGCCAGGTTCGATCCCTGAGGAAAGAGCTGACCCATTAGACCAGGTATGGGCTGACCCCCTTTCCGCGGAGGAGAGAGAGGAGTGAGGGAGATTCCACATTATCGAAGCCTCCCTTCACATCAAGGAAGAGAGTGGAGACATTGTAGCGGAGACGATGGAAGGACTCAACATTATGTTGTAGGACGAGGGCGGCATCGGCAGTGGATCTCCCAGGGAGGGAGGGTGGAATCCATGGGCAAGGTGGGCGTCCAGGAGGGAAGGAAGAAGGGAGGATTTGATGCGGTGTACAGACTTCCACACAGAATATGGGATGTGGTCAGCGCCAGGTGTGGAGGGGTTGGAGGACTTGGAGAGGGCCCTGGATATCTCTTCAGAGGTGAGGGGGGTATAGTCCTCATAGTGCTTGAGGCGGAGGAGAGGGGGAGGTGGGGGTTTGGAGGGGAAGAAGTTGTTAGGCGGGAGCCTATCTCAGAGTCTTGTGAGATAACTCAGGCCGATAATCTTAATCGTAGACGGAGATTGTCTAGGAAGGCTCAATGATTTGAAAATAGAGGTAGATAAAGTGATAAAGATTTTTCTAGCGTAAAAAACTTATATTGATAAGATCTCTTCTGCGTTGCTTGATAATGTTCAAATAGCTCGGGAGGCACCTCGATATTTATATGCCGCGTCTGGGTGGTCGCGGGCTACATCTAGTTCTCATACTAACTAAGTACCTACTAACAACTCCAGCTTCTTCTTAAAGGTGCGAACACCATTTGACCCTGACAATTATGTTATCTCACTTCAACTTCCGAATCGCAACACCATGAAATTTCCTGACAGTGCTCCCACACATCAGTGCATTGGTCACAATCCATCTTCTTCGGCATGGAGTCTTGTTAACCATTTGCATACGCAGCATGGTTTCCATGATCGAACCAACAAAGGGGCCAGCTTTGTTATCAAACCTCTCAGCATTGCAGACATATTCTGCAACCGACATCTGCGAGGCATAAGATAGACTTGTCACGATAATCGCTCCAATAGCCATTATCCCTCCATTGTCAT
>Ga0307509_10009241_pt1 | contig 12370 bp, 19 predicted proteins | sample 10_EM_MG_FD_202245 | JGI IMG/M metagenome (GOLD analysis project Ga0307509, IMG submission 202245) | Populus trichocarpa ectomycorrhiza microbial communities from riparian zone in the Pacific Northwest, United States - 10_EM | ecosystem: Host-associated > Plants > Roots > Unclassified | place...
ATCAGTATATAAAGCTCGCTCCCCCTGCGTTCGTCCTTTCCTCCACTGTAGATTATGTTTTTTGTATATTATTTAATTTAATATAAATTATTTATAATATAACCGGTTACAAAACCGGTTCGTAACCAATAACTGCTGCGACTAACCGAGCCAGACTGGTTAGTCACGGTTCGGTCCAGTTTTTTTGAGTTCTGGGACTCAGGCTAACCGGTCTCGGTCCCGGTTAGAGTTGCTAGATACCCCATAACCGGACCTAACCGGACCTGGAAACACTACAGGCAAACCAATTCTCCTCATCTATGATGGCCATGGATCCCACGAGAAGTATAAGCTCCTCCGTCTTGCAAAGGAACATAACATCATCCTCTTTTCACTTCCACCACATACAACTCACAAGCTTCAACCTCTTGATGTCAGAATTTTTGGTCCCTTTGCATGTGCATGGACAGAACGATGCAATGATTATATGGAAGAACACCTGGAGGAGATTCCAAGAGATCAGTTCATTAAGCATTATATGGAAGTGCGGCAAAATACCTTCAAAGCTATGACCATCCATGCTGCATTCTGAAAAAGCAGAGCATGGCCCATTAATCACAGCCTTTTTACGAGTGCCGATTTTCCCCCGAGTATCAACACCTCCAGCACAGCTCAAGACGTCCCCAACAGTTATCTGGTTCAGGTGGAAGAATGGCCAACTCACCAATCATGGTCTGACAATGAATCTGAGGCTGAGAGCGAGAATGATGGCAATGGTGGCAATGGTGTTAGTGATGATGGTGATGGTGACGAAAGCAACAATGACAATGACCAACAGCCAGGGACTTCAAGTAGCCATCGGTATAATCAACCTAATAATGTGCAGGTACATACCCCAGCATACCCCAGCATATCCCCTCATTCTCTGTATCATCCCAGTTACTCATTGCATCAAGGGTATATTGCACACATTCCATCCTATTATAACAATGTCAATACTCATCATTTAGAATAATAGTCATACCAATACTCACCATCATAATTGCATATTACATTGTTGTATCTGACTTCGATGAACACCGCCAAAGGATTCCGTCCATGTCCATCACGATACAAGATAAGCAACATTGTAAACAAAGCTGTTGTGCAATCATTGAGTGGAGAGTGAAACGGCATGGTCAGCAATGTGACTGATTTGTGACAAATCCTTGCAAAAACCCAGTTTGCAGCCCGGTAAGGTGCTCACAAGAAATCAACCGCTAATATTTGACTTTATTTTATATAGATATGTATGTAGTTTAGAAGCATATTTATCCTCAAAAAAAATCCAGGGGCCTATATCACTTGAAAAACATGTTTCCGAGAAACATTTCAAAAAGTTTTCAAAAACCCAGTCAGGGATAGTACACTGTGGCATCATTAACAGAAAGAATAAAGAAACCAGCATGAAAACAGAGCCCTATAAAGTAAGATTTAGTGGCACAAATTGCCTCCTATTGAACTGAACCACAGTCTGCCAATATGTGAATGCAAGGTTTTGATTTTTTATTTCTTTTTGAACCAGCAATAGATGAATGGGAAGAGAAACTACCCATCTAGATCCAATCAGAATCAATATTAAAAAATGAAAAATGGTTTAACATGAACTGGATTAAAATTCCCAAACTCAAAGAGACTCTCTGAAGACTTGGAAGTTGGAGGTTTTGGTCCAACTGAGGAAAGATCGATAATGGCCCTAGTGCAGTGGAGAATTCTTCTAAAGTCTCAGAGTACATGTTGTTCTAGAACCAAATATAACAAAATCAATGAAAGATGATTGCTTACAATACTAATTAGGCCAAACAGGTCCTGTCTTTCAGAGAAAACAGTATCAGCAGAACAAGACAATTGCAGACATACATACAGTGAGAACATTGAAAACAGTGGGCCTAGGTTTGCAGACAGTCCCACAGTATTCCCAGTATACATATTTTTTTAGGACAAAATATCATCTGAATAAAAGCAAGAACAATGAATGGTGCCAACTTATGGTGCTAAACAGATCCTGTCTTTCAGGAAAAACAGTGTCAGCAGAATGAAGCAATTGCAGGCCTTTGTTTAGTGAGAACATTGGAAATGGTAGTGCTCTATCTTGGATGAAAAGGTCCTCTGTGGAAGCCAGATTGCTCATCGGCATTTTGTGGAATGTATTCCTCTTCTTGTGAAACGGCACCAATTATAATGGGGGAGTAATAGAGGATTGAGATGAGTTCTATCTATTGAAATCTGTATGAGTAGAATTACTCACACAGACATCGGATATTTTTTGATGTGACAGCTGACATATGGAAAGCACTATAGAACATGCAATACAGCATGTAGCACCTCTGTAGCAAAGTGACACATGTCCATCAGTTATGTTGGGATGATATGAACAACTTGAATGTTGGAACTGAGACTTTCCAATATCTGTACTTTGTGGAGAACAAACAGGAAGTGGAATCTAGGCAGTGTACAGAAGGGAAATGAAAAGTCTCATGAAACTGATAGAACAAGGTTGACATAACTGACCTTCTTACTGCACCATCTGGCGCTCCTGGAAGAAGAGGGTGTTGGTGGACTAAGTATACATATTCTGATCAAGCCCTCTATGTTTCTGAAGTCTCCTATGACTCTTAAACTGAATGAGGTAATGCTGTTCTTCTATTCTGCAGACCAACATTTTAATGCAATAAGAAGTCTTTGTGTGTGCATTGAGACAAAAAAGTCCATTTAGCCTCTGAGGAATATCAAATTCAACAATGATGCAACTTCAAACAACTTTCTCGCAAACCCCTGTTAGCTGAGGAGATTTAAGTGGAGAAGGAGCATGCTAAAATAGTGTTACCAATGTATGCTGCAGATAAAGAACTGAGCCTTCCAATCCACACTCTCCCAGAGTACTCCTTCTACTCCTTTTAACTGCCTTGTGCTTCCAGTGGTTTCTGACTCTTCAGAGTCTCTTCCACACTCTTCCAATCAATTTCACACCTCTTCTGATGCCTTCCGAAAAAATTTGTGTTTTCCAGGGCCCTCAGGCCAAAACTCTTTTTCTGTGGACTATCTCTAAAGAGGAAGATAGTGGCTACACCATTACTAGTTCTATCCTGTATCAATCTGTTGGAGAGTGTGCTCAAACACTCTATATTTCTTTCATATTGCTTTATATTCTTTGATAAACTTATTGTTTGTAACAAACTTTGTATATTTCTTGGTAAATACTTTGTCTGAGGTGTCCTATCTCATATTGCCATATAGTGGACACATATCATCATGCCTCAGCTCGCTTAGACACCTCAGAGGCTAAAACATCAATCCTACTACCTTATCACTATTAATAGTATTATACAGCTTTGTAGACACATTCTTGGTTACTTACAAGTGTCTTTCATTACTTTACTGTGATTATTTGGTCATCTTATATATACCATTTAACAGGTTATGAGCCCTGCCTTTTAACTTTTTATTAGTTATCGTTTACTCTGTGGACATTGCTTGCACTTGGTGCTATTGTACTTGGTCATTGATCAAGTCTTGGAATCTGCACATTTGGGAACTTGGAATCTTTACCAAGTCTAGGAATCTGGGGAAGTGTTAAAGGCACTATTGGAATCAGGGGTTAACTATCACCATTGTGACTTGTAGAAGATCAAGGAAAGATGTCAACATCAGACTCTTTGCCAAAGATCAAACCATTGTCCAACTGAGGTCTTTATCATGCCCCACAGATTCCTGCCAGAATCCAGTCATTCCAGTGGATTCCAGTGGAATCCGGAGGAATTTAAAATGGCAGAGAGGCCAGCCAAAATTACCATTCTGGGGGTCACATGTTCCGGGGGAATAAGGCCATTCCGGAATTGACAGGAACGGAATGTGACCGGAATGCAATTACCGGAATAGAGCATATACCAATTAAGTACGTGGGAACTTGCTGTTGTCAAGTATGTCCACCACCACTAGCACTACCACCATGCCGCCGCCGCCACCACTGCTGTGACACGAGGCCGCCGTGACGCTCATCACACCCCGTTGTCATCACACCCCTCCATCTCATCACACACCATCACCCTTCTCTGTAACACCCACCCCGCGTCACAAACACACCGATACGACACGCGTCAAGCACAAGGCGTTGAGGAGAAGGACAGGGCCGGGCGTAGAAGGTTTTTCTTTTTTTCTTTTTTTGCTAACTACGTACATGATTAGGCTACCCAACCACCATCCCACCTCCTGCTGGCCAACACACCCCACCCCATCCACCAGGCACCCCCCTCCCCAGCTCCCCTCATGCCGAACACGAAGAACACGTCCCTGAGGACGTGTTCTTCATGTTTGGCGGCTACCTCATGCCACTCCCCACAACAAACACAAAAAACACACCCGCAGGGTGTGTTTTTTGTGTTTGTCGTCTTCCTCGTCCTGCGCCCCACGACAAACACGTAAAACGTGCCCGTTTGGGCTCTTTTATGTGCTCGTTGTCGTCCTCACCCACCACTCTCGGCCTACTCATCCCTGCCGGCTCCGGCTCACACGAACACGAAAAACGTGTTGCAAGACGCGTTTTTGCTGTTTGTGGCTTCCACCACCACACTCTCGACTGCCGAACACCAGGAACATGCCCTTATGGGCGCGTTCTTGGTGTTCAGCGGCTTCCTCACCCCACCTTACGTTGAACACCAGGAACACGCCCCAAGAACAGCTTCCTCACCCCCCTTCACGTCGAACAGAAAAAACACGCCCATATGAGCATGTTTTTACTGTTCGACGCCCCTTCCACCCCAACACCCGAAACGTGACCAAATGTCGCGTTTCAGGTGTTCGCTGGCTCCCCCTCACCCCCTCTTATGTAGAACACCAGGAACAGGCCCTAAGTTCTACAGCTTCCTCACCCCACCCTTCGACAGTTCCCCTTCCACCCCAACACCCGAAACGTGACATTTGGTTGCATTTCAGGTGTTCGCTGGCTCCCCCTCACCCCCCCCCCTTATGTAGAACAGCTTCCTCACCCTACCCTTCACGTCGAACACCCAAAACACGCCCGCATGGGTGTGTTTTTCATGTTTAACGGCTCCCCTTCCACCTCAACACCCGAAACGCGACATTTGTGTCGCATTTCGGGTGTTCGCTGGCGCCCCCGAGCTGGCTCCCCTCCATTTGCACCCCCCAACACGAAAAACGCGACATTTTGTGCTGGCCGGCTTCCCTCGCTCCCACCGAAAACCCCTCCCTTTTCCATCTCATGTATTTATTTTATATAGTCAATGTAATTAGTTTTAATTCATAAATATATATTTTTTTCATTCCAGTCATTCCTGCGGATTCCGGGAATTCTGGTCCCATTCTGGTGGAATTTATTCCATTCCAGTGGATTTCATTTCATTCCTGTGGATTTCATGCAGTTTCTGCAAATTCCGGTCCCATTCCACTGGAATCCGCTGGAATGACTGGATTCCTGCAGGAATTTGTGGGGCATCAAAAAGTACTGGTCCAACTCAAACTATCCAGAATGGAGTGGGGAGATGAGGGCTTGGTTAATGAGAAATGGATTATGGAAGCTGGTGTCAGGCAAACTGCCTCAACCAACTGAAGGTGGGAATGAAATTCTCAAATGGAAAACAAAGGCTGAAAAGACAGCTAGTGAAATCTACCTTTTGGTGGAAAGTGACCAGAGGGTACACTTCAGAGGGCATGAAGATGACCCAATAAAAATGTGGAAGCTGTTGGAAGCTGCTCATCTGTCAAAGAAACTGGGGGCTCGCTTTAATGCATATGATGACTTGTTTTCAATCAGAAAGCAAGATTCAGAATCACTTGTGGGTCTGAGGGTCAGGATTGAAAAGGCCATGCAAGCTATTTAAAACTTGCGGCCAGTGGGGTTTACAATAGAGCAGTTGAATGAGGAGCTGCAGTGTATGGCATTAGTCCGTGCCTTACCTGATGAATTCCGTCACCTAGCATCCACACTGTTGCTAGTGGACAAGTTGGATAGTAAGGCTATGATTCTTCAAGCCTTCATGAGCGAGGAGCTGAACTGGCAACGTAATGCAGAGTTGGTTAACAAGGCTAGAGCATTTGGAAAAGGGGCATCTATTGCAGATATTACTTGCTATTTTTGCAAGGAAAAGGGGCACACTACACACAATTGTGCTAAAGTCCAGAGATATTGAGATTATACGAGTCATAGTGCAAAGATTGCATTTTACAAGCAAAGTTCAGAGCATATTCATTGCTGTCTACTTCAACAATGCATAGGATGATGCAAAAGAATGACAGTAAATTGATAATAGTGAGCAAAGCAACAACAACAACTAATAATGATATTAATGGAGTCAGACAAAATATGAACCAGGTGAATTTAATACTAGTACACAATACAGCTATTGAAATGTTGAATGACCACAAACACAAACCACGATACCTCAGTCCTTTTGAAGTATTCAAGTGTACTAATGGCGGAAATTATAAACTACGGGAATTGGATGGAGCAATTCTACAATACAAATACGCGGCCTTCTGTATTCTGTCATACATAACATGAGTTCATGAGTTCATGCACTACCATTTACAGATAGATGAAGAAGAACAATCTAATGGAGATTCTGAATTTGAATCTGAATCTGAAGATTCCGATCTGGAAAACTGATATAGAAATTCCCACTATCTGTCGCATGTCAAATTCATCAGACAAATATTGACATTAAAAAGACATTACAAATTCAAACTGTTTCCTCATTTTTCACCTTATACCCACCTCATAGGCCAGCCTACATTTGCTTGCCAATATCATACTAAAGCAACCGCAAGAATCACAAGGCAAAAACTTCAACTCAACTACACTACCATCAACAAAGTCCATCCCATCTACAACGAACCAGAATGCAACAACACCCTTTCATTCCCACTCAACCTCGCTCTCACCAACAAACCTATCCTCTCCTTTTCAGAACACCAAAACCTCTCAAGCCCAGTCAGCAAAGCAACAAGGATCTACAAGCTGGACTGAGTGAAGCTGTTGGGGCACGAGTAATGCTCCGACAGGCAGTCTCACAGCCACTGCTTGCTCATCGAAACCATCCAGATCTGACCATCTCTCGCGAGACTGTCAATATTTCCATTTGTTCTACCCCATCATCTGACGTCAAGACACTGCAGGGCAGCACAATGACTGCTGAAGATGACTCAATAGCCTCTATTGTCGTCAAACCATCTATCGCTTCCCTGAAATCTATCATTTCCCCACCATCCATCACTTCCTCACTGTCTATCGTTCCATCTGATCAGTCTCCATCTTCACCCTTTCCTCTCCACTCATTCAACATTTATCGTCCCAAATGGCTTGTCTTCAAAGGACAGCTGCCGTTCAGCCATTTTCCTCCATCTCTTTTCAGTAATAAAACCTGGAAGACGATGTGGCTGAGGAGGCAAGAGCTCAATCTAGACTTGCTTACCGTTTCCACCTTACCACCTTCGAAATCTCACAGCCATAGTGGCTAGATTCATATATCATATATGGCCAGTAAGCACATCCAGACAGCTCATGGGCTGGTAGCCAACTGGCAAAGGCTGTACAAGCTATTAAGAGATGAGTGGGGCTTGTTTTGACAGTGATTGGAGTTAAAAATAGAACAACATGCGACTTTTTGTTTGTCTATTTTTACATGCTGGAATCTCAAAACTTTGATTTTCTGGCCTCAAATAAAAACAATAATAAATAATGATGTTTGCCAGTGTGCTATATTTAAGAGCTCTATGTTATTTTGTATTATAAGCTCCTTTATCTAAATAAAGCAAGCAATTAAAAATGTTTTAAATCCAATTGTCTATTAATAAAAGCAGCAAATCATATGATTTAACCTGATCTGGAAAGTCCTGATATGGGGCTATCCACTGGCAAAAAGTGTTCTATTTTTAGCTCCAATCGCCGGCTCTGAAAATGTATTTTACATTTTCTTGCTATTTATACCATCTAATCACATGATTTTACCAGATACGGAAAGCCCCAACACAGGGCTATCAAATTGGAAAAAATTCCTTTTTTGAAAATACTGCCAACTGAGAGTGACTACCTACATTGGGTATGCATGCTAGTTGGTGCCAGTTGGTAGTCCTGCTATACAAGTCACATCACAGTTCACTGGTCCACTAACAGCCTGTAGGGTCACAGCCAGTTGGCTGCCTGGATGCATCATGATCACCTCCTTACTGGCCAGTCTGATACATGAGGGTAGCCACTACAAGTGAATCTCAACCCCGATGTTCCACACCATTCCGATACGAAACAGAATTCACTGGATACACCTATTGTGTTGTTATTAATCCAGGGAAGTGCCACGCTGGTATACACATCCAATGCGGCTCTATCATCAACATCGCCAACCTCAATACTGAGGAAGGCAAGTATGTTGTTAATGCATGTCACTCGTTCGTGACGAATATGCCTTCTTCCCTGTACACTACCGAATAGGCGACGGTCAAGGATTCACATCGGCGGACAATTTCCATCATTATTCATTCATCCTCATTGTTCCGTTGATATATTGTTTGGTCGACAAATCTCCACTCCTTCAATTTTTGTCAAAGCTTAAGCCCACACATTCCCATATCGCTTTCATGTTTAAACATTTTCTTTCACGCCTCCGCCACTCTTTCACTTCGAAGGCACCCCAGCAAGATCATGAGAAGACACCAAGGCCATCGCTTGATCTAGATTTCTTACCACTTCCAAGTCCATGGTCTCAGCAACATCTGGACGATTTTCTTGATGTCACTGACGACGAGCCATTTGCTGATGCGCGGAGGAGGTATGAATTTTGGCACTGCAATTATTGATGTCGACCTTCACATTTTTCATCCAACTCTCCCCCCATATCCCCTGTTCATTTCATGTGTGAGACTTGTTGATAGTTGCAGGCCGTGCGTAATTTTTTTATATTGTACATCTACGTTGTTCCCTTGCCACTTAAAGAAATATATTTGGTTATTTGAAAATTGGACCAAAGAATTTTTTAAATGCCTCTGCAAAATTCCTACTGAGACAGAGGTGTGGACAAACAGACATCAAATAATCATCAACCCAATTAAGAAATAATCACGTGATCATCTTGATTTTTCTTCTTGTGGTATTTCAGTGATGCAGAGCCTCTACCCCGACTTCACAAAATTACCACAGAATGCCACAACAATCAGCTTCCACCTATATTCATGACGATTATTTTATACTATCACCAAACTTTAAATTGAAACCTTCCAGCCATAGGTGATCCATCCTTGCTATCTCACATGATTCCAATTCCGACCAAGATTCACAATCTGTCTGTAGTCTCAGAACTACACAGAGCGAGTACATGGTAGACACCAATGCCTCAAACCCTGCTGAAGATTTGACTATGATGGGACATACATTCTGACCAATTTTTCCTCCCATCTTTTACAATGAAACCACCCACCTGAAGATGGATCCTATACAACGCCTCCCATTTGCTCAGTATCCTCTCTCTCATTTTGTTCCAGAAGAATGGGACGAGATCTGGAACCAACCTGGAATTGACCTTGACCCATATCTTACACTCACAATGTACCCTGGGGGTACTTTCCCTACCATCTTCCATCATGAACTGGAATTTATGGGATATGCTTACCGTGTCAATTTTGATGCCAACTGGATGAAGATTAGTGCCCAGTGGATGAAGAAAATCTCCTTTACACGTGGCACTGCTGTCAAGCACGGCGCAGCAACTGGAGTCATTCTGGGTCAGTCGACCCGAAAGTGGTGGGTCGACTTCATGACTAACGGAGGTGGACCACGAAGGGTCCTATGGGAGCCCGGGAGCCTACTGGGTTTGCATAGCTACCGAGTGCAACGGGAGGCGTTGTGCGCACGTGCAGCCGAGCGGGCGATGCCCAGAAGTTGTGGAGCAGCGGGTGGGAGACGCGCTGCTGGGCGTACGACATCTGAAGTCCGTGCCGAGTCCTGACGGGTTTCCGGGGCTGAAAAGGGACCCAGAAACCGACCGACGGTTCACCAGATAAATCCAGGTGAGCATCAGCTGGAGACACAAGGGGTCGCAGCGCGGAGGACGGGTCGTGAGCGGAACTAGGGTTGGGATGTGAAAACTTCCCGAGCACTAAGATAGAATGCTACAAAAATGTTAATAAGAGAAATATAAAACATAAGAAAAAGCAAAGAGAAATAAAATCAAAAAACAAAGTAAAAGGGCAAGCCGAGGGGCGGAGGCATTGCGGAACATTGCGGAATGCTGGCGGAAGACAGGCCAGTGTTAGGTGGCGAGTCAGAAATGGGAAAGGGGGGTATGAAGAATTACCCCCCCTCCAGGGAGGCATTGGCTTGAGACAGGGGTGCCTGGCTTCCTGGAACGCAACCGCCTTGCCCATTTGGGTCGCATCAATTTACGAGGCTCGGTCGGGGGTCGCGGAGCGAGCACCCGAGCCTCTCGTACGCTTTTGTTGATTCCCAGCCTAGGGGCTTCCCGGGTGGAGGGCCAATTAAGGTGTGATGGCTGGGACTCCTGGATGTCCTTGCTGACGTCCAGTTCGGGGGTCCCACAAACAGCAAGTTGGTCGTTACACAGTGGCAACGGTACGGGGCCTGACATTTGTGGTGCGGGAGGGTCAACCAACAGCGGCGGTTCTTCTTCCAAGGCCAGAAGTCCAGTTACCGCTGGCGGAATTGCTCGGGGGACTGGGGATTCGGCTGGTGCAGCGTTTTCAGCAGCCACGTCCTCTACCTCAGTCTTGGGGTTATTTTCGTCCACATAGCAGACGTTGGAGCGGGTGGGACAGCCTTCTGGGTAGCATCCAACTGTTCCGCGGGGATTGGCGGCCTCCGAAGGAGGTTCCGCGACTCCCATGGAAGTGGGTGGGAGCGCAACGGGAACTGCGGGATCCGTGGGAACGGGGCTGCAATGGGCTGCATCGGCGGAAGTGGAAGTGCAGGAGACTTCCTCCGTGGGAGCGGAAGCGCGGCATGCCGCTTCTGAAGGAGTGGATGCGCAAGGGGTTTCCTTAGTGGGAGCGGGAAGATGAGGGACTTCTTCGATGGGTGGGGGAAGGATCTTGGTGACGGAGGTAGGTGTAGGAAGGTCCACGGCAGCGGGAGCGCAGCATGCTTCTTCCGAAGGGGCGGAAGTGCGGATGGCTTTGTCTGCGGGAACGGGAGTGGAAGGGGTCGTTTCGGAAGCGAGGTCTTGCTCTGTCTGGATAGCGAAGCTGAACCAGGCATCAGGATCAACAACCGACAGTCCAGCAGGCGCGGTTGAAATCCGTCGGTCGAGGCCTCGGTGGAACTTGACCACTACGGTTCGCGGGTCGGTGCACCTTGAGTCTTCAACAAGGTTGAGGAACTCATCCAGGTACTCACCAACGGATCGTTTGCCTTGATAGTAGGCTGTTGTCTCCAGTGCGTTGACCGCGATGGCTTCGAAATGGAGGGGCAGGAAATCCCTTCGGAACTCTTCCGAGAAGGCGGACCAGTCAGGAAAGCGGAAATGACCGCTCCATGCTTCGCGGTCAAGCTCCCGAGCCGCCCAGCAGCCGGCGCGTCCAGTTGTCATGTGGGACATCACCCAGTAAATCTTGGTGGCATCATCAGGGAAGGTCTCCAGGTCATAACGAATGCAGGACCGGCAGGAGGCCCAAAAGGTCATCCTGGCAGAGCGGTCGCCATCGAACTCTGACGGCGGGAGGGGTTCATAAAAAACTTGAAATGGTTGCTTCCGGCCCATGGAAGGTGCAGAAGGTGTGGGATGCACGAAGAGGGCGGAATCCGTCAAGGGGGTGGAAGGCGCGGGTATAATGTCAGCAGAAGGTTGGCAGCCGATGGGCTGCTGGGTCGCTTAACTCGCGGTTTCGGCCTGCGGAGGGCCGAGCTTGTTGAGAATCTCTTGGAGAAGTCGGATCGTCTCGCTCTGACATACTGTCGTGGCTGCAGCGGTTCCGAGGGCTGGAAGTGAATCCGTGCTCAAGTCGGAAGGCGACACACAGGCGCGGGACGGTCGTCGGGTGCAAGGAATGAGAGGGGGTTACAGAAGGGGTGAACGGAAGGGTGGAGGGGTCCGATGGGTCTCCCAAAACGGCCTTCAGGGTGCGCAACTGCTTCCAGAGCCGGCTCTCTGGGGGGACCCTTTTCTACTGTAAGGGCTACTGCGGTTGGGCGAGGCGCAGAGCGGAACGCGGTACTAGCAGGGGATCCGAAGGGTTTAGTTTATTATGTAATGATAGGCTAAACAAGAGTGCATACCTAGCAGGGGATCCGAAGAGAAAAGGGTAAGGATCCACCTGCAGGCGCAGTCTAATATACAAAGTGACACGTATCAGGTACAAAACATAAAAGGAAATAAGGAGAAACCCAAAAGGG
>Ga0307509_10009242_pt1 | contig 12369 bp, 15 predicted proteins | sample 10_EM_MG_FD_202245 | JGI IMG/M metagenome (GOLD analysis project Ga0307509, IMG submission 202245) | Populus trichocarpa ectomycorrhiza microbial communities from riparian zone in the Pacific Northwest, United States - 10_EM | ecosystem: Host-associated > Plants > Roots > Unclassified | place...
GGTCGTCCGTGATGTCACTTTGTACTGGCAACAGCGGGAGGGCTGCATCGTCTTGCCCCCCAACTGCTTTGATCTAGAGACCACAAGGCGAAGACATCGGCTGGACTGGGTCAAAGGCTGGGCAAAGAGCGATCTTGTAGGACGTGTGGAGGGGTTACTAGGAGTTATAGAGTAGGGGTATCAGTACCGGCTGACAACAACTACTTTACTTTTATGTAGCGAGTATCAAGTTATGTATTCGGCTGGTCTGACCGAAACTCAAACGGGCACCGTAGTTCCGTAACCAATGCTAACACCGCCGCTGGTGCTCTCTACGAATAACCCTGAGTAGATCAATGCCTCGCATGAACCCTCCTGTATACCAAAATGTGCAACATCGGCCTGCTCTGCAGGTGTCTCCAATGGGTCGATCAGAGGAAGCTAGGGGCGTGATGAGTTGTAAATATGCAGAATTGACCAATTCGTACACCTCAAGACGAACCTTGAGCACACCGAAATGGAATTCACCCTGTCCACTTGGGCCACGAGCAGCGCTCGAGTTATCTTGAACTGTGGTTACGGCTTTGAGAGGAAGAGCGCCGGCTGAGTAGAACACTTTGAGAGTGAGGTTGTCCCAGTCGACGACAACGGCAAAGTTGTGCCATGTGGCTTGAAGGAACGCGGTATGGAATAGAACAGTGCCGTTGTGAGCACGGATGCGGAGATCATAGGAGGTGGTGGATGAAAACGTTGTATTGAAGGGTGTACCTATGAATGGAAAGGCAATGCGAGCCGCCACATACGGTCAGTCCATTTCCAATCTGCTTTTCGGACTTGCGTCCCTGCGCGTACCGATCTGGAGGTCAAAGACGTGCGACCCGTCACTTGGCTCGATAAACACGGCCTGGTACTCGTGTGTATAATTCAGCGGTCGGTTTTCGTCTGCATATACCGAGAAATGGAACGCTGTGATTCCACTCTCGAGCGTCGCATCGAACGCGGTGCGGTTTCCGTTCTTGGATTCCTGCGCGATAATCTCGCTACGGCGGAAGCCCAGCTGTGGTGCGCTGCTTCCTGGGGTGAAAATAGACGAATTGTCGATAGCGACACGGATGGGCTGCTCTGATGCGGGCCATATCGGGGTGGCGTTGAGGGTGTTACCCAGAAAGCGGAAGTACTGATAAACGGAAAGGAACTCAGACGTGAAGCGGGGGATCAATGCCGCGGACCAATGACTGCACTTACGTGACTGGCATTTTGCGTTCCTTTCACAACGCTACGATCCGTTCATGTAAGAATTTGGCCGGACTGTGGATGCGACAACGTACCTCAAATAAGGTCCAAAAGATTCATCGATGTCAGCCTCTGTATAGTTGAGTGGTGCGCGTCCCTCCCAGAGAACAGGTGTCGCCAATGAGAAGATCACAAAGTATGGGGCAAGTACAGCGGCGAAAAACAACATCTCTCCTCGCTCTTCTGTATAGCGATTGGTCGCGTCTTTTATACTCTGTCGTCCTGACCCAGAGGAATCGAAGGTAGGTGAATTCGTTGCCGCAGGGATTTGATGGATTCGGCACAACAATTATTTGCTGGCACTAGTGGGGTGCTCGAGCATGGCCCGGCTTCCCAGCATTAACTGTTGTTATGGGAATGTGCGAACATCGGTATGAGAACAATAAACGCCTAAGACCTCCGCATAGGTATAGTCATTGCCATAAGGATCAGAATGGCCGCGGGGGTCTTCCTAGAATTACTGGAAGTACTATTTGACGCAAGGGCATGGTGATAACATGATTTGTGGGCTTGATTGGGGAATAAGGGAACCTATTGTCTAGTCTCTACGGTCCTTGTTCCAGCCCAGATCCGACGGGGATCCAGTTGTTTGATCAGGGTATGCCGCGGACTTCGGACAACGGCGCTACTGCTGTACAGTAGTCCCGACAGTCTCAAATTGCGTATTGTAATAAACCCCGAGCCCTTGGGATTTGATGATAATTTATGCTCTTAACCGTCGTCTGTGGCGCTAGGTCTGGGCACTGTGACTGATAACATTAGCACAACGACAACACCATCTTGCTTGATACCGAGCTTAGCACGCGGAAAGTGGGGAGAGAGGAAGGGGCGAAGGGGCAAAGGGGCGAAAGGAATGAGGAAAGGAAGCAGGAGAGAGAGGAAAAAGAAAAGCACGGGTGTTGAATCCTTCATCTTTCCCAGGCGGCCAAGGGGCAGTGGCGGGCTTTACTATCGACGATGCCTGTGGCAAATGCCGTGCAGTAGCGGAGAGGAACGAAGTGACAGGCGCGGTGATTTGGCGGGCGCTCCGACATCGCCGATCTGTTCGGGTTCCGACGGTCTCACTCGAACCTCACAACTCAACCTGAGTTAAGTATTTCACATCAGTCTCGGTAGTCTCGGATCGCATATTGTAGTAGACCTGGAGTTCTTAAGCTTTGGCGATAATCTACGCGGCGGAATGTCGTCTAGGACACGATATTTGGTATTTTGAGAAATGAAATCAACTCAGACACAGGACCATCTTGATAGCACTTATCTTATTGAGCGCTTGAGAAATGGAAACTTACCGCGTGCAAGGATTAGTCTGGGATTAGTGATGGTCCGTTGTCGGCGTCATTCACGAAATCAAGACGGGGGCCACTTCGTCCCAATACCAAGGGACGCGAGAGAGAGAAAAAAAGGGCGCTCGTCCATAATAGTCTTGCAATAGACACACAAAGCGAACGAGGTTGGACAAGAATCGAAATAATCCGAGACGGCAGGCCTTTAGAGTATCGGCTCCAGGACAAACAGGCCAGGATAAGCTGTAGATTTCAAGGTCCAAACAGAGGCATGAATACCGTCTCCAAAATAGATGCGCCGTCTTGGGTTCACTGCAAGTGGTTCTTCACCTGAAGGGTATGCCTGCCTCGCAGGGTCATGTTCGCCTTGGGCATGGGGATCACAGAGTAATTTGTCCAAGTAGAGACCAGCGCTGCTCCTCGCCTCTCGGAAATCCAAATGTCATCAGTACACGACCTTTAGGCACCAACACTTCTATGAACATCTGGCAACATATCATGCCTTGTATTACACTCTAGCATGCTTTTGCGCGTCGTTGCACGAACAAACAGCCAATTCCGACCTGAGGCGACTTACCTTGCTAATCCACCAGCAGGACGCTGTCCAGCACGCTGAACCCAGTAGCAACCCCGCCCTCATCGACGTCGTCGGCCTTGGTCCGCACCAACCATCCAGCCTGCTCCTCCCTCACCTCCCTTCCCTCTCCAAACAACGCCCACCCAAACACGCCAAGCTCGCTTATCACGCGCGCGCTGACTCTCCCCGCGCCAGACCTGACGAGGTACGCGTGGACGCCTCGGGGCGGGCGGATGAGTTCCATCGCGACCCACGCCGCGCGCTCTTGCACTGGCAGCTGCGCGACGAACGGCGGTATGTTTCCTCGGTAGACGTTGTTCCCGCCGCCCTCGCGCTGCGGTTTGAGCACGAGCTCCTGTGCCCGCCGTACCGCCTCCTCCGCACCTGCGCCACCATCTGCATCGAGTGACCACATGGACACCCAGCTGTCGCGCACTGCCGCAGCACCCTCTGAAGGCGCGAGGAAACGTTCGAGCATACCTGGGCGCGTGAGAACCTCTTGCACCTTCTTCGCGCCAGCGAGTTGCAGGGCGAAGCTGGGGCACTGTGCAGCGCGGGAACTTTCTAGGAGGGCACGTGTCGTATAGTCAGTTGGTGATGCGTAGTCTTTTGGCGCGTATCCGGTGCGGTAGTAGACAACAGAGATTTCTACGGGGGCAACACCAAGTCCAGCTGAGAGTGGCGCGACGAGAAGGGCGCGTAACGCAGAGATAGAAGCATTCGTAGTGAGTTCAGCGAATGTTCGGCGGGTCACGCGGATGCCGTGGCTATGAATCTACTTTACATAAGTGAAAAATGCGACGGAGATGGTAACGCACGACTCGAAGAGTTGATATTCTAGCAGGCGTTGATCAAATACGTTCCGCTCATGGGGCTCGACGACAAAAAGTATATGTGCACTATTTGACCGGGGTTAAATCACGCAATATTTGGAGAAATTCTAGCAATACGCACTCGGAGACGCCATATGCTCTATGGGCTTCTGCGAGACCCTTGGCGAGACCACTGGTAGTATCATTACTTGGGAGATTACTTGGTGACAGAATGGGTGATATGCCAAAGTAGTCAGTTGACTCTGACAGAGAGCTAAATGAAGGTCATCCATGTGACTCCCAAAAGGCACTGACAGGACCACACACCGATGCATCCCGGCAACTCGCTGTGAGAGGCCCCCAAACGAGGATGCGATGGTATTAAATTCCACCTGTTTGAGCGATATCGACCCGTCGGGTGTTGGTTGGTGTAACATGTAGTCAGAGCGAAACAGGCCGAGATGGAGTGGCTGGTGGGTCTGTCCGTCAGCATAGAACAAACAGACGGTGTCCTACGTACTGGGGGGACGCCTTCGTCCCGAAGCTTCTTCCATGCGGACCACAACGAAAATGTGAAATCATCGACGTCGGAGACGCCGCCAGGACCCATGACTTGATCGAGGAAGGAAACATCGAGTACGACGCGAGCATACAAAGTGTTATAAACACTTTGAAGATTCAATGATTGGGTAAATATGCGGCGCGGGATGGGAGCTGGGATCAATGATACTGGAGCATGAATTGCGGATTCGGGTGCAGGTGGGGTGCGTTTGTCAGGAGAATGTGGAGGGAGATAGAGCAGGGAATGAGAGAGAGCGTAGGTGGTGGCAAGGAGCGTGAGATGCTCGAGCTGTTCTGTTGTTAAATCCGGGGGCCAAGAGGTAAACACGCTCATAGCTCCCAACCCAGATCTGACTTACGGATGAGAGTGAGTTGTTGACCAAGACTTCAACGATCTGCTGTTGCCGCGGCCCGGGGTGCCGAAGTTGCGCGTCTCGCGCTCGCGCAGATAACTGGATTATCTTATCGTTATCGCGTTATCATTCACACCCCCAACAATATTAATAAACATTCGGGCACCAAAGTCTCTAAGCACTAAAGGTTACAGATGAGAAGATCGAAAACTGCGACCTTTCAACGATATATGAGCTGTTTCCAGTGACCTTGGAAGCTCCTTATCAGCTTCCATAGCCATGAAGGGGACAAATTACAGTGGATTTAGATTGTTACATGCGGCGTATCGTTTACAAGACGTCATCACACTTCGACGGCGCCACTGGTATTTAGCTTGGCCCAGTCTACTTGAAGATTTCCGAGCAAGGACAAGACAATACAGATCAGAGGATTGAAAGGTAGTGGAATGTCAAATTGCATGCTACGGCATTACTCTTAACCATGATGACCGTACGTTGCCTGAAGTCTCATCTTAACGTAGTCGCCGGCCGTCATAACTTCGTAGCGTGGCGGCCGCTCAGGGCTCACGCAGCTAGCGATCGGCTAGCAGATCCTTCATAGCCTCTTTCGTTGTAGCAGAAAAGTGTGACGGCTCACCTCAAGAAGGACGTCATAGTCGGTTCCAAAGAAGAGAGGGATAGAGTATCTTCGAGCTCCTGAGCGATTTGCTGCACGATGCACGGTGCTCTTGAAAACGTCATCTGTACCAATTTTTAGTACTTGATCTATCTTCCATATTGCCGTAAGGACGTACTAGTCCACCTAGCAAATTGATCTCCTAAACTGTAAAGAAATCTCCTTTAGAGCCGGCGATTGAGCCTAGAGATTAGAGAACCCACTTGATAACGAGTGTTCCTGGGATTGGTGGAGCGTCGATCCACCCATCGCGCGTGTTTTGTACTTGTAGGGCTTGTATTCCTGGTTGTTGCCACAGGATAGTGAAGCACTGAAGATTGGTGGCCTCAGGATCGGCGGCACATAGGATCAGACAGTCTAACATGTAGCGTACCTCGAAGCTAGAAGCAGATCTCTGAGAAAGAAAGAAAAAGAGAGACGGAGAAGGAGAGCGTCAAGCCTTACTCTGTGTGGGCGCCGATGCCAATCACGCGCTCGTCGATGGGTCCGCTCTGTGGTGGATAATGGAGCGCGCGCAACATTGCAGCTGAGTTTCGTGTCTGGTTTACGCCACGTCATTGGTCATTCCACATAGTCTAGGCTCCTAGCAGTAAGGGAGCGGACATATACGTACCTTATCATCGAAGAAGTCCGGGGAGAGGTCGAGGGAGCGCGCAAACAGTGGGAAGAGGCACTTCCCGAGGCCAACGGCGGCATGGCTGGGTAGCATATGATTACAGTAAGAGACAACTTCTTCAGGCCATGTTCGCATGACGGCGGGACGCACTAGTATCGCAGCAAGGACTCCCTGAACCCTGGGACATCCGGCCATACATTTCCACCCGCCATTGAACCATCGTTTAGCCGGCGGTCATCGGACACACCAGAAGGAATATCCAAGGCTTCCCATCCGAATTCAAATCCCTCGTGCATATCTCCCGCGCCATTCGGATCGTTGTTGCTGCTTAATACGGCGTTATAACCTTTGAAGTTTGGAGTTTTTGTATTGTCGAGCTGGTTTGCGTGTTAGGAGGATTGAGGACAGACATCTGATGAAAAGACGCTCGCCTCCATCTTGGTCTCCAGAGGAAGTGCAAAGTACGTCTTCATGGACTCGAGGGCGGACGCAATGACTTCTTCAGGGATGCCATGGTTCGTGACTGTATCCCGCCATCAGTGAGTATCTATGAAATTTAAGCGCGCATTTCACCGTAGAAAAAGCCAACGTGGATACATGCGTCCCTTATCTGCTTTGCAAGGGCCTGTTGAACGTCCGGGTGTGGATTGCCGATGTCCTTTATGTCTCTAGAGATAGAGATAGATGAGAACAATGTTGGTGTACAGTGAACAAGCAAACATGATTGGTATTTCCGAAAATGCAGTATTGTCATTCTGCACGGCATTGAGTACAGACATTGCAGCCATTATGGTACGAGTGCCAAAGCAGCCAAACACTTTAGGTGGGCGATCGGCTCAGGTACCGTGCGTCCCGGCCCGATTTCCCGGGCCGTATTGGGGATTGGAGGTCACCAGTCTCAGTCGTTTCGTTCGTAATGCCATGGCACGAACCTGCCAGTTCCTCTACTAGTGGCTGTACTAATACGTCTTTATATCTAAGCGACAAGCATCGCCACGTAGAAGAAAAGAAACGTGGATACACGCGTCTCTTATCTCGGCCGGTTCACCAAGCTTTCCTTCCACAGCCTGACCACAGGCACGACGAGGTGCTGTGCTGCCTGTGCACGCCCTAAATTTTCAATTTCGTGATATTGCTGGCGTCTACCAAAGTCGTATCCTCAATGCAATGTCCAGGTCACCTGCTTCGTTATCACCAAATTCTCTCGGGGTTCTTCCCACATTGCAGTGCGCATTGCCTATCATAAATACGTCATTAATGCTTCATACCCATTCTCCCTCCCCTCCCCCCCCCCCGCCTACCTGGCTCTCTCTAGAAACCGGCATACTACTATCCTGATGTCTTCCATCACGTATAATCCCCAATCCAATTACCAATTGATCATCGACGCGTCAATTAACTTTGCGGACCAGACGGGTATTGAGCTCTCTAACAATCCATTCGCCAACGAACTCCAGCTCTCCGACTCACCCGATGCCATCCTTGAGCTGCTTCATGACCGGGAGAGGTCATTCAAGGGATCTCTGGAAGGAAATCGCAAGCTCATCAACTGCCTTACACCGGTAGTCCATATTCTTCATACATTTTGTTATATTCTTGGGGAATCGGTCAGCGTCATGAAGAGCACCGTCTTGGTTCCTTACACTGACGTCAGCCACACCGCCAGGCGCCTTTCTCACCATCAAAGGCAATTTTTGTTGGTATCGATGTTCTGCTTGCCGTGTGTAGCCACTTCCAGGGTCTTACAGGATTCATCTGATGTATTCTACGTCAGGCCGCCAATGGTGTCAGCTCAAGTTATGACGCTCTGCTGGACCTCTTCGAATGCATCGGAAATTTCCTTCAGCGTCTCGTTATCTATACCAAGATTCCACCCACCCATGAAATGACAGATATCATTGTCAAAATAATGGTCGAATTATTGTCTGTCCTCGCCATTGCAACGAAGCAAATCAAGGAAGGGCGGTTCAGTAAGTACCCTCCTTTTACAAATTCCTCGCCGGGACTCCATGTGTTGTAGAAAAATTCGCAAAGAAATTGTTGGGTGAGAAGGAAGTCGAGTCTGTTCTGCAGAGATTGGACAGACTGACCCAGGACGAGGCTCGGATGACCGTCGCACAGACACTCGATGTTGTCCATGGACTTGTGAATAATATGAAGGTAGTCATGGACGGTGCGCGATGACTGGCCTGATTATTCGCCGACACCTTACTCATCGATTATCCCATTAGATGGGAAGGCATCGATCAACTGTATTAGAGAGGCATTGGGTGAGTCTGATCGAAGTGTGAAATAGCCATTACTATAATTAAGCGGGATTCTAGTGACGATGAATCACACGGCAAATGAAGTGAACAAGATGAAGCGTATTTTATTCACATATCCCATCATTCTCCGCGAGGCTGAAACTAGTTCGTAGGCGAACAAATGCAAATTTATGTGCAACATTGGCTCTCTCCTCCGGATCCTTCGACGAACCATTGTTTCGTTTCGAAAGAACGTCGTACCGGATCTGCTGCGTGGTTCTTCAATGGTAGTACCTTGGCCAAATGGAAAGAGACGGGCTCGCTCTTGTGGATTCATGGCAAACGTGTGTTTCCCTCAACTTTAAAGTGTCTCGATCACTGCGATCACTAACGATTTTCTCGTATGATAGCGGGTTCTGGGAAGAGCACACTTCTGTACGTAATTTCTTGACGGCTTCGATCAGGATGGCTCACATTCCCAATTAGATCCGCAATCATACAGGACATCGAGCCCAGGTGCGAAGCCGGATTGGCCACTATGGCGTACTATTACTTTGACTTTCGGGAAGCCGAAAAGCAAAATCGCTATGGCCTACTCTCGTCATTACTTTCTCAGCTCTGCACTGGCTGCGACTCTTTCTGTGATATACTATCTCGTCTACGATCAGCCCATGCTAGTGGTGCACGGAAGCCCACTGATAGCGCTCTTACCAAATGTTTGAAGGATATACTCTTGCTCCCGTGCCGCGGCCCCATTTATATCATTATCGACGCCATTGATGAATGCCCCAATACCACTGGGATGCCCTCTGCCCGCGAAGAGGTCCTAGAACTTCTTCAAGAACTCGTTGATTGCCACTTTCGGAATGTATTCGTGTGCTTAACTAGTCGTCCAGAGATTGATATCCAAACGGATCTCGAGACTTTGGCCCCTCTCCAAATTTCCCTCCATGATGAGATCGGACAAAAGAAAGAGATTATCGACTACATCAATGCTGTTATCCTCTCGGACAAGAAAATGGGAAAGTGGAGGAAGGAGGACCGACAATTAGTTATTGATACCCTTTCGGAGAAGGCCGATGGGATGTAAGCCATTATCGACTTCGTTCCTTCCAGTAGAGTGCTCATGCGATGACTCAGGTTCAGATGGGTCGTTTGCCAGGTTGACAGGCTGCGCCGCAGTTTTCCCGCGAGTATCTGCAGCGTTTTGAATGATCTACCTAACGGCTTGGATGAAACGTACGAGCACACTTTATTGGGCATCGATAACGAGAAACGAGAATATGCCCAACGCCTCTTCCGATGCCTGGCTGTATCAATTCGTCCACTTCGTGTCGAAGAGCTTGCAGACATTCTTGCAGTTCAGTTCGACCCAATAGCGCCTCCCGTATTCAATGCCGATTGGCGACCAACGAATGCAGAAGAAGCAATTTTTTCCGCATGCTCTAGTCTCGTCACCATTGTTGAAGTCGACGGCTCTCAAGTTGTGCAATTTGCACATTTCTCTGTCAAAGAATTCTTGACATCAGACCGCCTGTCCACCAGCTCAGAAAGGCTTTCATACTATCACATTGATCTTGAAACTGCGCACACAGTCCTGGCTCATGCTAGCCTCACCCTCCTCCTCCAACTTGATGGTAATATCACAACGGATATCACAAGCCGCCTTCCACTGTCACTATATGCCGCTCGACACTGGGTCGACCATGCACAACATGGGGACGTATCACTACATATCCACGATTCGATGGGGCATCTCTTTGACTCCGAAAGGCCACATTTTTCAGGGTGGGTCTGGTTATATGACATTGACCATGTCTGGGAGCAATCCTACGCGACCACAGGCTGTTCCTCTGTATTACGCATCCCTTTGCGGTCTCCGCGGTCCCGTGGAGCGCTTGGCCATTAGTCGCCCATCTGATGTCAATGCTATTGGCGGCTCTCACACGACACCACTGCACGCAGCCTCAGTCAAAGGACACTTAGAAGTTGCACGACTTTTGCTCAACCATGATGCCAATCCCAATTCCAGAGACAACAAGGATAGGTCACCATTACACTTGGCCTCGCAAGGTGGGCATCTAGAAGTCATGGAGTTTTTACTTGAACGCGGGGCCGAGGTCAATTCGGCAGAAATGAATGGCAAGACACCGTTGCATTCGGCATCGACTAGAGGAAATTTCGATGTCGTACGGTTTCTACTCAACCATGGCGCGGACGTGAACTCCCGTGATGAGAAAGGCCACACCCCACTTCACCGAGCATCATACTACGGTCATATCGATGTTGTGCGATTGTTGCTCGACGGTGGTTCAAATATGGAAATCCGAAATCCCGGAGGCCGATCGACATTGCATTTGGCGATGTTTAAAGAAAATTTAGAGGTTGTAGAGCTGTTGCTCGAACATGGGGCAAATGTTAACGCTGTCGACGACAGTTATGTGACCCCGCTACACATATCATCCATGACTGGACATCTAGACGTCGTTCGATTGTTGGCCGAGCATGGTGCCGATTTGAATGCGACGGACAGAAGATTCGATACTCCTCGGGACTATGCAATGTCAAGTGGCAATGACGAAGTTGCGCAGTTTCTATTAGAACGCAGCCGACATCACTTCTCGCACCCGAACGAGGACTTGGCCTCATTACACACAGCATCGAAAAACGGGGATCTGGCCATCGTACGGTCATTGATAGAGTGTGGAGAGGATGTGAACTCGCAGGACGTGAAACGGCAAACGCCGCTGTTTCTGGCAGCTGGCAATGGAAAATCAGAGATTACGGAATGTCTTCTTGAAAATGGTGCAAATGCGAATATCCCGGACGAGAACGGCTGGGAACCGTTGCACATAGCGTCGCGGAGGGGACATCTTAATGTCGTTCAAGAGTTACTCAACTATGGAGTTGACATCAACGCGCAGAACGTCGATGGAAGGACACCACTGGACCATGCATCCAGTAAAGGAGAGGTCGAGGTCGTACGCCTACTCATCATGGGCTGCGCTAATTTGGAAGCTCGAGACAGATCGGGCTGGACTCCGCTACACAGGGCATCATACACAGGGAAACTGGAGGTCGTTCGACTGTTACTCGAACAGGGCGCAAATGCTGAGGCGATGAACGACGAGGGACAAACACCGTTGGACATGGCATTAGACAAGGGAAACATGCAGATTGCGGATTTCCTCCGAACTCGTGGTGCCGTTGTGAATCCACCCAACATGTCGAACTGGACTCTACTTACGGCATCAAAGAAAGGACGTATGGATATTGTGGAGTCGTTACTCGAGCGTGGAGAGGACGTAAATGTACTTGACCCGCACGGTGAGACGCCTTTGTTTCTCGCGTCATATGCTGGGCACTTCGAAATTGCCAAATTACTGGTGAGGCGAGGCGCTAAAGTGGACACAAAGGACGACAAGGGCTGGAGCCCATTGCACTCGGCAGCGCTATTTGGTCACCTCAACATCGCGAACATGTTACTGGAACATGGTGCAGATATCAACGCACAGGACAAGCAACAGTATACTCCATTATTCTTTGCCTCGCGCAAGGGACGCCTTGAAGTTGTGGAGCTCCTACTCCAACACGGCGCGAGTGCACATTTACAGAATGACGAAAGAGAGACTCCGCTGCAGATTGCGTTGGCGAGAGGACACCACGATGTTGCACGGTTGCTCTCAATGGTATCCGAGTCGAGATCCTAGTAGGTATCTGGTAAGACAGTATTCCATACAATATTTGTTTGAACTTGGTTTTCGATCCTGTATACAGTATGTACCGGACATTCAGTTACCAATGATGTCGTCAGGGCAGCATAGTTGGCACCACTTCGGCCAATATGTCAGTGTAAGGTATGCACGCGCTGACGTCAGCAAAAAAGTCACAGAATGATCAGGCTCCTCATACTGATGACGTGTGATCAGCAGCTGATCAAACACCCTAACGTTGATAATGGATTGATCATAAA
>Ga0307509_10009243_pt1 | contig 12368 bp, 13 predicted proteins | sample 10_EM_MG_FD_202245 | JGI IMG/M metagenome (GOLD analysis project Ga0307509, IMG submission 202245) | Populus trichocarpa ectomycorrhiza microbial communities from riparian zone in the Pacific Northwest, United States - 10_EM | ecosystem: Host-associated > Plants > Roots > Unclassified | place...
TGACTCGGGATGTTGGTTAGTAAATCTCAACAGTTGCATTGCCTCACAACTACGTCTAACATCGCTCTCATATCAGGTTTAGTGTTCCTGTTGATGGAAAAAGATCTGCATCATAACTTGACCCTGAAATGCTTTTGATATCACTCGATTGACATATCTAGAAAGGTGGGGAGCTAGTTTTTTAGTTTGTATTTTAGCGTGATGTAGGGAAATTCAGCACAATCACCACTGCAGGGGATAACACTGCATTTTAGAAATGCATTGGTCATTGTTTCTTAGTAGGATATACTATACTGCAGTGCAATTCCACACAATAATATGCCAATATTCAGAACCTTCACCACCAAAAGACGCAATAGTAATCCCAACAGGCCTCGCAATCGGCCGACCCCAGACCATCCAGAAAACCCATAACCTTTCCAAAAGACAGTAACCAAATTCAGCTAGCCGAAGTCAACTGTTTTCAACCTCCATACTCGAAAACAAAGGCATCCAGGGTGCGCCCATTCCTGGAAACAGGAGAAAAGGTTATCATTGTATCAGAACGGGTCGCCGACAAGAAAAAGAAGAATAAAAACACCCAGCTCGACCACCAAGACAACCAGAAACAATTATCCTCACAAGTGAGTTTCCTAGACTTGCTCAACGATTCCTTCAACTTCTTGTATGATCTATAGGATCTGGGAAGTGAGTCCATGGAATATTTCAGAATTCCGGAGAATAAAAACACAAAGAGAGGATTTTTGTATGATAGAGTGAAAACTGTGCTGCTCGAGGGAACGGGGTATGGTAAGCAAAAATATGAGGCTGAAAGTTTTTTTTCGATGCCAGACTTGCTCGGGTATGCACTAACTTAGGCCCTGTTCACTGGGCCATTTTTATAGCATAAAAGTGACTTTTATGGCATAAATTATGGCAACTAAAACTTTTTATATAGAGGTGTGTTTACTGCATACAAAAATATCATGATATATTTTTATTTTTACAATATATTTTTATAGTATAAATCCTGAGAACAAAGTAGATGGTTAAGGGCTAGAAATAAAAACCTTTTACCATTATATTATCATAAAAGTTGATAACTATTATATGAGACGCTGTCAGCTTTAACAGGTATTTATTAACTATACTCTTATATAACCATAACCAAATATATGTTTTCTTGGCATGAATATTTATTTCCTGGTTGTGCAAAAGAACACCTTATATTTCTGAAATATGCTATAAATTTATTTTAACATATATGCCATTTGCAACTTTTATTGTGATATATTTATATTGTGGCGCGCCGAACAGGGCCTTAGTCCCGGCTTGACAGCTATTTCGTTTGAAAACAAAGCAGTGTTGAAATTGGGCTTTCCGATATGCAACTATCTACCTATTAGAGTACGACAAAGCCGGTCATTCTCCCTTAGTACCGGTTTCCTACTCTCCGAGTTAGACTTGCCCTATTTGAACTTTTTCCCTCATGCCGCCGCTCAACCAATCGACCAGCTATGCAATTACGCCCCCATCTGTTTTCTCTTGTCTTCCATATTATTTCCTTTGAATTCTTCTCCCCTGTCGGTATATGTTGTTGTTTCACTGCGTAAATAGTGGCCCTTCTTGGCCCTCTGAGATGGTACGAAGTTCAAAAGTATCTCTCGCACGCACATGTCTCCTGTATATATAGCCTGGCCATTGGACAGTTTTACAATAAGCAGCTGAGAAAAAACAATGAGTGATAAGGTATGACTTGATAATGAAAAGGAACAACTTGAAGGTTTTCCCGGGCTTTCCAGGCTCGCCAGCGCAAACTCCCACTTTCCTTACCCTGCTCAACCAAACCCAAGCCCAGTTCACGCTAACCTAAATACCGTAGACCAATTACGAGGGTTAAATCTCCCCCCACGAAACTACCCCTTAGAGAATACTACAGCAATATTACGGCATCATAGGCACTACTGCATTCCAATAAGATCAACCGCAACAGCCCTCCACTGCAGTTCAACCCGACCTGGCTGATCCTTCCAGCCGACCAAAGAGCTCAAATCCCATCCTCTCACAAGTCCTCAGATCATTCATAATTTCCCCAATGGTATCCGAACCGGGAGGGAGATCGGAATCAAAAAGTGGCTCTCCTTGCCCCCTCATATTGGCGACCACAGCCTGTCTAAAGTGCCACCGTAGGAGTTGATCGACAGGTCGCTGGGGATCCTCAAGGAAGGTCTCACCGAGATGGGTGCCAGATATACGCTTACCTTCTCGCATGAAGCATACGATCTTGTAACCGTCCTAAAAGGATTGTAAGTGGTTGGAACAGTGAGGAAAATACTTGTGATACCTACATCCGGGATAGAGAGAATGTAGCCCTCAAAGGGACTGCTTATATCGCCCCTTAGAAAAATTTCATTTTGGACCGAGTTGATTGATCCTCCTGATCCCAGGATAGCTGTGTTCCCAAGCGTCCAGTGCGTCCGTCTTAGGGTCAGGACGGGATGGACTAGCGGGGACTGCAGGTTTCTTAGAAGGTGCAATTTCCCGGGTAACTCCTCATGACGGGCGGGCCCTACGGATGACTGGCGGGCGCTACAGGTAATTAGCGTGCCCTACAGTTAATTGGCGAAGACTGCGGATGACGGGTGAGGACTGCAGATGACGGGTGAGGACTTCAGGTACGGTCCGGTCGCTACCAATCCATAGAGGACTGTAGGGACCTACAGTCACCCTCTTAGACGGCAGTCTTTCCCAAAGGACGGACGCTCCTGCCCAATGGCCTAAGACAGATTCCCGGGACCCCCGGGACGCTTGGTAACACTGCCGGGGATAGTGATCCAACTATCATAGCCATGACCAACCCAGTGCTGTTCGTACGCCAGTAGAAAAATAAGTGTAGCCTTAAAACCGTCCCAGTCCCGATATTCTGCGTTAATTACAGGCTCTCCCGTTATAACACATCGGTGATCACGCTCACGTACTGCATCTCGAAATTCTTTGGTAGGGGTCTGAACAGTTACGGATCTCGTACGGACCCGACAAGGCTCATTGCCGACGGTGAGGGAACCCGCAGTATCGATGAGGTACTTCCCCGCTTGAAGAGGGTGGCCATCCTTCTATACCACCTTCACTACGCAGTACCTAGTCAGTGTCGAATATAAAGACGATCCCCACCATCGAGTAAAAATTGGGTTTGTCATACCATTGGTGACAATCAACCCACCGAGAACTGTGTTGGTGCCCCTCACCCTGTAGATGCGGACGTTGCGTCCGGGGGCACAACTAAGCATTCTGATCAAGACTTGTTGTCTTCGGTGAGGGATGGGGGAGTTGCAATAGGCCCTGGCTCCCAAACAAGAAATCCCTATCAGTGTGTCGAAAGCTGCTAGAAGCTATAGCCAATAAAATTAGTTATGGTCTAGACCGAAATCCAACATTATAGTCCCAGGATGACTGAATACCCGAATAGACCTCAAATGCTGTGAAATACCGATGAATTACTCTAAACCCCAAGCTTGGTTGTGTGGAATGTGCACCTATCTTAATGGTTCAAGAAGAGAACTACATGCCCTTCGGCTATGGCCCAACCGTAAAAAAAAAGACGTGTGGAAAGAGCAAACAGTCAGCCGCGGGCCAAGCCCACTCAAAGGCAGTCCCAACCCCAGCCTACCGTAGAATTCCATAACTTTAAATAAGCCTCACCTATGAATAAGCCTCAACCACCGAAAATGTGGCCCACGCGAGTGCGGCCCCGTACTCGTAATGTCCTGACGTTTGTGAACACAACTGCTATTGCATGATGCCAAGATCAGGGCAAAAAAGCTGAATTTTGGCGGTATGCATACCACTAAAATAAGGAGGCTCTGGCCTATTTTTTGCCCGTATGCAATAGCAGTGGTGTTCACAAGCGTCAGGACATTACGAGTAGATAATCCGCTGATCTTCAACCCAGTTGTTGAATTAGCCGCGCGGCATATTTATGGGATTCTATCGTAACACTGTACGTTACCTAATGAGTAACATACGCGATCGATACCATACCGTAAATTACCCTAAATTACACCCGGAGGATATAGATACCGGAAAGCGACATCTCCCACCTTAAATCCCAATATCAGGCAATCCTGTCTTCTATCGTATCACACAATACACGTTTACGCCCAGCTGAAGTAATCTAACCTCTACCCTGGGCTAGTGCCCCAGTGTGACAAATATTCTGCATACAGTACCCTTAAAATAGTTCATACACCGTATATGGGCTTTTCAATTCACAAAGACCCTCAATACTGAAATTTCCCCATGATTCTTGTGTGTGTGAATCCTTCCGGGAACCCAGCCCCAGGGAAGAAAAAAAAGGATCCAGAGGGCTGAAGATCTGAAAAACATCAGCTAGGCTAGTCATTCTCAGCAACGATATGAGTACTATGGCGGGGCTTCCCCGGAAGGCCTCCTTCGGCGGGAGCTATCAATCTTGACAACTAGCGCTCCCAGACTGGTGACGGAGAAGCAAGGAATAGATGGAAACAAAAGCTCGGAATCAAAGTGAAAGAGTAAAGACAAGAGAGTGGTGAGGAATTGATTCGCTTGATGAAGAAACCACAACAGGACGAAGGCCCACAGGACGGTTGTTCCTCTTACTAAAGAAAAAAACCACACAATGCTTGCACTTCCCTAGGTTGTTCTTCACCTCCGCAATGTAACAGAAAACCCCCCATGTCAACCGCCCACGCCCTGACTATGTAACTGCATACGCAATCCCGCCCACAACGCATTAAAGTCACAAAAGCTACCAAGAAGTGCAACAATGCCATATGCCAATCAGCAAACAGCGCCCAGTAAGTTTACCGCCCTATCAGGTTTAGTGCTCCTGTTGACGGAAAAGGATCTGCATCATAACTTGAACTGAAATGCTTTTGATATCACCCCATCGACATATCAAGAAAAGTGGGAAGCTAGTTTTTTTGTCCGTATTTTAGCGCGGTGTAGGGAAATTTGGCACTATCAACACCGCAGGGGATACACCAAATTTGAAAACAAACGTCAGAGAGGCTGACGCGGAGGCAATTCCATATGTGTACAGGATGTTGCGCGCAATTCCATGAGTCTCCCAACACCTCCGACGGTGCGCTACCCCTCTGGTGCCGTGTCGTATCGAAAGCTTACCGTACAGGACTGTACCGCACCTTGCGATTCGAATGTTGGGAATGGCAGTTTAATGGCCGCACTTGATGCGGGATGTGCCCGCACTCTGTGGCCGCGGGGGCATACGTACGCACTAGTCAAGGGACGCGCAAGCTCTGAAATGTTTTCACCCCACTTGTTTTTCTTTCCTTCTACTATAACCTTTCCTTGCTTCACACCTTCCTGCCTGTATACAACTTTCCTCAAGCCCCCCCCTCCACCAAGTTATCATCAATCAATCATGATCCTCATCTCCACTTAAGCGGTTTCAGTCCACCGCGTAAAATCCTAACTGTAAATCATTACCTCCTCAACCCAGATTTTCAACATCGAACTCTAAACGATACCGAGTGACGCCCTATGATCCTAGCGTCGGCCACCAACACCTAAATTAATCCTCAATCCAATTCACACTAATGACATCCCAATATACTACCCCCCATAGGCTACACTACAACATTCCCCCCTGCCAAAACCCCACCCCCTTCCCTAACAGCACGCATCCTACATTGAAGCCCGGTTAGATGCTCATTCTGGTCATCCACAACAACGAAGTCCGAAGCGCCACCCCAGCTCTGATCACCTCTCGTCTCCCAGATGGATTTCCAAGTCTCGCACTAAACTCAGGATATCCCGATCTACAAGGAGAAGAAAAATTCCTGTTTGTTGTTGAAAGAGTATTTTCGATATGCACCGTGCTCCCCATCCCCTCCGACTATGAAAAAGCTGGGAAGTATTCTTTAGCCCCAGTTTAAAGCTGCCCGAGTTCACCCTATCCCATTTGACTTCCCCTCGCCCTCACGGCCCAACCAGTCGGCCAGCTAAACAATTCCATTCTCGTTTATTTCCTTCCTCCTTCCATCTTTTATGACAATTGGCAGGTATCGGATGGCGAGTGATAATATGTGATTCTAGGCGGACATCCCAGTCGCTCTTCTGAATACCTACTAGTTTACCCCAGGCGGGTTCCCAGAATGGACGAGAGACTTCAGGGTAACCTCCAACCCGAGTCCACCCCTCAGGAATCGTCCTGCGCATATCGTTAGAAAAAAGAAACGGAATCTTTTTACCCCCTTGCTTCATTTCTTCTTCTCTTTCTCTTTGCGGTTCTCTTTGCGGTTGGGGTGCTAGTAGTATGGTCGTGACCTATCACCAGGGTATGTATATATTGTGCGTGGACAAAATTAACTGATCAACAGATGCTCATAATTTCGGCCTTGATGTTGTCAACCTCCTCGATACAACCACCACAACCCAACCAAGAAAGATAAGTAAAAATAATTTAAATACATGGCAGTATTCAGTACTTGTATACCATCTATCGGCCTTAATAAAAAAATAGAAAGTATTATGAGATGCCTGTTGAGTGGTAATGATTTTTGTGGGGGCCCGGAAGCGATGAGTTGCCACCATCACCCGGGTGATCGGTTAAGTTAATTTTGTCCACGCACAATCCCATTCAAGAAGCACCATGAAAAGAGGTGGTATCCTCTGTACCGGCGCCCGAATACGCACAAATTCACAATATTCCTCTTTAATCCCTATTTCCTAGACCTTATTTCTTGGGCCAAGCACAGTACGGTATCCGTATCCCAAACTGAATACTCTGTCTTTCCTATTGTGCATGGACAAAATTAACCGATCATCCGGGTGAGCGTGGCAACGCATCGCTTCCGGGCCCCACAAAAATCATTACCACTCAACAGGCACCTCATAATACCCCCTCTTTTTTCATTAAGGTTCATGGTATACTAACTACTGATTACTGCCGTTCATTTAAATAATTTTTACTTATTTTTTCTTAGGTGGTTTGGGGTGGTTGTATTGAACAGGTTGACAACATAGTGAAAATCATCAGCGTTCGTTTATCGATTAATTTTGTCCAAGCACAATACAGGCCATTAGAACACAAGCACAAGTTCTTCAATAAGATCCATCTCATGCCCAATAAAAGCTTTAGCCATTCGCAATAAACACATCAAATTCAAAAAATAATAATACCCAACCCAGGTAGCCTAGATAAACTTCTGGGATATCCGCAAACTTTCAAAAAGGAAGAAAAGTAATTCTTTATGATACCAGCTTCCACGCACACACCCATCCCAGGGTAACTTGTGCACTTAGGCCGGATTTCCCAGCCCTCCCCCTCTACTGGCGCATACCGGTAGCCGATCCCCGACACTCCCACATGTGTAGACAATATTACAAGAAATACCATGGGAATCCCTAGATCTTCAGTTCCCTGGACATATATTTTGATTATAATTCAGAGCGTTGGAACCCGTTGTGGTGGGTGGGATGTCTGGAGCTGTTTCCGAGCAATGACAGGGGTTTAAGGGGAAATTCATGAATGCCGAGCCTTGCTCCTGGTCCGCCCAAACCCTCCTGCACAACACCAGCACCCATGAGGATAGCCACCCGTCCCAATCTCTACCGTAATACGGCGGGTGTAGCTACTCTTGGTGGCTACCCAAAACAAAGTTATGAGGGTAAAATTAACATGGTAAGTTAGTTTTAATATCTTAAGTGTCTCCATGTGAGAAGATATATGATTTCCTATTTTTTACTGTCGCATATTTGTGTCAGTTGTGTGCACACATATTCAACCCTGTATCATATAACTCATGGATATTTCCATAATATTATAACGATATTATGATAACATTATCATAGTGTGGGTTTAGGGCGCGTCTGATCGTCCCGAGTTTTTCAAACCTTGATAATCACAAAGCGAGAGTTTCAACTAGCAACTGGAATAATCGCGAGTTGTCATAATCCAACATTTTCCACCTCCAAGAAGCGTGTCTGGTCACCACAAAAATCAATTTAACAAAAGTCACTCAAAAAAACCAGAATAATTATTATGGGAAATACAGTGACACCTGTATTGTAATGTATATTTTTTAATTTTTTAATTTTACTCAAAAAGTTGATTGTTGTGGGTTATTGTGGTTTGATACCCTCTTCCAAAATGAGAGTTTGTGAAATACTGGTCCGATCAGTATTTCAGAAACCTCCATTTTGGCACGATTATTGAGTTTTGATTAACTTATTGAGTTTTTGTGGCAACCAGACATGCCACTCAAAAGCAAAATAGCATTTTGTGCCAAACCTCCATAACCGGGGTCAAAATGAAGGTTTGAGGTGGCAACCTGACAGGCCCTTAGTTAGGTTTTTATAGGGTTAGTAAATGTGACTTTTCTGCTGAATGTTAGTTGGGGCTAGTGTCCTAGCAAGTTATTTCCCCTGCTTCCTTACAGCACTGACTGTGCTGCTTCTGCTACCAAGTTTAGGGCAACGACGGACACTTCCAAGAACACGCCAGCCACATTTATTGGTTTCTCCCGCTCTTCCTTCTTCTATCCCTTCCTACCTCCGCCACTGGCAACCTATCTAATCCACGGCCCGCAATCACGAATCCCTCGAGCGCACAATTTTCTGTTTCTACAAAGGCCTCCATCTTCTACCTTTCCCTCGAGCGACTAATACTTGCCAATCCTTCGTTTTCTCGTTCTCGCCCCGTTCCGGCATTTGAGTACTAAAACTACAACTCGAACGGGAGGACAACACCAACACCACCATGTCAAGCAATTGCGAACGATCGCCGCTCTCGTGGGCCGCGGGTGAGGGGCGTGATGAAGCAGTAGTGCTACTCTTGGGAAATAAAGATGTCAACCCCAACATAACAGACAGAGACGGCAGAACACCACTCTCATGGGCTGCTAGGAACGGGCGTGATGGAGTAGTGAAGCTACTGTTAGAACGGAAAGACGTCAACCCGAATATACAAGACAATGATGGCCAAACACCGCTCTTGTGGGCTACCATGAGGAGACGTGATAGAGTAGTGGAGCTATTACTAGAACGTGACGATGTCAGCCCCAGCATAACAGACAGAGGCGGCCGAACACCACTTTCATGGGCTGTCGAGTATGGGCGTCATGTAGTAGTGAAGCTACTGTTGGGACGGAAAGATGTCAACCCGAATATGCAGGACAATGATGGCCAAACACCGCTCTCGCGGGCTTCCAAGTTTGGACATGAAGAGGTGGTAAAGCTATTGTTAAGATGCCAAAATGTCAACCCCAACATAGCCGATAAGTTTAGCCTAACACCACTCTTGTCGGCCGCCACGAGTCCCCATCATGGGATAGTTCGGCTACTGCTAGAGAGTGAAGATGTCAACCCCAATATGGCCGATAACATTGGCCGAACACCGCTCTCGCGGGCCGCCTCGGGTGGCAATGATGAAGCAGTGCAACTACTACTTGGACGGAAAGATGTCGACCCCAACATCCCAGACAATAACGGCCAAACACCGCTCTCGCGGGCTTCCGGGTCGGGGCATAGGGAAGTGGTGAAACTGCTGTTAAGATGCCAAAATGTCAACCCCAATATTACCGATACCTCTGGCCGAACACTGCTCTGGTGGTCTGCCCAGTATGCGGATGATCGAACAGTAAAGCTACTGTTACAACGGAAAGACATCACCCCCGATATCCGAAGCTATCATATCCAAACACCGCTCGCGACAGCTGCCAGGTTGGGGTATGGTGGAGTAGTGGAGCTACTACTAAGACACAAGGATGTCAACCCTAATATAACCGATAAGGTCGGCCGAACACCGCTCTCGTGGGCCGCCTCGAGTGACAACGATGAAGTAGTGCAACTACTACTAGGACGGAAAGATGTCGACCCCAATATCCCAGACAATGATGGCCGAACACCACTTTGGTGGGCTTCTTGCGCCCGGAAAGAGGGAGCGGTGCGTCTACTGAAAGCGCGCCAATCCGCGAATACCGATGCAGTTTGACCCAAATACAACAAAGTCTTTGCTATCGCTCTTTTAAAAAAAACACCCACTGCTTCTTAAGAATTTCCATAAATATTCCCATACGCACGGCCAGCCGCTTTCCTCTCCTCTACACCGTCTTTAAATCCCACCCCGCAGCATCCAATAAGCCATCAACACCCCTCTCCTTTCTTTCTGTTCCTTCCCTTTCCCTTTCTTCAGGATTCAGCCCTAAATTCCCCTTTTTTTTCAAATCGTCCTCCCCTAGGATCAAAGCTGGTAATTTGGCATACACATACCAGTATGGGCATTTATGGGTATTAATTGTTAGATGAGTGAGGATTCTTAGTCCCATCCGTGGATGGGGCATATATGATACTATTCTTGCAGTCATCATCGGAATTTTCAGTCTTTGCTTTTAAGTATATTTTGTTACTTCCCTACTGTATAACAGCCCTGCATTTAGAGATAGATTGGTCATTGGTCCCCCGTAGGATATACTATTTCAGTGCGATCTCTATACATAATCCCACTAAGGTCACATGGCAACAAAGTTTTTACGCTCACGTGACTGTAGGCCACTCAACCCTGACCAGTCCTTCCCCACATTCATTAGTTCTTTTTCTCCTTTACTTGGTTTCGATTCGAGTTTTCATGTCTCGATAAATTTTTCAATTGATTTTCAACAGAGAAGTTTGTAAATCCTAAAGCGAAGTTTAGAGCCATTAGAAGAGCTGGCTAAATATCCTACTTTATTGCATCGCAAAAAGCCCGCCTCCGAATCCCGAAGCTTAGCTAAGGGCCATTCGGAGCGCCCGCTGGTTTGACATAATAATATGGGATACTCAGAACCTTCACCACCAAGAGAGGCAATAATAATCCTAACAGGCATCGCAATGGGCCGATCCCTGGCCATTCAAAAAACCCATAACCCTTCGAAAATAAGACGGCAACCAAATTCAGCTAGGGAAGTCAACTTGCTTTCAACCTCCATGCTCGAAAAAAACAAAGGCATTCAGGGTGCACCCATTGTTGGAAACAGGAGAAAGGCATAGTTGTGCATATCAGAATAGGTCTCTTAGGGCCCGTTTACCGATCCGTTCTCGTTCCGAGATCCCGGTGGGGAAGCTAGACGGTGGCATCTCAACTAATTAGTATCATATTCCGATAGGCGTGGCAAAACTGTTTACCCTGTTTTCAGCAGTCCAATATTTCCGCTCCTAGACGGACAAAACAGGACGTGGCCCAAGAGGTGAGATTGCAACCTCCGTCTACTAGTACTTGTATCACCAAAATGCCACCAACCCACCATGCCCCGCAATCACATGAGTAGCTACCAATAAACTCTATTTTCCTTGAGCAATCAGCGATTCCCTATCTCATAATCGAGGGTAAGTTTAACGAGTCATAATGACAAAATATTCATCTTTTGTTTGCGGGAGGGCATTGTTTGCTCAGTCCGATATCTTTCGATTGCGGAGCACTGTTGAGAATTGAAAGCTACCTAGTTGCACACTAGGGACGTTTAGCAGGCAGTCATGAATGTGAACGTGAACTTGTTACGCCAGAGGACAAAAGTGCATGAGCCCCCTCGCAGTGCGACCATCGAAGAGAAAAAAAACCGAGATAAAGCACACAACGCACCGATCACCACTACCATGCCTCTATGAACCCCTTACATTGTGTCACTGTATTCTTAAGTCAAGTCTCTCCTAGAACACGCAACTTCTCCTGGTAAAAATGGGAGTTGGGGTGGGATTGTGGAGCCCAAGGTCCACCACATACATATCCCTTCGTTTGACTTCGAGGCTCGCCCCTAGCGGTGTGGCAACGACAACTTAGGTGAGCGCGATACCAATGAGAGTATGGCTCACTATGTCATTGGCCATTATTCCCTAAATCTCTGGCGTCCACCCAGGTTTAAAATGGTAGGCCCAAACCGATTTGAGCAATCAGGAGCAAATATACGCGGACAATCTTGTGTTCATCATGGGCATGCTGAGTTCTGCTGATTTTTCTCCATTCCGAGCACTACACCGCTTCTCAAGCAAGGCATTTTCCTTATCATGATTGAGCATTTGGACTAGTGCCCAACGTTGTTGATGGGTCTAAACATGACGGCGGTTTAAGGTGGACTTTGCCAATTACTGACTAGTTATTGCTGATCCCAAAGCTACAGCAACGCTAAAAGGCTGTGAGATTCGGGAACAAACGAAGTGATCAGTTGATGGGTCTGCCGGGTAACTTAACCTGCTCTCCTGAGCAGTCTTGCTCTGCGGCGCACCCATTTAATAGGGGGATTTAGCTGGTTCGGCAAAGGAGGCGCTAGGGTAAGAGAAGTGGAATGGTCGCCGAGCAGGACTTCCGGTGGACAAAGGGGATTTAGCTGGTTAGGCAAGAGGGACATTAGGATAACAGG
>Ga0307509_10009244_pt1 | contig 12368 bp, 7 predicted proteins | sample 10_EM_MG_FD_202245 | JGI IMG/M metagenome (GOLD analysis project Ga0307509, IMG submission 202245) | Populus trichocarpa ectomycorrhiza microbial communities from riparian zone in the Pacific Northwest, United States - 10_EM | ecosystem: Host-associated > Plants > Roots > Unclassified | place...
TTCCACTCATATTTTTTAGTATTCTTTTGAGAGTACAGACGACGTCGCAGAGTACACAGGCCATCATGATCTTGCCACCTTCTTTTTGCCTGCTTTGGAGAATGTAATTGTGTTTGGCTACAAGCACACTGTTGCGGATTTTTTTAAAAGAAGAAATTAGCACGGTTAAAAAATGGGTGAATTGATATATGTTTTTTTTAAAAAACTGGTAAAATAATATATTTTAATTATGCCATCTTTTAGAAATATGATATAATTAAATTTTAATTTTATTTATTTAAATTAGTCGATTATTTGAATTCAATTCTATTAATCGATTAATTATTTTACGTGAAAACAATAATTTTATAAAAAATTTCTTTCAAATATATTTTATGATTCAAAATATATATTTTGTCTAACTCGTTGACTCAAAAATAGACTATAATTAAAATTTTAATAAGTTATTATTCACACAATGGTGGGTGATTTTGAGCAATTATGTGTGAGTTTGTTATAATTAAATGGTAATATGCCTCAAACAGATTACGTAGATGGCCTAACAGATGCATTTATGGGCTACCGAGATAGGTCTAGATCTAAGAAAAGGTCTAACCATGTCAGATCAGAATGATAGCTCAAAAAAGTCATAACTTTCGATTTATCCATTGGATCGCGCTCAAATTTTTACAGAATTTTCTATAGGTCATTTTCCTTATAATAACAATTATGTCGCTATGCGGACCGTTGGATATTTAGATGTCAAAAATCTCATCGATACCCTCTAATTTTAGCAATTTTAAGATTTTTTTTGTTATTTTTGGAATCGGTTAAGCAAAAAATAACACAATTTAACCATGTTGTTTTAAAAAAACATGATATGATGAAACAGAGTTATTTCACTTAATTTTTTTAACTAACATCAATTTGCTATTTTTTTTTAATTTTGTGTGCCCAATTTATCCCACTGTTGCTCGCTTATAAATTGTTTTATATTGTCCAAAAAAAAAAAAATACCATCCTGTTGTTGTGGTCTGGGAAGGGGAAAGTTTTGCAAGGGTTAATTTTGGCCGGTTTCGTGGAATTGCCAATCACTAAAAAAAAACAAGAAGAAAGAAGAAGAAGAAGAAAAGAAGTCACCGGGTTTTTAATTTTTATTGTGGCCTTGGACTCATAATATTGTAGAGTGAAACATTATAATGACATCCATGCCCTTTTTTATAAAAGCTTATTTTAAGGGTATTTTTCATCTTTTCATACGGAGGTTTACTTGGCATTGTTTAATTAATTGAGGGCAGATTGGTCTTCGTGCATTTTTGTGCACACTGTAATGACGTTGTTTCCTTTAAGAGCAAAATGACATATACCTAAGTCACAAGGTATTTTAAGCGTTTCAGAATTAATTGCACAATAAATTGTCGAAACATATCCTCGGAATCCAAAAAAAGAAACGGATGTGTAAGGGCATTTACATACTTTCCTTCTAGTTTCCGCGATAATTATCGAGTTGAGAGAGGGGTTGTTGCGTCTTTTATCACTTATATAATATTATTTAAATAATTAATCTGGAGGAGCATGGAGTCAGCAAATTTAATTTGCGTGGCCAAATAATAGCATTCAGGGTGGCAATAGAATCCTCTCGATGGTCTCTACTTGACCAGGTGACACATGTTTTTTTTGTGTCTCTGGATTGCCATCGTGTTGTCTCTAAAAAAATTCAACGATTCTCTTTAATTGTTTTTAACTTCAGATTTGATCCTTAACGATTATTTTTTTATCACTATAAGATGCAAGACCCTTGCATAGTCTTACATTTTGTTGTTCTTGCCACCAGGACATTGCAGCCGAACCACATAAAACTCCGGGGAGAGTATCTTCCTATATTATATTTCTTCCAATTGATAATGAGATTTCCTCCTCACTTCATCCGCCGGCGTTAGGCTTAGCTGAACAGCACAAGACTCTGTGTTTATGCTATCCTTTTACTTTCCAGTTCCGGGTTTGATGCTGCAAGTAAAATAATAAATGTCTTGTTTATCCTCCATTTGATATTTTAAAATTTTATGGTGGATTGTTTGTTTTTGTATTTTAAAAGTATTTTAAAAAAATTAATTGTTTTTGCTTTGAATTATTTTTTTTGTGTTTTTAAATCATTTTGATGTGCTGATATTAAAAATATTTTTTAAAAAATAAAAAATATTATTTTAATGCATTTCCGAGCAAAAAAACACTTTAAAAAATAACTGTTATCACATTCTCAAACATAAAAAAAAAAATATAAACATTCTTAAAAAAAAATTATAATAAATATTGAAAATATTTTTTTAGAGTCACTCACCGATCATCATAAAATTTCGAGCAAAATACACACGAGGCTTGTAGCTCAGTGGCCTTGGCAGGCTTTGCCCTGCCTGAGTGCCCTGATTCGAGCCCTCGTGTGTACCCAGCACTTGAGGGTTTAACTGCTGTGGTCAATTCGTGTGACTTGTTCCGCCCCCGTCCCGGGTTCGACCCTCTATGTGTACGCCTGTCACCCCCGCGGTGCCTTACCTGCTCCTGGGCTTGCAGGATGTTCAGCGAGCCGTGGGGAATAGTCGTGGTGCGCGTAAGCTAGCCGGGACACCCCACGTAAAAAAAAAAAAAAAAAAAAATTCGAGCAAAATCGTGAATTTGTGTGCTCATTATTGAAATAAGACCTCTAGTTCTGCTATTTAAAACTTGATAAAGATTTTCACTCATCCATGAAATGATTATCCATGCTTGTGATTCCGATTCAGCACTTGAAGTTTTATAAGAGGTAACACATGAACCTGTGAACTTTAGAAAATAGTGACGAAGTATAGCATTATTTCTTTTTACCAATCTGGCTTGGTTATGTTTTAAGATTAATTTTTGTCTTATTTCATTAAGAAGAGATGGCTATCATTTATCTTTGAAGAACTCGAAGGTGTAACTTTTTTTTTAAATTAATATGTGTGTCTGAATCAGCTTGCGTGTACCTCGATTAATCCAACGGACCTTGAAGTTAACGATCATATAAGCTTTCAGTGACCCTGAGTTTTGCAGAACTCGAACCGGTAATATCTAAAAAGCAGGAATATTTAAAAAAAGTTTATGTGGTTTTTTGTTATCAATTTTTATTAATATATACAAGGTATAATCCACATGGTTTATTTATTTTTAATATTAGATGTTATCTCGAATTAGTAACAATGAACAGTCAATTCCCAACAGAGCAGGAAGCACCCGCACCTCTGAAGTTCACAGATTGCAGGGAAACTTTTATTATAAAAGAGAGAGGGCCGAGCAAAAAGCTTCTCACACTCTCCCTCGTCCATGCAGCCACATCCACTCAGAGCAAAAGCCTGAAACCCAGAATTGAAATGCAAGGACCCATTAACAACTCCCAGCCTGTAGTAATTCTCTCTCTCATTCTCTCATAAACAAAACCGAAAGCTCCAAAAAACACAAGTCCCCACCTCACCTGGGTATTAGTTATTAGCTGTTACCAGTACAATTTTTCCATTTTAAGAAACAAAAATAACTTGAAATTCAAAACCCTAATTTCCCACAATTCTACACCAAAACCCCCCAAAACCAAGCAAAATTAATCTAACACCAAAACAATGATTAATGGTTTTGATGATGATCCAACATCAGCACCAGCAAACCTCTACTACGGTAGCACCACACCCAATCCCTCTCTCCACCTCCACCCATAGATCCCCGGCTACACCCTCCCACACTCAATCCCAATCCCCCCTTTCTCTGGTCCCACTCTCCTCCTCCTCTCACCGCTTCCCCCCTCCTCCTCCTCCACCACCACCACCGTCCCTCGATCATGTAATTTCCCCGATCGCATCCGCGGCCCACCACTCCGCCGAGCCAGCCCTCATGTTGGCTACGGTTCGTCTCTCCGATATCTCTCCCTACGATGGGGCTCCTGGTGGGCCCTACGTGCGAGCGGTTGAGGCGTTATCGGGGTCATTAATGAAGCATAACGCCGCGGTTATTGAATTGGGGAGTGCAGAAGCCTCCCTTATGCGGTGTGGCCTCGAGGCCGCAAGGTTGTATTTTAGGAGTAGATCTCAAAACGGTGTCGTTAAAGGTTGTAGCAGCCGCGGAGTTTACATGTACAGGGCTGGAAGGTTAAAATGTTTGTTTCATTAGTGTGAATTTTGATTAGAAGTGTGTAATTAGTGGAAGACTTGAAACTTTTAAATGGTTTTGTGTGTTATTAGTGTAAAGCTTAAAACTTTGAGTGTGTAAATAGTTGTGGTTTCTGTCAGGATTGATTTTTTTTTTTTGTTATAAATGCGTGGCAGGCCAGTTGAAGATTGTGATTCGTCTCCGCCGTGTATGGCTGAAATATTTAGGTGTATGGGAAAGGCAGCGCGTTCTGCTTTATGTGCAATAGCAAGACATCTTCGTTTAAGGAGCGAGTAAGGATGGTGATGATGGTGGATATTTTATTTTGAAAGTTTGTGGTGGCTATGACTTTTATGAATGATATGAAGCTTGCAAATTTTGTTGACTGCAGCGTTTTCAATCAATTACTTGATGATACGCCATTGCCTGCTGGCGAGGTGTCTTCTTCGGTGCTTGTTGCCACTTATTCTCATACTTCTTTACAAAATGGAAAAGGGGCTATTGGAGGAGGGAAGATGGCAGTTAATGGGGAAGTTGAAAAGGGACTGTTGACTTTGATTTCCTCGGACAGTCCTGGTCTGCAGGTGTTTTTCTGTCTTTTAAACAAAATGATATCTATAACAAGTGTTATTCTTTAGTGTTGGAGATTTATTCCTGAGTAGTATAGCACTTGCGGGTTCAAGTTAATTCTAAAGTTTCTTTCTTTCTTTTTCCCAAGCCATGAGTAATAGATGTAATTTGTTTTATACTATCTTACATGCTTTTCGCCCCTAGGTTTGTGACCCCAATGGTCACTGGTACTTGGCTGATTGTAGTTCAGCTCCAGGGAATCTTTTACTCATTACTGGCAAGACACTTAGCCACACTACTGCTGGACTTCGTCCTGCTGCCTCGTATAGAGCTGCTCCTGATTACTCATCGGGTGCTAACAGTGGTGGCAGGTATAACTATTTTTTTATTTGAAACTAATTATTCTCACGCATCTTATGTTTAAAAATGTTATATTTGTTACAATTCTTTTTCATCTTTAGGCTGCTTATTTAACTTAACTGCTGCAGGACTTCACTGGCATTTAGACTCATGCCACAGGGCAATGCCATTTTAGATTGTTCTCCTATTGCAGCAGCTGGTCATGTTATTCCCCAGAGCTATGTGCCAATATCTGTGAGTCAGTTTTTGGATGACCTTTCTGCTGAGGAGGATGTAAATTGCAATCGACCTGATAATACTTATGTAAGTTCCAACTGGAGTTTGCCTGTAAGGCTGTAAGAGTAAAAAGAATGTACACTAACCAAAACTTTGTATATTAGATTTATCCTTCTTTGTTTGTTGTGCTTTGTGTCCTCTCCTTTTTCTCTATTCTTCTCTAAAGGTTGTTAAGAGTAGGTTGTGCTGAAGTGCATAAACATCTGTGTTGTCCACCCTGTTTTCAGTCAGTTTCCTTCAACAAATAGAATTTGCACTGCAAACATTGGATCTCAAAGAACCCTTCTCAAGCAACAATCATGGAACTCATGTTGTAATTGATCAAGTTCCTATTCTGTGATTTTCACTGGTTTGCAAAACTAATATTTCTCGACTTTGACATCTGGAGAAAAGGAAAATATTGAAAAATTTAGCTGAAATGAGGTGGTTCTCAATGTGAAAGAATATTAGATCATCATGCGGTTTCCTGTCTGTACTTGTTCTTTATTCACGTGGGTCGAGACTTTCATTCTTATTGTCAAGTTTAATGCTTTACCTTTTATGGTTTGCTGATCAACTGAAACTTTCTATTGTAATTTTGTCATACGAGATTTCATATTAAATTTTGGATTTACAGGTTGCTCAAAATGATGTGAATAAGGAACTATCATTAAGAAGTGTTCTCTCAGATCCCCTATCGTGAGTTCTGTCTTTGCTTCTGTTTTTTCATTATGCTTGTTGGATTTGATATACTGGCATCCAAGTTTGGGTTACAATTTCAAATCTTGGAATCAAGTAGGTTATTCCAATTCAATGTGATACTGGCACTTTTTTCTTTCCATGGCTTATATTATATTGTTAAATTCACCCGGTTAAGATATCTTTATTCCCTACTTCATACTGCTACTAATACAGAGTGGCAATTTTTATAAACATATATGAACAATGCAATAAACTATTATGCAGATTCTTTCTTGCTGTTTTTTCACAATCAACCTCTCTAATGGTGTTTCTGTCCATGTGTTAAGTTTGAGAGTAACTCAGCAATAAAAGAAAAATACGTAGCGTGAAATTATTTCTTAGGATCAAACACAATAACCTACTTCACATGCCATGGAATTTGTATGGTCATATATCCCTGTAACTAAGACTTTTAGGTTGTTGGTGGAAAAGATGGGTGATGAATCTTTTTGTCTATATTTCATCTCTGCGATGTTTCCATTTCATTGATATGTAGTGAGAAGTTTGCAGCACTGCTGGTCTACCTGTGCATGTATACATCGTGAGAGTATTCCTAGAAGTAGTTATTAAGGACCAACTTTATATGCATAAGTTTTTGGATAACCTCATCTCTTGGTGCCCTCAGCAGAATTCTGGGTTCCTTGTCATAAAAAAAAAATAGAAAACCCTTAACCGAGGTTACTAGTAGCAAAAAAAGAAATAGAAGAAAGGAGCACTTAGAGAAAAAGAAAAGAAAAGAAAAAGAAAAACTCTTAGGCAACTGCCCAAACTAAACCGAAAGACTCATAATTTCATCATTGAAGTCCCCATCTATTACATATAACTATAATAGGCACCAAAGCCCTAATAATTCTGAACTAAACAGGTAATAGAAATCCAAATTGAAAAAGGAAAACCATACATGGCACTCATTATTATTCTAAGTTCCTAAATAAACCATAATTCCCAAGTAGCATTAAATTCTTAAGCAGGACATTACTAAATAGACTAAGTTTACAAGAAAAGCAAGAAATGTTGAATTAAAAATCAGAGTAATTCGAAAAGTTTTTTCTATTTGGCTGCGTGACTTCTTATGTGATTATGATAAAATCACTTTTACATTCATGGTCTTCTTATCCATGTATCGGTTTTACCTCTCTTGTTTAGAGATACAAAGAAATTGACTGCTGTTCTAATGTGTGCTATGTGAATACTGAATGGGTCATTCCTTTTCCGCCCACTTATCTAATGATGCCTCAGAGGTGCATTTCTTGAGGATGCTGTGGTTGTTTCCTGTGGACATTCATTTGGTGGTCTCATGCTGAGAAGAGTCCTTGACATGGTAAGTAGGATTATCTGCTATTTTTTTTTATGGAAATTAGAAGTAATTTTCATAGCAGCTTAGGAAGAATATGTAAGATTGTAAAAACACTAGATGCTCTATGTTTTTGTATTGGATGTAGTGTCATACATTCAAGGCAGTTTCAGGGCATGTTTCATATATTCTTATGACATGACATGAAAGCAAGCAACAAACTTGGACACCCATCAAATTCCTTGCTCTTGGCCTGTCATTATACCCCGAGCAGTAGAAAGAATTACAATCCCCATCCCACCTAGATTTCAATTGACGCTTCATCAAATGTTTCAGCTAGTATTTATTGCTCTTACTGCGTAGGCACAAAAACAGAGGTGTAGCCTGTTTATGTTTTCTGTTATTCAGGGACTGCTACCTTGTGATGTGACATACTCTTTGATATATTCTTACGAGTACTAGTCTGCTGCTTTTGTACAATAGACTTTCCTAGTCTATATAGGAGACAAGAATCATAACTCCAGTTGTTTGCATCGCAGTCAAGATGTACACTTTGCAATGCAGAAATTGAGGCTGGATCTTTGGTTCCTAATTATGGTAGGCTCTACTTGACTTGTTTGAGTATTTTGTCTTGTTTATGCCCTCTTTCTCTCTCACACAAATCCTTTTGATGCTTGGTCTTGCTAGATACCAATTCCTTTTCTGAACCTCTTAACTGTATCTTTTTTTGTTTTTGTTCTAATATTATAACTTGTATGCAGCTCTTAGAGCTGCTGCTGCAGCTGTAAAGAATGAAGATGATCGAAGGCTATTTTATAATGCAACTCTGCGGAAGCGTCGCAAAGAAATGGGTGATCACACAGATTCCATGAAGAGACAACACAGGGTATGCTTCGAATCAGAGCCTGCTATTTTTATTATCTAGTTATCCTGTAAATGCACTCATACAAGCATGCAAGGATATCCAATCATCAACTACTTAATTTTGAAGTGGTTGTCGGGAAGGCAACGCAAAGGGAATTTGGATGTGTGACTTAGAAAATTTGTATAAATTTCAACATGGGCATTGGCTCTGTAGACAGTAGGTGATATCCATAATTATCTAATGGTGACTTACAGCACAAATGAGGCATTAAGAATTGGTGTGAAGAACCTTGATTGTGGCATATTTTGCCTCAACTGTTATGGAACATTGATAGCTCTTCCTGTAGCGTTCTATTTTGAAAGTGTTCTGTTCTGATTTTTGTCAGTGATTCAGTGATCAAAACTACTGAACTCTTTTTTTTTATTCTTTTTTAAATGCTTTGAAATCAATTACAATCTGATGATGACTGAAACCACAAATGAATCATTAGGAATTGGTGTGAGGAACCTCAATTTGGTATATTTTCCCTCAACTGATATGGAACATTGGTAACTCTTTAAGGAGCATTGTATTATCAAAAGGCTCTTTAAGGAGCATTGTATTATCAAAAGGATTCTGCGTGTTTGATGTTTTCAATGATCAATACTGTAAATTTTTTGTTTCCAAAACCGGCATGCTGGAAAGGTAGCTGGTTTGTGGAAGACAGTCTCTCCTTGGTGATTGTTGAAATGATTTTTTTTTCTCTTTTGGCTGTTTACAGTCTTGTTTTTTATCTGAATTTTAGAATTTGTTTATCTCCCACAATTGAACCTCCAATGTACTTGGGTGAATGTTTTGTGGCAACTATGTCAATTCTGAAACTGCTACTGGTTGCATAGGGTATCAAATCTGACCTAATTTTAACGTTATTGCTGGTGATGTTGGACTGCCACTTTATATGTCTATTATTAAATTTTGCTTCTAGCAGAGGCTGTTAAGCGAGCTTAAATCATGAAATTATCAGCAAATAATCTTTTGATCAAAACCGTAACGAATTGCTGAAATTTTTACTGTGAATGGTGCATTCTGTTATGCATTAGGAAGTGAGTTGGTTTCAAGCTTATGCATTTTAACTGATTATTTATTTGTCCCTAGGAGAATGTAGATATTGCTGCTGCTGATGGCTTGCATAGAGGAGTGCAGTATCCTTTTTCTGTAAATGAGAAAGTAATGATTAAGGTTAGTTTTTAGCATTCTGTTGCCTGTATTCTGATTATAGCTGTTGTCACTTGAATGAATGAAAATTTGAGCGATGTTTTGAACCATGCAGGGAAATAGGAGGACACCAGAAAAATTTGTTGGAAAGGAAGCAATCATCACTTCACAGTGTCTGAATGGCTGGTGAGTTGAGATGGCTTTTTAGAGCAGTTAAACACTACTTGCATTCTGATAATCACAGAATTGGTAAATTGAAACATTGTGTGGATGTTAGATGCAAAGTGCCAAGATATTTCCCTTTCTTTCTTTCAGGTACTTGCTTAAGATTATTGGCAGTGGTGAGAATGTTCGTCTACAGTATCGCTCTCTTAGAAAAATTTTGAGCTCTGAAGCCATTGAAGACAGATGTGCTTCACAACCGATTCAAAACAGCAGCTAATAGACATTAATTTTCCACATGTACACTTTTACCTGCTCTATAGGGCTCAACTAGTGATAGATCTTGTCCTGTTGATGCCAAGAAGGAAATGATGTCCTTTTCTTGTAAGTTATTGTATCTGAATATTTAGCTAGGATAGATGTGTAGGTTATATGCAGCCAGAGTTCCAGTTAGCAGCTTGTAAAGAGAGGATGATCGAGGATGACACGGCCGTTCCGTTTCTTTGTAACAAGAGGGGCATGCACACCGGAGAATGGTTTTTATTAAATGTCATCTGTTTTTGGTTTTTCCCAATTGTGAGAGGAAAGTATCCTTCTTTTGCCTCGTATTTTTTTAATGTTTTTTCCCTCCTGTCGCACACCCTCGACTGCATGAAAGCAACCTTGACAAATATTGAACTCCAATTGGTTTGTATCTACCACTTGTTAGCTACGCGTTGCCTTTGCTTTGTTTCTGATGAACTAATATTTTAAGGGTACCAAGTAACCGATGGTTGTCTCCGTAGCTTGTAAGTTATTTAAAGCTTCTCATTCTGATTGAACAAGCAAATCACTCGTTGTTTTTAATGTACAGTAATTCGAATAGAAAATAAAATTGAGAAAGTAGGAACTTTGAATTGGTGAGTGATAATGTAATGTAATTAATCATACACCGTGGATCATGTTATAACAAAGCATTTTTTATTGAAACTATTTTGGATGAATTCCAATAAAGTGCACGTTTCAAGACATTGCTCGTAACACTATTTAGTGTAATAATGAAATGATGTAATTATCCCTTAATTATAAACAATGTATTTGAGGGTAAATTGATATTTTTACGATGATATAATCATATATTACAAATTGTATGGTGTTATATTAGGCATCTTATTTTTATTACACTGTAAAATTAGTTTTTTGGTCTTTTTACTATTTTTTTGGTTATATTCACGGGCATTATTGTATTTTAATAAATATTAAATATTTTTTTTAAAAAAAAAACTTGATGACATATGCTAGCAAGTGGACGACCCTCGCACTATTTGAGCAGCGTGTAAGGGATGCTCGGTCATTGAAAGTCGTGTTCACCAATGGTGTTGGAATCCTCATAACACCCTCTACGCAATGGGGTGATGTGTGTTTCTGGGATTCCTTAGGGTTTGGTGCCCGTGACAATTCTTTTTTTCTCTTCTTTTCTCTCTCCTCCTAGATTTTCATGTTATCCCATTAAAAAATCCAAAACATATTTGTTAATTTTTCAGATTTGATTCATTTTATTTTTATTAAAGTTTTTTTATCTTAAATAATTTATAAAATTATAATGCCTTTTAAATTTCACCTCCTTTATTTTTTTTATCTTTTAAAATTGATCTTCATTCTTTTATTGCTATTTTGTTTTTGTTTGAGATCAATTTTAAAATTTATTTTGTTTTATAATTTCTCTCACCTTTGAGTTTTATTCTATCATATTTGATTCTTATTTTTTTTTTTATTATTTTTTAATTTAACAAGTTTTTTAAATTGATTTATAATAAATTTTTTAATTGAATCTGGATCTAGGGTTTTACAGTTGCTACTTTTAAAGATTAAAATATTCGCTTGGTTTTTTATTTTCCTTTGTCTAAAGCTAGTTTTTTTTTCTTATCTCTTCCTTGAGACCACATTCTGCTTTTTTAAAACTTGCTTCCTGTAGAATTCTTTGTTTGTTTTGAAAATGATTTGATTATTTAAGGTTTTTTAAACTATTCTATTTAATTTCCGGAACGAAACCAGGACCACAAATCTAATTTAATTAACACTTTCTAGATTATTTTTTTAATGCTAATGTAATGATATAAAAAATATATATAAAAAACTTTTATTGTATTTTAAACTATTCTAGAAACACCAGGAGACACATTATCCAGTACACGCTTAGTGTATAGGTTACTTGTAACCTTTTTAGCATCGCTTCGTTTCTCCTGTGGTGGACCCACTCTCATTTTCTCCAGCATCCCCTTTCTAGTACTCAAAACCGAATTGAATACTTCATTCACGCCGTTACCCAACCTATCCAATCCCCCTCCTAACCTCTCCGTCACCATCTCCAGCTCCTTAACGGCACTGCTTGACCTTTCCCCGTTCTCTCCGCTACCGTCGACCATGACGCCACTCACTTCCTTAATACGCGCCTCCATCTCATCAAGCTCGTTGAGTAGATACCTCTTTTTGTCTGGCCTATTTGAAATCATTGTGTTGAGAAAATTGAACGAGTCGGCCCACAAAAACTCAGGCGGCGCTCTAACGGCAACAACTAAGCCCGTGGATCCACGTAACGCCGTGACCACAACTCCAGCAACGAATACCGTTACTAACCCAACGGCGAAGATCGTACGGCGAACTAGCCTTTCATCGGCTGAGATCTTTCCACGTGGAACCTCCTTAAGCCTCAATGCCAAATCTCTCGCTAAATTCTCCAAATTGTTGTTGCTATCAAATATGGGTCCTTTGTAATTATTTACCCAATCAGATAATGAAACCCTAGCTCTTGTCAGCTTC
>Ga0307509_10009246_pt1 | contig 12366 bp, 13 predicted proteins | sample 10_EM_MG_FD_202245 | JGI IMG/M metagenome (GOLD analysis project Ga0307509, IMG submission 202245) | Populus trichocarpa ectomycorrhiza microbial communities from riparian zone in the Pacific Northwest, United States - 10_EM | ecosystem: Host-associated > Plants > Roots > Unclassified | place...
ACGATCCTAGAATTATCCCTCTTCAAAGGACGGATTCTCATGGAATCCCCTCACCACCACCTTCGCCTGAACTCCAAGCAGCCATCGAAAATCCTGAGTTTACCTGGAAAACTGATGACGATGGCGTCGTAGTCGCAGGAACACTAGAAGGGTTGGTGCAATTCTTGGTCATAACCATTGGTGAGAGACCTTATCGCTAGTTCAGTCAGTGAAACTTATACTGGACAGATTCTCAAAGGCACAAAGATTACCGCGATATCTTTTCTATGGCCTGTGCGGAAGTTACAACTCCTGATAAGTTGTTTCAAATCATCGCGCGGCGACTCAATGACGCCAAGGATGAGGTGAGGGCAGATGTCCGGGTCGGCCAACACAAGTATGTAACCGATTCTGTTACGGCTTTGATATGGGCTAAGAATCGAGTCCCAGTGCGTTCCTAGTTATTGAACACTGGCTAAAGCTAGGATATTTCCCTTCAAACCCAAATCTACGGTGGTCCATGAAATCTCTATGCGAACATGCCATCCAATCAAGATTCGAGGCAGCCCGGCTCTATGGGGTCACAAAATTACAACAACTCGTTGACCAGGTAAGAATCCCTTGATGCCAGCTTTTTGGAAGTGTTTTTCTGACTTTGCTTCAGATTATGGGGCATTCAACATCTCCAAGTTTGATGGGACAGGGAGGCATTCCATCTGCAAACCTTGAGCCACACAGCCTTGCTATTGTTCTATCACTCCTTGAAGGAGAGAACTACCAAGCATTGCGACCTTCGGACTATGTTTTGCATTTGACCAAAAACATGTCCGAAAACGTCAACAAGTTCTATGAAACGAACGAGAAGATAAAACTCTGGGTCATTGAATCCATTCTTCAGTATGACGATGTCCACAGGCGTGCAGAAGTTATGACGTATTTCATTAAAACGGCTCTTGTAAGTCCAAGAATCAGATAACACCTTTGCAGTGCGATTAAAACGCTCTTCCAGGAATGTCGTGATATGCGGAATCTCTCTTCAGCAATAGCCATAATCAGTGCCCTTTATTCTGCCGCAATCCAAGGTCTTAGGGTCACAAAGAAGTCGCTGACGCGTGACAAGCAGGGCAAGCTCATCACGCTGCATCAGCTTGTGAACTCTGACTCCGACTACCGTGGCTATTGGGACACTCTTAAATCTGCGCCGACTGCGGAAAAGAAGGACATTTGCATTCCATGGCTGAAAGTCCACCTAATTGAACTACGGAAGGCGCTGTCTGAACATCCAGTGACTATTCAGGAGGAAGGCCAGCACCTCATAAACCTAGAACGGTATACCACGTTCATGGCCCGCAGTAAGGAGCTCCTGCACTACACGCCTCCATCCTTTGGCGAAGACCACCAAGGGGAGCAATTCAAGTATCTTCTGGCTCAGCTCCGCACCGTCACATTTTCTCAAGGTACGGATCAACGACTGTTGACACGGAGTACCTTTCTCCAAGGCCAGGAAGTATCAAATCGTCGCTCGCGAAAGGATCAAATGTTGCAACTTGGCTTCCAATCATGAATTCGAACAACATGGAATTATTTAGGCTTTTTTCATGTAACATGGACATTTAGATTGTTTTTATATCCAGTAATATGCAAGTAAATTATACTTTAGACCTATATACCGCCACTCTTCGTGATCAGCGTAATCAAGTGCTGTAGCCTGTACGTTGAAAATGTTTGATATATCAAACAGCTACTTCACGTCATCTATCTACTGTAGTATGAATTTCAATAGACCATGGTAGTGACTGGGTTTTTCAAGACGAATTAAACCTGCAGGAGGGGAAAGGGGCATCGGTTCTCCTAAATAGCTTGTTGAAGAAATTCCGAGCGCCACTTCATTCATGATGCTGATTTCCATTTGTTAGAAATAAGAAAGAAAGAAAATGAATTGAATAAGTGCGCACATGTGATGGATGGCAGTATCCCATTGGTTATTACCAAGGTTGAACTTTAAAGTCATCAACAAATTAGGTGACCGATCGAAGCAGAAGTTGCCTGAATGGCAGCCAACGAAATTTTGTATGCCTTTTCCTTTGCTGAGCATCGTGTGTTAGATCCACTACCGCCACCTCGAAGTCCCCAGTCGGGTGAATAGTCTGCTTTAGCTTTCCATCTTTGTCCAGGGAAAGGGTCGTTCGAAGAACCTCGTGGCGTTGGACGATCTGAGTAACCACTTCATTCGACCAACATTAACAGGGGCCACGCTTCATGAGTGCTCCGAGTTGTGTGAAGTCCCTTACTCGTCCGAGTCTCACCCTGTTCATTATATAGTCTACCAGAATCGCCGAGGATATGAGGAACGTACCCAGAGCAATAAACATCTGGCATTGATGAGGTATATAGATACTAATACCGTTCTGTCCAAACACCATGAAATCCAAAAGGAATTACGTGTTCCATTTCCGCACGTCCAATCTCCTCCATGGTTTGCGCATTTAGCACGACCAGGGCGCTTAATCGTCGTGCTTCGTCTAATACCACACTTAGCAATACTCCGTCGTCCTCCGCCCCTCCCTTATCTCCTTCATTATTAGGCGAGCACGGAACGAATATAGGTTCGGATGGTGTGTACCCTGCAAGCCGCCAGACTTTATGGATTCCCTCCCCAAAATTGCCGGAGGACGCCATGTCCAGTTTAATGATCCCGTCAGCAACAGAACGACGGTTGCTTTCACTTTGTACTGTGATCCCATACGCATAGCGATATGGTCGGTGACGCAGTGCAGGGTGTATGGTCGGAAGCTCGATGCACAGTGTGTTCGGGATGTCAAACTCGATTAAGGCATTTCTTGTGGTATTGTTGTCAACAGAACGAGGACTGGGTAGGCGAAAGCGCCGTGCACAACCCATATGGAATCGTGTATCGTTGTTGACGTTCCGAAGCTCGGAAAGGTAGAGAAGGTCAAGAATTCGATGGGTAGGATAAACAGACATGTCCATAATAATATCAGAGGAGGTCGGGTCGTCATAGGCGTTCAGCTGGTGGAAGCAAAAAAAGGGCGGGGTCTAACAAGAATAGTGAATATACAACCGGGACGGGAAACGTGGACTAAAGCCAGACCTTGTACTTTGCGATTAGACCGCCTTTGTGTTTGTCTACCACGTAGAAGATAGTGTCCTGCGCGTCATCCCATTCTTTCTTTATAGAATCCATAACGTTGAGATTCCAAAGTATAGGCAGACCGTAGCTGTCACTATCACTACTAAGAACTGAAGCAAGAAGTAAAGCAAACTTACCATGCGATGTGTGCCTGCCAAACACATAAGATGACATACTTTTCAGTCATTCCAAATGAGTGCAAATATGCAGCAGGAGCATCACGAATCGTCGCCAAGACATCCGACTGTCCGTTCTTCCTGATCCTGAATATCTGGTATGTTGGGAATCGCCCGCCGAATTTGCACAAGTAATTGTAGAAGTCTCCTGCGTGTCGGTCGTAACACCCATGGGCGGCAGTGAGTTGGCCGTCTAGACGTGGGTCAACGCGACTATAAGTGGTAGCCTCAATGGGCTCAAGGGAATCTGGGTCAAGAATTTGCAAGATATTTGCGTCTGTCGCAGCGACTATGTACCGTGGACTACCATTGCGGAGGGTTGCAGTGGCATCATCCGTACCCATCCCAGGCATATCTGGCATGAGTGTGACCTGTGCATTAACGCCGGATGGGGTTGCCCCATGCACAGCTCGGATTGCTTTGAATGTAGTAAAGAATTTTCGAAAGATGGATTGACATGGGTCAGCTTTCTGTCCAAAAGAGACCGTTGGCCAGCGCTCCTGACTGGCGATATCGGTTTCTAGGTCCGCAGCACCTTTGCGAGAGCAATAGGTCACCCTCGGTGTACCGTTGTCATGGGAGATCTCGAAACGATGGTGCATAGCAAGGCCATCGAACCAATGCTGGACATCAATGGACTTGTTGTCAGAGTCAGAAACGGTTGGGATACGGTAAGTGCCTGGGCCAGTGCGATAGAGCACGCCAGAGAGCCAAGGTGGGATAGTTCCGTGTAATTTGAGATTGATTGGGGTGCGTTGCTCCAAGGCATTTTCAAAGCCTGCAGCAGAGGTGCTATGGTCGTCAATGGTGGATGTGGCCATGCAGGTAACATGAAATGGATTCCAGAACCAAAATAATTTGGAAGGAACTGCCTCCCTGTTGGATATAACTTTGTTCTTGATGGTGGTCGGAAGACCCCCTTTGTTTTAAGTTTTAATGTCCTTTCAGGTGGACCCATCAGGTATCCGGTTCAAGTCTTCAGGTTGCCTAAGACAACGGACCTGTTGCTTCGGGACGAGTTCCACTGTATTGTTCAAAGGAGATGCAATCATAGGAAAGGGTGGACTGATTGTCTCTTATGGCACTGCTCAGATTCAATTCAATTTCGTCACCAGTATGTATATTTTTCGAGTCGAGCATCAACTCGGGAAACAATATAGATAGGTTCTTTTTTTGAATCAATTGGAAGCGAGCCCTACGCTGGAACCATGATCAGACGCTGAATAGGCGTGGTGTTCGTAAATTTGAAGGTTTTATATATAAAAGAAGTATTTTTTTTACGTCTGATTGACTTAGGCCGCCGTGGAGGTGGTCAATGATGTGGTCATTCAACCAAGGGCATGTGGTAGCTCATACATACGGTACTCGTAGACCACGGTCATATTTTATCACACTTCGTTCATCTGACCAGGGTATACATGCTTGAAGTAGTAATTTGCAAAAAGCTTTGCCAATCAAAATTTCAGGGTTCAGTGAAGATGAGGCCCTAGAACCAGAATACATACCTTGCAGGATAAAAATTCCACGTCTACCATACAACAGCTCGTTAATTGGTTACAGGAACTTTCTTGACTCGTTTTCCTTCTGACGATTTTCTGGACGATATGACTTTGAAACAGTATTGAGCATATCTGTGATCCCATCTACATCGCTTCAACCCGGTACAAGCCATCGCCAGAGTACGCGTGGCTCGGCGTCGTTGATCCTCGCACTTTTTACAGCCATGGTGCGGATGCCGAGGATCACCATTACAAAATATGAAGTCTTGAGCAGATACGGCGAGATATTGCAGCTTTGTGTTTTTGGCGATAGCATCATCATAAGAATTCTACAATGCAGATATCAGATGTTCATCTTGAATTTCAAAGACTCAAATACAAACCTTCCATTGGGAATCTTGAGTGGTATTCCGAACACTCAATTGAAGAGTGGTGACATGCGGAAATAGATCGGGAATGGTATCCAATATGTCCGAATCAAAGGCATCCACTTTGTAAACAAACTTTCGTAGAGTTCTGCCAACGGGTTTCAATGGAAGTAGATCAAGTTTGCCAGAATGAGGATAAATCTCGAGTTCAACGAGAGTTGAGAATGACGGCCGAATGAGGTCGTACACATAGGCATGATGGCTGATAGCAAGATCTAATCAGCATGACAATTATTTCGTGTGTTCAGGACTTGAACGCGCACACTTTGACAGAAATACTCTTCAGTTGAGGAGGGGCAGTTACAGGTTCCTTTTGAACCTGGGAAACCCAATACGTGAAGTGCTCAAGAGGACAGTACTGAAGTGATGCAACTAGCTGAAGGAAGCCTTGATTGCACGTTGAGAGGCAATGGTAATCATGCCATCGAAAACTCTGCAAATTCGGCAGACTTCTTAAAAAAGGGAAGAGGACAGACTCATAGTCCCAACCTGGGCCGTAGCCGCTGCCACTGTAGCCCAATACCAGTTCCCTGATTCAGTCACGGATCAGTATAAAGCAGGATGGTTGGTAGTATCCGACAAACTTGATCGCTGCTTTAACATCTCGCCTCGCCTTGTCGATCATCTTAATCCGATGCCACACAAACTGAGAGTACACGAGCTTTCTGAACAGGGCAGGCAATGCGAGCTGTCGAGACGATTGGGATAATAGACAGAATGTCTGTAGGTCTTTGTGGGAAAGCAGCCCGATGATGACAAGCATGAGTTCGGGAGGTAAGGTGGGAAATTCATCAGTCTGAGGTTGAGGAAGTATTACAGGTTGAGAAGTTGCATTTGAGAGGTTCATCGTGGAGAGAAGACAAGCGGTTTCACCACGTGACCATTCCTACTTTTGAGTGGTGGCAATCCCCTGTATATTATAAGCTGAGTACACTATGGAAAAACCTAACTCTACTTTGGATAAACATGATGGCCAGGGGACCATATTATTGTAAAGGCAACAAGGGGGGAATAATACAAGATGACTTCCAAAATCAATCGTCAAAACTCCAAATTTTAATAGTACAATCATCACTCCCTGACACAACCTTATCTTCACCAAGTGCAAGACAGGTAACCGCCGCCTGATGTTCAATAAGCGTCGCAAGGCATTTTTCTGAATCCCTTGACCAGACCTGCACAAATTTTGTTTTGATGAGCACACACCAAGGTAAAAAAAACAAACGAACAACTTACCTTGATAGTCCTATCATGACTCCCACTTACTAACCTCATCTTATCGCTCGCAACTGCCCAGACACCCTCGATATGTCCGAAATATGTTCTGATCGCCTGTCCTGTCTCGATGTCCCAGAGCTTGATCGTATTGTCCAGGCTTCCAGAAACGAGCACCGGTTTCTTGCGTTTGGGAACGAGCAGATTCTTCGCTGCCAGTTGTCGCTGTGGCTCTTGCTGCAGATGTTGCTGCTGCATTTGGTGGTATTGGGGTAGATAGGTATAAGGAAATGGGTATGTATGATGCGGCGCATCGGGCGGACTCGAGGGAGTTTTCTCTCGCTCCCGTTCTTCTTCCTCATCGCTATCATCCCCGTCGTGTTCACCTGCCAAGAGCAACTTCATACTCTGCACCTGACCCATATGGCCCACGAACTGGCGCACACAAGTCCTCGCATTCAAATCCCAAAGCCTAATGGTCCCATCATCCGATGCCGAGAAGAGCATCTTTCCAGGATCGATCTGGTAACAACAATTATGACTGGGCGACCTCGAGCCGGAGGACTCGAAGAGAGGTGGGCCTTCAGAGGATGCCCTCTCATTCGTCGTTGAGGGATTCGGATCCCAAAGCTGCACAGAATTGACCCAATCCGAATGGCCCCTTAGCGTAAACGAACCCCCAGTCCTAAGATTCCAAACTTTGATCGTCGAATCAACGCTCCCACTCGCCAACACGTTCTCGTCGTAATGCAAACACACCACGCCCTCGGAGTGGCCAGTGAGGGTTCGAATGCATTTTCCTGCTCTCCAATCCCAGACTTTCAACGTGCAATCCATGCTGCCCGTGATCAGTTTGGCCTCGTCGAATTGTAATGCACGAACAGCGAATGTGTGGCCTCTGAGACAGTGCAGCTGGGTTCCGGTTTCCATGTTCCAGACGCGGACGGTGCGGTCATACGACCCGCTGATGAGAACTGGGAAAGAAGGATGTGGAAGGTTTTCACTGAATTGGAGACACATTACACCGTCGGTATGTCCCGTCAAAGTCCGTGTCGTGCATCGACCGCGACGCCAGTTGCGTTCGACGGTCATACGTTCGCCAAAAACGACTTTCCAAGGTTTCCTCACGGAGGGTGGGATGGGTATTGTAGTTGAAGAGACCGAGGACTCGGAGAAGACGGCGTCGTCGTCGTCTGAAGTGCGGGCAACTGTGCCGGATCTTGGTGGTGAATGTGAACGGACAGGGGACGGGCTGGAGTCGGGACTTGTTGAATTAGAATTAGTCTCATCTGATCGGTATCTCTTCAGCGGTGGAGTCAAAGCGATGGAACATGGATCAGCACTTCGCTTCGAACATGTTGGTAAGGTTGCTGTCATCTTCAACGCTGATGACGGCGTGGGTGCTCGGTGCCTCGACGAAGGCCCAGGTGAACCTGGGGCATACAAAGAGGGTGCAGCAGCTGGAAGCGACGGCGGACCAGGCGAACTTGACTTTGGTCTGTACGCACACCGCTTCTTCTCTAGGATGGGCAAGCCCCAGCCGCATTTTGCGCACTTTTGGCCAATATGCTGCTCGCATATTCCTTTCCAAAGCACATTATCATCGGCCAGAGCCTTCCACTTCTTCGTCACCTGTGCTGCTCTACACAGGGAGGTAGCATCGAGATAGCCAAGGATCTTAAGACAGATCTCCCTGGGCAGAACATTGAATGGGTCGATCCGAATAAGGTGGGCGAGCTGCTCAGATATCAGGGAGAGTTGGGAGAAGCAGCACATTGTGAGGAGGCCTTGGAGGATCAGAGCGCGTCGTGGGTGTGAGGACGACGAGAAACTCGACCAGATTGTGTTGATGGATTCACGTTCTTCGAGCGGGAGGGAGTCCAGAGACTATAGAAATGTCAGATTAGAACCAAAAAAAAAAAAGGAAAAGACAAACCATTTGCAACTTGACATTCATGCCCTGATCCGCCATCCTCTGATGTCTTACACAGAGCTTCCTCTGCGGTGGCTGCTGCGCCTTGGCAGCAGCAGTGCCAACCTTGGACTCTGAACCATCCAAGTCCAGAACAACGCCAGGCTCAAAGGCCATCGTGGTCTCGAGGTCCACCTGTTGTCGTGGAAGAAGTTTTAGTTGAAGATCCGGATCAGCTGCGACTAATGCAGCGAGCTTGGCTGCAGGGATGGTGTCACAAACGTAAGTGTATGAATCTAAAGAGATCATCCCAGAGCTGAAAATGTTTCCATATGTTTACAATATGTTGTGGATATATACTACAATTTCACTTGACTCGCGACACATGTCGCCATCCTCGCAACTCTGATCTCAACCCGAAATATATCCATATCCGGACTGTGCATCTCCTTTGAAGCCGGAACCACTAACGTGGCCAAACAAATCACTGAAGTCGTTATCGTCAACTTGACTCCGTCTTCGCCATACAGTCGCCACCATTTCTGTCCTGATCACTTCGCACAAGTCCGAGCTGCCAACTGCCAGTGTCAATGATACATTTCATCTCTCTGCCATTTAAAAATTCAAGAGCAAGCAGGAAAGGAAAAAAAAGACTGATATATATATATATAACGGGCGGCGGGGTTTGCTTGGTCGGTCGTAAGAAACGAGAGGAGGGGGCATAACTGAGGCAAAAGAATCAAGATAAAGGGGATTAGACAGAATCAAAAACAAGGAAACGAAGGGCGTTGGCAGCTTCTCATCGTCGTGTAGTATATACAAATACCCCCTGCAATATGAAACACCAAGACTCAATCCAAGGTGATCTTAAGCTGTTCAAGCGGTATCGGCTCGAAATTGTCCAGCCTGATCAACCGTGAAGCTAGCTCGGGCTCACAATGAGGCGGGACAAGTTGGCGGATGAGGTCGGGTCGTACCGAGAGTTCTACACACGCAAATTCATCAGTCTTAAAGTCAAAAGAATTGAGACAGAAAAAAAGGAAATACTCACCCTCACGCGTAAAGTTGAATAAAGGCGGAAAGTCCTTCCCATTCGGCATCCTCGCGTCTTCTTGCCTCAGCTCATCAAAGAATGGGTGGACCATCGCCTGCACGGCGCTCAAACGAGCTCCGGGGGTGTATTCGAGGAGTTTGGAGATTATGTCAATGGCTTCTGGGGCTGTGCGTGGTCGGAATACCTGAAGAACATTATATGAGCATATTCCATCCAAAATGTTATAGAAAGCAGTGCGACGGAAAAAAAGGAAAGGAGGCATCACACGAGCATTGCCATGGGCACAAGTTTGTAAACTCAAACACACCTTGGAAAAGGGGTGGGGCTTAATCTGGGGGAACTTGTGCTCCATATAATTCGGATTCATCGTCTTGATCTGCTCGCGGGATGGTGTGCCAAGGACTTTGATAATCTCCACCAGCTGGTCGATGCCGCTCTCGCCCGGGAAGAGAGGTTGGCCTAGCATCAGTTCGGCCATTACGCACCCGGTGGACCAGATGTCTTTATGGGTGATATTGATATGAAAAACGGGGGGGGAAAGGGTGAAAGGAACACACCGATATTCGTCGTATAATTCGTAGCCCCAAAAATCAACTCCGGCGCCCTGTAATACCTCGAACAAATGTAACTAACATTTGGCTCCCCTGCAACTAGGATCTTCGCTGAGCCAAAATCACACAACTTCAGAACGCCTGTTGCAGGATTCAACAGCAGGTTCTGAGGTTTGATATCGCGATGACATATCCCCACTGAATGGATGTAGGCCAGGGAGCGCAGGAGCTGGTACATGTATAGTTTGATTTGGAGCATCGGCATGGGCTGTTTGAGTTTGGAGTAGTGACGGCTTGCGCGGTAGACGGTTTCGGGGATGTATTCGAGGACGAGATTGAGGTAGATTTCGTCTTTCTGCTTGGAGTAAAAATGGTGAGTAAGGATGTGACGGAAAAAGATGATACAAGTTTAGGTCCACCTTGTCACCGTTTGAGTAGAAGAAGGCGCGGAGGTCGACTACATTTGGGTGCGAGACGAGTCTCATGATTTGCAGTTCCCGATTCTAAGAAGAAAAAAGGCACAAATTTTGGGAGAGAGAGAGAGAAAAACATTAGAAGTCGGAACATGAACAAAGGGCCACAACAATGACAGCGATCATCTGAGCTCACCTTGAACCGTTTGTCCTGCAACACCTTCTTGATCGCAATATCCTCCTGATCCTTCGGTACGGCCACGAGCCTGGCCTGGAAAACGACGCCAAAAGAGCCATTTCCTACGACTTTGCAGTTTGTGTATGTGAGCTCTCTTGTTTCCCCGGTTTTTCCGTCTGAAGCGATTACTTTGACGAGTTTGTGTGGGTCGTCGATGGCTTTTGTTTTTAGTTTGCCATTTGGAGGATAAGTTTGACAGATGAGAAGTGGGTGGGTGTGGACAAAATTAAGAGATTGGAAGAGCCGAATCGGGACGGTTGGGTTCAATGTAAAGGGGGCAACGGTGAGCGATGGTTTATTAGAAAGATGAAAAACAACATACGAGAGACTTTTACACCGTTGATTGGGACGTGGGATGCCATGACAGACTTGACCGGTTATCGATAACAACCACAGTATTCGATTCGATAAAAACCAAAGCCAAAAATCAGGAAGAAAAAACCGGGGAAAAAACAGGAAAAATTGATAAGACTGAAGATTTGTCCGTGAGAAAGATGTCGTGTTATAAAAAGTAAGAGATTTGGTATTTGTGTTCTTTTCTTCCTTGTTTTTTTTGGTGGGAAGTAGAGTGGAAGTGCAGAGGAGCATGGCAAGAAACAGCTGACCCCAGTTTGCAAACATGCACAAACACCCGAACCAACCGCATTCGTTTAGGGGCTGCCATTCTTCCATGCATCTGCTACACTGCCGAGTGTTGAGTCGTGAGTCAGTGACCGTAACCAAACGGGGGAAGAGCAAATACCACTGCCTCGGCTGCGGCGTGTGCACACTCTTCCATAGCAGATGAGCAGCACATTCCAGATTTAACAGGTTTCGATAGAGCCATTGGTTTTCAACTTGAAGCCTTGCTTGGTTTGTTTCGATCCTATCCTGGAAGTTCTTCCAGTGATCATCCGAACTTGTGGCCTTCGATCGTCAAACATCTGTTCGTTTGCTGATCTGATATATACCCAAATCCTCGCGGAAACTGATAGACATTTCCTAAAAGCTATGCAAACTAGCTGTCAAATCCCAGATCTCTTCATAGCATTTCCTTCTCCGAATCACCAACCAGTTGTACCTATTATTCACGGACCGAATCGATGCCATTGATAAGAATGTAGCAGCTGCGGTTGGTCTGACGACTTCTCCTTCTCAGGCAGCTACTAATCGGGAAATTATCTCTCAAAATGGCTACACCGTGACAAAAGTACCACAAGAAGAGTTCTCAAGCTTTTTCATCAAATTCAATAGTCACGGTATTGCTCCTCCGATGTCGAGATTAGTCTGCATCGGAGTTATAAACAAACGACAAGAAGAACTGCGCCAAATGACTCGTTATGTCCAAACCACCGTCTTGGGTGCACGATCTGACGATCAAGGACCACCATTGAGAAAAGCCCCAATTCCTGTCCTTACAAGCGTCGTTAATAGGCCATGCATTCTAAATTTAGTCTGTCACTTACAAAAGAGGGAAGGAACGCGGCGCACTCCGAGTTTGCGCACTTGAACTATTACCACAATGTCATCCGACATGTCTGTCGTTTTCCTAGGCACATCAAGCGGAGGTGGTCCCTCCGAATCAAGGAACTGTTCGTCTTTGGTGTGCGATATGTTAGCGGACCAATCTCTCTGGAGTACGTATCCATTTCTCTTCAAAGCTGCTTTATAACCATCTTGGATCAGTGGTGGACTGTGCCGAGGGTACTGCGCGTCAGTTTGCGTTGCAGCCTGCGAGGTTAAAGCCGAATCTGAAGATCCAGAACGTGAC
>Ga0307509_10009247_pt1 | contig 12366 bp, 18 predicted proteins | sample 10_EM_MG_FD_202245 | JGI IMG/M metagenome (GOLD analysis project Ga0307509, IMG submission 202245) | Populus trichocarpa ectomycorrhiza microbial communities from riparian zone in the Pacific Northwest, United States - 10_EM | ecosystem: Host-associated > Plants > Roots > Unclassified | place...
CGTCGCCGAAAGCGTACGGGCGCACGGCACCGGCGCCGTCGTCTCCTGGGACCAGCCGCTCCCGCCCGCGCTCGTCGCCGCCACCGCGGTCTTCCCGGCCCTGCGCGCCCACTGCCGCCGCGTCTTCGAGGACCACTTCAGCGAGCGCACCTGGCTGCACCGCACCCTGTCCGTCTACGACGCCGTCCTCGCGGGCGGGCGACGGGCCGGCGTCTCATCCTGACGACGGCGCGACCAGTTCGACCTCGAAGCCGTCGTCGGTCTCCAGGTAGGCGGCGTAGTGCTCCCGTCCGCCCGCGTACGGATGGCTGTCGGGGAACATCAGCCGCCAGCCGTGGTCCGTCGCCTCGTGCGCCAACGCATCGACGGTCGGCGCGTTCCGGACGTGGAACGCGAGGTGGTTCAGGCCGGGGCGAAGACGGTCGTGTCGGTCGGCGGTCATGGCGGGGGACCGCTCGATGACGATGTATGTCGCGCCGAGGCGCCAACTGCGGCCGGCGTCCCAGCGCTGGTACTCGGCATAGCCCAGCGTCTCGAGCAGCCAGCTGAACGACGTATCGGCGCGGTCGAGGTCTGGCACCCACAGTTCGACGTGGTGCAAAGCGCCGTGCGTCGGCTGGTTCATACGGCCTCCGAGTCAGCTGTCCCGCCACGCGGCCGAAATCCCCGCGAACCGGCGGATACCGCCTTATCCTGCACCGGGTGACCGACATCAGCGGCTTCGCCGAACGATACCTCTCCGGCCGGGAACTGTGGGGGGACGATTTCGGCGCGGAGAAGATCGAGCAGTGGTTCGCCGACGAGCGGGAGGCATACGCCGACCTCGGCGCGTCGGCCGGCGAAGCCGAGGACTACGGCTACCACGGGTACAACCGCTTCTACGGATTCCGGCACCTTCCCCGACGACGCTTCGAGCGCGCGCTCGGCGTCGGAAGCTCCTTCGGCGGGGAGTTCGTACCGATCCTGGACCGGGTCGGCGACATCACGATCCTCGAGCCCTCGACGCGACTGCGCTCGGCGGCTCTGAGATCGACCCCGGTGCGCTACGTCGAGCCGGCCGCCTCGGGAGGAATGCCGTTTCCTCAGGAGTCCTTCGACCTGGTGCTGTGCCTCAGCGTGCTGCACCACGTCCCGAACGTCTCACGTGTTCTCCAGGAGATCGGCAGGGTGACGGCCCCCGGCGGCTGGCTGCTGGTGAGCGAGCCCGTCGTCTCGATGGGCGACTGGCGCGGGACGCGGCCGGGCCTGACCGCTCACGAGCGCGGGATCCCGCGCCGACTGCTGGAGCAGGCGGTCGTCGAGGCGGGGTTCCGGATCCGGTCGAGCCGGTTCGGCGCGGCCGCGCTCACGCCGCGCCTCGCGCGGGTGCTCCGGCGCAACCTCTACGCATCGCGAACCGGGGCGCTGCTCGACCGGGCTCTGTCGATCGCCACATGCTGGAACTACCGCTACCACCCCGTGTCGGCCTGGCACAGGCTGCGCCCCTGTTGCGTCTTCATCGTCGCCGAACGCGAGCTCTAGGTGGCGTTTGAAACGAATCGCCGGGGCCGCGACGCCTGCCACGTACGCGCGCGGCGTTGGCGGAACGGCCACAGACGACCGTGTATGAGGCCGCCCGTCCGCCTTGCGAGCGCACGCGTCAGACGCTGCGGTCTGATCCGGCGCTACTCTTCAAACGCTCCCTAGGCGACAGCCGGTCGACCGCGTCCGGCTGTCCGATTTGGGCGGGCCCACGGTGCTCTGTTAATCTGGCCGAACGCGTGCCCGCCCCCGGTGTGCACGCGTGTGGGCGCTCTAGCGAAAGCGAGTCCGTCACCCAGGTCCGCGTGCTCCTCGGAGCGCGGCCGGATACCCGGTGGCTGCTGGTTCGGCCGTGTCACGCGGCTTCCCCAGGTGCCCTTAGCTCTGTCACTACGACGCCGTAGGTCCTCCCGGCGAATCAAGGGCACCGAGCCTACTCGATCGAGTAGACCCGTGGGCCCACGACGCGCTCGGGCCGGAAACCGCGGTGGGAAGGCCCAAGGCCCCCTTATGACCATGACTGACCCGATCGCAGACATGCTGACGCGTCTGCGCAACGCCAATGCGGCGTACCACGACCAGGTCACCATGCCGTCCTCCAAGCTGAAGTCCCGCATCGCGGAGATCCTCAAGCAGGAGGGCTACATCGCCGGCTACGCCGTCGAGGACCTCGAGGTCGGGAAGAACCTGATCATCGACCTCAAGTTCGGCCCGAACCGCGAGCGGTCGATCGCCGGCATCAAGCGCATCTCGAAGCCGGGTCTGCGCGTCTACGCGAAGTCGACCAACCTGCCGAAGGTGCTCGGCGGCCTCGGCATCGCCATCATCTCCTCGTCGTCCGGTCTGCTGACCGACCGACAGGCCGCCAAGAAGGGCGTGGGCGGAGAAGTCCTCGCCTACGTCTGGTAAGTCCGGAAGGGAGCAAAGACAGCTATGTCTCGAATTGGACGGCTGCCGATCCCGGTTCCGGCCGGCGTCGAAGTCAGCATTGACGGGGCCGAGGTGACGGTCAAGGGTCCGAAGGGCACCCTGAGCCACACCGTCGTGACCCCGATCTCGGTGGAGAAGGCCGAGGACGGCACCCTGCAGGTGACCCGTCCGAACGACGAGCGCGCCGCCAAGGAGCGCCACGGCCTGACCCGTACCCTGATCAACAACATGATCGTCGGCGTGACCACCGGCTACTCGAAGGTCCTCGAGATCTCCGGTGTCGGTTACCGCGTCGCCGCCAAGGGCTCCAGCCTGGAGTTCGCCCTCGGCTACTCGCACCCGATCGTGGTCGAGCCCGCCGACGGCATCAGCTTCACGGTCGAGGCGCCGACCCGTTTCGTGGTCTCCGGCATCGACAAGCAACTGGTCGGTGAGACCGCGGCGAACATCCGCAAGCTGCGCAAGCCCGACCCCTACAAGGCCAAGGGCGTGCGGTACCAGGGTGAAGTCATCCGCCGCAAGGTCGGAAAGGCTGGTAAGTAGCCATGGCGTACGGATACAAGATCGCCAAGGGCAACGCCAAGAAGTCGATCGCGCGCAAGCGGCGTCACATCCGCGTGCGCAAGCGCGTCAACGGCACCGCGGAGCGTCCGCGCCTCGTCGTGACCCGCTCGAACCGGCACATGGTCGCCCAGGTCGTCAACGACAAGCTCGGCCACACCGTCGCGTCCGCCTCCACCATGGAGTCGACGCTGCGCACCGCCGACGGCAAGAAGGTGGACCTGTCCCGCGAGGTCGGCAAGCTGGTCGCCGAGCGCGCGAAGGCCGCCGGCGTCGACACGGTCGTGTTCGACCGCGGCGGCAACAAGTTCCACGGCCGGGTGGCCGCGGTCGCCGAGGGCGCCCGCGAAGCCGGACTGGACTTCTGATGACGGCCGAGATGAACCACCAGAACACCGAAATGAGGGATTTCTGATGCCCCCCCAGCAGCGCCGCGGAGGCGGCCAGGGCGGTCAGGGTCGCGGTGGTGAAGGCGGAGAGCGTCGGGACCGTCGCGACCGCCGGAACCAGGACAACGCCCCTGCCGCCGAGAAGACCGCGTACGTCGAGCGCGTCGTCACCATCAACCGCGTCGCCAAGGTGGTGAAGGGTGGCCGTCGCTTCTCCTTCACCGCTCTGGTGGTCGTCGGTGACGGCGACGGCACCGTCGGCGTCGGCTACGGCAAGGCCAAGGAGGTGCCCGCGGCCATCGCCAAGGGTGTCGAAGAGGCCAAGAAGCACTTCTTCAAGGTGCCCCGCATCCAGGGCACCATCCCGCACCCGATCGTCGGCGAGGCCGCGGCCGGTGTCGTCATGCTGAAGCCGGCCTCGGCCGGTACCGGTGTGATCGCCGGCGGCGCCGTCCGCGCCGTGCTCGAGTGCGCGGGCATCCACGACGTGCTGTCCAAGTCCATGGGCTCGGACAACGCGATCAACGTGGTGCACGCCACCGTCGCCGCGCTGCAGGGCCTGGTGCGTCCCGAGGAGATCGCGGCCCGCCGCGGCCTGCCGCTCGAGGACGTCGCCCCGGCCGCGCTGCTGCGCGCCCGCGCCGGAGTGGGGGCCTGAGCATGGCGAAGCTGAAGATCACTCAGGTCCGTTCGAAGATCGGCACGAAGCAGAACCACCGCGAGACGCTGCGGTCGCTCGGCCTCAAGCGGATCAACGACACGGTGATCAAGGACGACCGTCCGGAGTTCCGCGGCATGGTCCACACCGTGCGGCACCTCGTGAAGGTTGAGGAGGTCGACTGATGGCCGAGCAGGACAAGCAGGAGAAGCAGCACGTGCTGAAGGTGCACCACCTGCGACCCGCCCCCGGAGCCAAGACCGCCAAGACCCGCGTGGGTCGCGGCGAGGGCTCCAAGGGTAAGACCGCCGGTCGCGGTACCAAGGGCACGAAGGCCCGGTACCAGGTGCCGGAGCGCTTCGAGGGCGGGCAGATGCCGCTGCACATGCGGCTGCCCAAGCTCAAGGGCTTCAAGAACCACTTCCGGGTCGAGTACCAGGTCGTGAACCTGGCCAAGCTGGCCGAGCTCTACCCGCAGGGCGGCGACGTGACCGTCGCCGACCTGGTGGCCAAGGGCGCGGTCCGCAAGGGCGAGCTCGTCAAGGTGCTCGGCACCGGCGAGGTCGCGGTGGCGCTGAACGTCAAGGTCGACGCGTACTCCGCGTCCGCCAAGACGAAGATCGCGGCCGCCGGCGGCACCGCCGAGGAGCTCGGCACCAAGTAACCGAGGCAGCCCCCGTCCGCTCCATGGACACGGGGTGAGCGCGGAAAGGCCCCGGGCCGGAAATATCGGTCCGGGGCCTTTACCATTTCCCGTCCGGGTACGGAGATGAGCCGCACTCTCGCTTTGGGCTATGAGTATTGCGTAAGATGTCGCGAGCCGAGGTGCGCGCAGGTGGGCGAACCCTGCCCGCGCAGCCGAAGCCGCACACCCCAGATTCAATCGTCGTCAACCGCGTCGACGGGTCCGCACGGATCCGCCGGGTAGCGCGCAGGAGGAACAGTGCTCTCTGCCTTCGGCCGGGCCTTCAGGACCCCGGACCTGCGCAAGAAGCTGCTTTTCACACTGGCCGTCATGGCCTTGTTCCGGGTCGGGTCGCACATCCCCGCGCCCGGTGTGGACACGGCCGCGATCAGTGCGTGCATCGGCGCGTCCGGCAGTTCGGGCAACGCCCTCGGCCTGATCAACCTGTTCTCCGGCAACGCGCTGCTGAGCCTGTCGATCTTCGCGCTCGGCATCATGCCGTACATCACCGCGTCGATCATCCTGCAGCTGCTCACGGTGGTCATCCCGCGCCTGGACTCCCTCAAGAAGGAGGGGCAGGCCGGCCAGACGAAGATCACCCAGTACACCCGGTACCTGACGATCGGCCTGGCCATCCTGCAGGCGACCGGCCTGGTCGCCACGGCGCGCAGCAACCCCGCGTACCTGTTCGGCCAGGGCTGTGCGACGCCGATCATCTACCCGAAGGTCGACACGTTCGGCATCGTCGTCCTGGTGGCCACGATGGTCGCCGCGACCTCGGTCATCATGTGGCTGGGCGAGCTGATCACCGACCGCGGCATCGGCAACGGCATGTCGCTGCTGATGTTCACCTCGATCGCCTCCCAGCTGCCCTCGCAGCTGTGGAGCATCAAGCAGTCCTCCTCGCTCGGCGGCGGCTGGATCGTCTTCCTCGGGGTGTGCCTCGTCGGCTGCGTGATGGTGGGCCTGGTCGTCTTCATCGAACAGGGCCAGCGCCGCGTGCCCGTGCAGTACGCGAAGCGGATGGTGGGAAGACGGATGTACGGTGGCTCGTCCACGTACATCCCGATCAAGGTGAACCAGTCCGGCGTCATCCCGATCATCTTCGCGTCCTCGCTGCTGCAGCTGCCCGTCCTGGTCACCCAGTTCGCCGACCCGCAGTTCACGCACGGCTGGTCGCAGTGGGTCCACACGAACCTCGGCTACAACACCACGGGCTACTCCGGGCTGTACATGAGCATGTACTTCCTGCTGATCCTGTTCTTCGCGTTCTTCTACGTGGCGATCACGTTCAACCCCGAGGAAGTCGCGGACAACATGAAGAAGTACGGTGGCTTCATCCCGGGCATCCGCGCGGGCAAGCCCACCGCCGACTATCTGAACTTCATCCTGACCCGGATCACCTGGCCCGGCTCGCTGTACCTGGCCTTGATCGCGATCATCCCGATGATCGCGCTCATGGAGTTCCACACCAGTAACAAGTTCCCGTTCGGTGGTACCTCGATCCTGATCCTCGTGGGCGTCGGCCTGGAGACGGTCAAGCAGATCGAGAGCCAGCTGCAGCAGCACAACTACGAAGGGTTCCTCCGGTAACCAGTATGCGCATCGTCCTCGTGGGCCCGCCGGGAGCGGGCAAGGGAACCCAGGCCACGGTCGTCGCCAAGCGCCTGAGCATCCCGGCCATCTCCACCGGAGACATCTTCCGGGCCAACGTCGCGGCGGGCACCGCGCTCGGGGTCGAGGCCAAGCAGTTCATGGACAAGGGCCTGCTGGTGCCGGACGAGGTCACCATCGGCCTGATCCGGGACCGGTTCACCGAGCCGGACGCCGCGAACGGCTTCCTGCTCGACGGCTTCCCGCGCAACGTGGCCCAGGCCGAGGCGCTGGAGACCATGCTGACCGGCATCGAGGTCAAGCTGGACCGCGTGGTCGAGCTCAAGGTGGACAACGACGAGGTGGTGCGCCGGATCGCCGGGCGCCGCCTGTGCCGCAACGACTCCGGTCACATCTTCCACGTGGACTCCAAGCCGCCGAGGGTCGAGGGTGTCTGCGACGAGTGCGGCGGCGAGCTCTACCAGCGCGACGACGACCGCGAGGAGACGGTGCGCGAGCGGCTGCGCGTCTACGAGACCGAGACCGCCCCGATCGTCGGCTTCTACGCCGAGCACGGCCTGCTCGCCACGGTGGACGCCATGGGGCCGCTGGAGGCCGTCACCGAGCGGATCCTCGCGGCGCTCGAGGACGAGTAGCTTCGCCGGGGTGAGACAATAACCCCATGGTCGAGCTCAAGAACGAGGAACAGTTCGCGCTGATGCGCGAGGCCGGGCTGATCGTGCAGCGGACGTTGGACGCGCTGCGCGCCGAGGTCAAGGACGGGGTCACCACCGCCCGTCTCGACGCGATCGCCGAGGACTCGATCCGCTCGCAGGGCGCCATCCCCTCGTTCAAGGGCTACGGCGGCGGCGAGGGGATCCCGGCGTTTCCCGGCGTGATCTGCGCCTCGGTGAACCACGAGATCGTGCACGGCATCCCGGGGCAGACGGTGCTGCACGACGGCGACATCCTCTCGATCGACTGCGGCGCCATCTACCAGGGCTGGCACGGCGATTCGGCGATCACGGTGGCCTGCGGCGAGGCGGATCCGGCGCTGACCGAGCTGATGCGGGTGACCGAGCAGTCGATGTGGCACGGCATCGCCGCGATCCAGGACGGCAAGCGGCTCGGCGAGATCGGCCGGGCCATCCAGGGCTACGTGCGGACGCAGGGCCCTTACGGCATCGTGGAGGGCTACGGCGGCCACGGGATCGGCTCCGAGATGCACATGGACCCGTTCGTGCACAACCACCGGACGATGGACCGCGGGCCGCGGATGCGGGTCGGCATGGCGCTGGCCATCGAGCCGATGCTCGCCGCGGGCAGCAAGTTCACCCTGGAGGGCAACGACGGCTGGACCGTGCTCACCCGGGACGGCTCGCCCGCCGCGCACTTCGAGCACACCGTGTGCCTGACCGAGCAGGGGCTGTGGGTGACCACGGCCGAGGACGGCGGCAAGGCGGGTCTCGCGCCGTTCGGTGTGGCGGTCCACCCGTGATCGCACCTCGTAGTGCTGACAATCGTCACTACTTCGCCACCCCCGGCCACCCGTAGACTTCCGGACATGGGGATGAATCAGGGCGGTGAGCCGAACCCGTCGATCCGGGCCTCGGACGCCGACCGGGAACGCGTCGTGGAGATCCTTCGGCAGCACACCGCGGAGGGGCGGATCACCGCGGACGAGTTCGAGGAGCGGATGACCGCCGCGTACGCCGCACGGACGATGGGCGCGCTGGCCGAGCTGACCACCGATCTTCCGGTGGACCTCGCCGAGCACACGCGCCGGCAGGTGGAGCTGGCCAGACAGGCCAAACCGCGCAAGACGCTGTCCAGGCAGGTGCGGCAGGAGTTCTCCGGACTCGCCAGCCTCGGCGTGGTCCTCACCACGGTCTGGCTGATCTCGGGGGCCGGCTATTTCTGGCCCGCCTGGCCGCTCGGCATCATCGCGGCGATCACGTTGGCCCGGATGATCCAGGTGTGGGGCGAGCGCTGAGCCCGGTCCCGGGACGCCCCGTCCGTCAAGATCATCCGATTCGTCGTTTCACGGGCTCGGAGCGTAGACTAACTGGCTGTGTGTGTAGACGGCCGCGAGGCCGCCTTCGCATGCGCGCCGGCCTAGCCGAGCCACCACGTCGTCAACCAAAGAAGTGCGAGGATATGGCCAAGAAAGAAGGGGCCATCGAGATCGAGGGCACCGTCGTCGAATCTCTGCCCAACGCGATGTTCCGGGTAGAGCTGCAGAACGGTCACCAAGTTCTCGCGCACATCAGCGGTAAGATGCGGATGCACTACATCCGGATCCTGCCGGACGACCGGGTCGTCGTCGAGCTCAGCCCGTACGACCTGACCCGCGGGCGGATCGTCTACCGGTACAAGTAAACAATCGCGATCCCGCGCCGCCGGCATGGCGGCGCCGCTCGAAAGGGACCTGCAATGAAGGTCAAGCCGAGCGTCAAGCCGATCTGCGACAAGTGCAAGGTGATCCGCCGTAACGGCCGGGTCATGGTGATCTGCGAGAACCTCCGCCACAAGCAGCGCCAGGGCTAATCGCCCGGGCGCGCGGTGCGCGAGGGCCTCGAACTCTCTTGCCTGCGCTTGCTCGTCGTCTTCGTCTTTGACGTCCAGCACCAGTAAGAGCGCGGTATCCCGACCCCCATCGGCGACGATGGGACGCCACCCCCGGCACGGAGGCCGGGGACCTTCCATGTTTCGACAAGGAACGGTACCGCGCCAGACCTCCGCGAAAGATTATTAGGAGACTGCCATATGGCACGCCTCGTCGGAGTCGACCTCCCCCGCGAGAAGCGGCTGGAGATCGCCCTGACCTACATCTACGGCATCGGCCGTACCCGGGCGCAGGCCACCTGTGCCGGGGCCGGGCTCTCCCCGGATGTCCGCGTCAAGGACCTGTCCGAAGACGACCTGATCAAGCTGCGCGACTGGATCGACGCCAACTACAAGACCGAGGGTGACCTCCGTCGCGAGGTGGCCGCCGACATCCGCCGCAAGATGGAGATCGGGTGCTACCAGGGTCTGCGCCACCGCAAGGGCCTGCCGGTCCGCGGCCAGCGCACCCACACCAACGCGCGTACCCGCAAGGGCCCGCGTCGCGCCATCGCCGGCAAGAAGAAGCCGGGCAAGAAGTAGTCCCGTTCCGGTCTCCGGAATCAGGGACCGATCACCTCACCTGGAGTACAGCTAGATGCCTCCCAAGAGCCGTCAGGCTGCGGCAGCCGCCAAGACCAAGGTGCGCCGCAAGGAGAAGAAGAACGTCGCCCACGGGCACGCTCACATCAAGAGCACGTTCAACAACACGATCGTCTCGATCACCGACCCGCAGGGCAACGTGATCGCCTGGGCCTCCTCGGGCCAGGTCGGCTTCAAGGGCTCGCGCAAGTCGACCCCGTACGCCGCGCAGATGACCGCCGAGGCCGCCGCCCGCCGCGCCATGGAGCACGGCATGCGCAAGGTCGACGTGTTCGTGAAGGGTCCGGGCTCCGGCCGCGAGACCGCGATCCGTTCGCTGCAGCAGACCGGCCTCGAGGTCGGGTCCATCAACGATGTGACCCCGTCCCCGCACAACGGCTGCCGTCCGCCCAAGCGTCGCCGCGTCTGAGCCCGAGGAGATAAAGAGAAATGGCCCGTTACACCGGAGCTGACTGCAAGCGGTGCCGCCGCGAGAAGACGAAGCTCTTCCTCAAGGGCGCCAAGTGCGAGTCGGCGAAGTGCCCCATCGAGATCCGTCCCTACCCCCCGGGCGAGCACGGCCGCGGCCGCTCGAAGGACAGCGAGTACCTGCTGCAGATGCGCGAGAAGCAGAAGTGCGCGCGCATCTACGGAGTGCTCGAGAAGCAGTTCCGCGGCTACTACGAGGAGGCCAGCCGCAAGCAGGGCAAGACCGGCGAGAACCTGCTGCGCATCCTCGAGACCCGGCTGGACAACGTCGTGTACCGCGCGGGCTTCGCGAAGTCCCGTGACCACGCCCGCCAGCTGGTGCGCCACGGCCACATCCTGCTCAACGGCCACAAGGCCGACATCCCGTCGATGCGGGTGACCGAGAACGACATCGTCGAGGTGCGCGCCTCCTCGCTCGAGCTCACCCCCTTCGTGGTGGCTCGCGCCGAGGCCGGCGAGCGCGGCACCCCGGCGTGGCTCGAGGTCGTCCCGTCGAAGATGCGGATCCTGGTGCACGCCCTGCCGCAGCGCGGTGCGATCGACACCCTGGTCCAGGAGCAGCTGATCGTCGAGTTCTACTCGAAGTAGGCCGCGCCAGGCGCTTGACACGAGGGCGCCGATTCAGTACGACCCCGATGGGGTATACTGGGTCGGCGCCCTGTGTGCTTTTCGCGCCGGGACGCACCGTCGGACGTCATATATCGGGCGTCCTCGATCATGGAGGTATCCCCAGATGCTCATCGCTCAGCGCCCCACGCTGACCGAGGAAGTGGTGGACGAGTTCCGTTCCCGCTTCACCATCGAGCCCCTCGAGCCCGGCTTCGGCTACACGCTCGGCAACTCGCTGCGCCGCACCCTGCTGTCCTCGATCCCGGGGGCCGCGGTCACCAGCCTGCGCATCGACGGCGTGCTGCACGAGTTCCAGACCATCCCGGGTGTCAAGGAGGACGTCACCGACCTGATCCTGAACATCAAGGGCCTGGTCGTCTCCTCCGAGCACGACGAGCCGGTCGTGATGTACCTGCGCAAGCAGGGCCCCGGCATCGTCACCGCCGCGGACATCGCCCCGCCGGCGGGTGTCGAGGTGCACAACCCCGAGCTGATCCTGGCCACGCTCAACGCCAAGGGCAAGCTGGAGATGGAGCTCACGGTCGAGCGCGGCCGCGGCTACGTCTCCGCCGTGCAGAACAAGCAGCCGGGCCAGGAGATCGGCCGTATCCCGGTCGACTCGATCTACTCGCCGGTACTCAAGGTCAAGTACGAGGTCCAGGCCACCCGAGTCGAGCAGCGCACCGACTTCGACAAGCTGGTCGTGGACGTCGAGACCAAGCAGTGCCTGCGTCCGCGCGACGCGGTCGCCTCGGCCGGTAAGACGCTGGTCGAGCTGTTCGGCCTGGCCCGCGAGCTCAACGTCGAGGCCGAGGGCATCGACATGGGCCCGTCCCCTACGGACGCCGCGCTGGCCGCCGACCTGGCGCTGCCGATCGAGGAGCTCGAGCTCACGGTCCGCTCGTACAACTGCCTCAAGCGGGAGGGCATCCACACGGTCGGCGAGCTCGTCGCCCGTTCGGAGGCCGACCTGCTGGACATCCGCAACTTCGGCGCCAAGTCGATCGACGAGGTCAAGGCCAAGCTGCACGGCATGGGCCTGGCCCTGAAGGACTCGCCCCCCGGATTCGACCCGACGGCCGCGCTCTCCGCGTCCGACGAGCCGTACGAGGACGACGACCTGTCCTTCGCCGAGACCGAGCAGTACTGAGTCGCCCGATTCACAGATAAAGCGTCCGGGGCCCTGCTACCGAAGGGCCCCGGGACCGCGTGAGTACCTAGTCCGGCTCACGCGGGATCAACAAGGGAGATACACATGCCCGCCCCGAAGAAGGGTCCGCGTCTCGGCGGTTCAGGGACGCACCAGAAGCACATTCTGGCGAACCTCGCCAAGTCGCTGATCGAGCACGAGCGGATCACCACCACCGAGGCCAAGGCCCGTCAGCTGCGCCCGTTCGTCGAGCCGCTGATCACCAAGGCCAAGAAGGGCGACCTGCACTCGCGTCGCCAGGTGGCCGCCACGCTGGAGCTGCGCAACACCGCGTTCTACAGCGGTCGCGACACCCTCTACAAGCTGTTCGAGGAGATCGCGCCGCGGTACGTGGCCCGTCCGGGTGGTTACACCCGCATCGTCAAGCTCGGCCCGCGTCGCGGCGACAACGCCCCGATGGCGATCATCGAGCTCGTCGAGCCGCTGACGGTTGCTCAGGAGGCCACCCGCGAGGCCGAGGCCGCGACCAAGCGCGCGGTCAAGGAGACCGAGGCGAAGACCGAGACCGCGCAGGTCGAGGACGCCGCCCCGGTCG
>Ga0307509_10009248_pt1 | contig 12366 bp, 13 predicted proteins | sample 10_EM_MG_FD_202245 | JGI IMG/M metagenome (GOLD analysis project Ga0307509, IMG submission 202245) | Populus trichocarpa ectomycorrhiza microbial communities from riparian zone in the Pacific Northwest, United States - 10_EM | ecosystem: Host-associated > Plants > Roots > Unclassified | place...
TTTGTAGATGGAAATTTCCATTTCTAATACCTACAGGCTATTAACAACCTATTCCTAATACTTGCTATATGAAAAGATTAACTAGAAATCTATTCCAAGTACTGATTATCGAACAAATAGTAATTCAATCATCAATTATCGCTTGTGTGTTTTAAGAGTGCAGTTTATTTTATTGTGCTAATAGTTTTTTATGCTGATTATTACCAAGTGCAAGACATTGAACTATTCAAATATCAGCTTCTCCAGATATATAGTGAGTGAGTTGTTGTAAGTTTTGTTGCTTTTGACGAAGTGAAAATAGTGACCCATTACTAGGGGGTGACCCATAACTAGGTATAATACGTTAGTGCTCATTCAATTGCTGCCTTGGAACGGTTGAATACAGGTATCATAGATGACAGGTGGATCTTCTAGTACTCAAGTACTCGAATCCGTATCAGTGCCTCGCGGTAGCCATGGCAATCATGGTAATCGTGGCAATCATTGCACGCCATGCTTTTTTTTTCTTCTTCTTCTAAAAATTTTCACAAGGAAAAGGCATCCAGGTCTATATTTTCTTATTTCTTCCACCGCAAGTTGCATCCTAGCCTTCATCCTTCATGAGTAAATCTCTGCAAGTAGACGATTCGGTTAACATCTTAACATTACCATATTTAAAAAGCGTATTCTGACAAAGTGGAAATGAAAATAAAGAAGACATGAAATAAGGAAGCGAAGTGAATAGGGGCAATAAACGTCAGAAGCTACTATAGTGTAGTATTACCCACGGGATTCATACTATCTTACCCAGACACTTTCGCAACTGTTTTATCAGGTTGCAGTCGGGCTCTGGGCTGCTGCCATTAGAGTGACGGCGCCACCGTGCATAAATCAAAGTTAGAGGTTAGAGATCGGAAGACTTGGCAGCCATGCCCGAGACAACGCCGGAGAAAGGCAAGGAATAACTTTACACACAAACTTCTTGCTGTGAAGGAGTTTTCTTCCCTCTCAAATATTCGCCAAGAGTTTCAGCCTCTAACTCCAAACTTTCACTTGGTTATGATAATTACCGTCATTTGTTCTCTTAACGGTTAGTCTACGAGTACTCTCGTGCATTCGGATGTGGGGACGGAGACATCCTCGTGCAGTACAACCATGTTTTGCGCTCTCTCGGTTTTGCTACCGCGCGACGTGTCGCGGTTGGTCGCGAGGATGCAGCAGTTTGTGGTGAAAGTGCAAAAACACTCTAGAAGTGCAACTATTAATGCGAAAGTGCAACATTTTCGTGGTGGTAAAGTGCAACTATCTGACTGTAGGTAGCCCTTCCCGCTTAACATTACCAGGGCAAGCGGAGGGGATTTTGATCATAGATATATATTTAGGGGTGCTCTTTCATTCTGCCCCTTCCTTTCTCCTCCTCCCTGTCCTCTCCTTCTTTCCCCCCTCATAAGCCCCAAACATCCGGAATCACCCAATCCTACAAACCCTCAACAGCACTTGAGGATACAACATTAGGTTAGTCCTAAGTTTCCCCCCCACCTATTCAGCTAAGATCTTTCATTTCTTCTAGCTATATGTCTAATATCTAACTTGGCTTCTTAGTACAACCACTATCCGCAGCTGCTCTCATGTCTCTTCCAAGTCTCTTTGGCTTCCAATGCAATGCAGTCAACTTTTTCTGCTGCACATGGAACATCACTCGTAGCTCGGGGCGCAACGAGGTTCAACTTGGAGAGGCCCCAATTACTACACAACCAAGGCCACAGGAGCCTATGAATGCAAATCCTCGAGGTGTACCTCTCCGTTAAGCTTACTCTCAATTCTTAAGTAGCCCTACTAACCCATATCCAGATTAAGTTTGTGTGTTTAGCGTTAAGGGGAATCTCGGAAAAGGGCCTTTCGTTCTACGCTGTTTTCCTGTTCATCTTCGGGGGACCAAGGGCGGGGCGAAGGGTGGGGTTAGCCGGTGTCTCTCTAGTGACCGAATATATCTAAGATTATGTCAAGCACCGTGACCTGTGATGAGCACGAATGATCCTGATGCCGAAGATTGTTTCTTCCATAGTTCCTTTTTTTTGTGTATCACAAGCAACAATCACTTTACTACCGCATCCCGCCCACGTCCTGATCATCAAGATAACCCCTGTCTGTCCGATCACCCATACACACCCCCGAGTAGAGCCGGGATTTGGGAACGGCATGATAGCGTACTCCACGGCCACCCAAAAATAGGCACAACGAAAAATTTAGTGAGTGTGGGAAACACCTTAGAGAAGCAACCATGCAGGAAGATTTTGAGGTAACTCTTTTTAACTATTTGATAGTTAATTCACTTAAATCATTATTTTTACCGCCATTTTACTGTGGATGTGTGTTCAATAATTTCATTTAAACTATGAAGTTATGGAGCGAAGTTGTAGTATTGCTCACAAAACCTCTCGTTCCCCCGAATTTTTCGGTAGGTTCCTAGTACCAGTATGCTATCATACTCCGGCGCAAATCAAATACTCGAAATGTTGGTGATGATGGCCGCCCCTCGTCAACAATCGTCTTCATACCAATCATCAGCAAGTGAAAAGTAGCACAGCCCAGTACTAGAATGAAATGAGGAAAATATTTAACCTTAGGGCAAAACAAATATGGGGGAAAATATTAAAAAAAGTTGGTGTTGCACTGTTGTTTGTGGCAGTAGGCAGCGGTGAGGTTAACAAAGTGGTAGTATGATGGTTGATCAGGAACAATTGTTGTCGCGCCCGCATGTTAGTGTATTTGATTTGCGCCCAAGTGCAGCACACTATGCCGTGTTTCGAGCAAGTGATTAGCATGATGTAGTAACTAACCCCAGACCTATCAATTTTTCTGGAAAAAGAGGTAACCTTCCGGAAAATTTAGGGATTTATTGTGAAGAGCTCCTATGGGCACTCGAACTACCAGCGTATCATAGACTAGAAAATGTATTATACCGCCCAAACGCCTTCAATGTGAGATACGCAATACTTCATCATCATCATTCATAGTTGAGCAGCGCACTCTGATAGGGTCAGGGGTGCATGGAGCGAGTGACAGCCACCAAACCTTTCGCATCGTCTCGAAACTTAAAAGGGAATTTCTTCCGTACTATCACTCAATTTATATTGAATCTAGCCCCTAGAAGACATTTGGGAAGATGGCTTCCCAAAAAATAACTCATGCCCGTTGTTGGACATAGCGAGTCGGCCTATTGCGAGGTGGTCCTTTCCAAACCATGCGTTGGCTAGTGTAGGAGACATACCCTAGGAAGCTCCTACCTAGGGGTAACAACGAGGGAACAATGATCAAGAGGAAGCAGATTTGATAATTGCCGCTATGTGTTTTGGCGTATCGTTCCTCCTCTGTTCGTTGTCCTAACCATTACTCCCACAGTACCGTAGAGCACCCTGGTCGAGAGGGGGTTAGAAGAAAAAAGAAACTATTTCTGCCGATCCCATATAAGGGCCATGCTCTCCGATTCTTAAGAAACCCGCAGGTGCAGCCTTCGGTTAAAGATCGGAAAGTGAGAGGAAGGATTTTGGAGTTTTGATTGGAGGGTTCGGTGGCTTGAGCTCGTCGATATCCTTTTTCCTGATACTTGCTTTCTTTTTCTTCTATCTCTTCCCGCTAGCGCCGCAAGCACCGGAAGGCCCCGTGAAATCCATTATGAAGCTGTCATTAGGAGTCGACCTATGAGCCTAGAGCAGGTCTAGTTTAGTAAGTTAACAGAATTCCAAATATCATACCAGTTAATGAGATCCAACTCGCCATAAGTGCTAATCTTATGCTCTTAGGAAATATCATACTAATCCTTCTCAAGAGCCTTTGTCCCTAAATCCGGAGATTACCTGACGGGGGATAGTGTATTTCACCAGATTATACGGTACCGGGGTTGTTGAGGCAATTTCTGGTATGAACACTATCACAAGAGCTAGTGCTTCATACGCGGGCTTGTGTGTCGCCATCAGAGTAAGCCGGTGCAGTACTTTATGACCTAGGTAGCTAGAAAAGAATGCCAATGGTAGTAGTGCGAGATTGGTAGGATGATGATGATTATTATGATGATAATGATGGTGATGAGTAGAGCAGTAAGTTAGTAGATGAGGAGGAGGTCCAGAAGCAAAATTCCCAAAGGCGGTGCAAGGAAAGGCGGCGGCGGCGGTGGTGGTGTAAGAGGGATGTAGAAAGGAAGGGAAAGAGGGAGAGGAAACTTCGCTAGGGCTGGGGGGTCATCCCAAAAGAGGGTTGGCGGGCACCTTGTGCTTACACGCTGAGACAACCACGATAGAAATACCGGTAACGACACAGTACTGTACGGTCGCTATAACTCTATCATAACTTAGCACACGTGGCAGGGATAAAAACCCCAACACTAGAGCTATGAGCGCTCAGAAGCCAGTTCCCTCTCTGTTCGCTGTCCTAACCATTACACCCGTAGTACCCGTATAGCGCTCTGGTCTAGAAGGGGCTAGAAGAAAAAAGAAACTATTTCTGCCGATCCCATATAAGGGCCATGCTCTCCAATTCTTAACAACCCCCCCGGGTGCAGCCTTCGGTTAAAGATCGGAAAGTGAGATGAAGGATTTTGGAGTTTTGATTGGAGGGTTTGGTGGCTCGAGCTCATCAATACCCTTTTTCCTGACACCAGCTTTCTTTTACTTTCTCCCATCTCTCTCTGTAAGCACCGCAAGGTCAGGAAGATACTAATCCTTCTCAAGAACCTTTGCCCCTAAATCCGGAGACTACAAACAAGGCTGACGGGGGATAATGGATTTCACTAGGTTTTACGGCACCTGGGCTACCGAGGAAATTTCTAGTATGAGCGCCACCATAAGAGCCGGTGCTTTACACGCGGGCTTGTGTGTTGGCATCGGAGTAAGCAGGTGCAGTACTTTGTGACCTAGAAAAGAATGTCGATGGTAGTAGTAGTGCGAGACGGTGGGATTATTACTATTATGATGATAATGATGATGGGTAGAGCAGTAGCAGATGAGGAGGCCTAGAGGCAAAATTTCCAAAGGCGATGCAAGGAAAGGTAGTGATGATGGTGTAAGAGGGAGAGGGAGAGGAAGAGGGAGAAGAAGTTTCGCCAGGGCTGTGGGGCCTTCGCAAACATGGATTAGCGGGCTCCTTTCGCTCACACGCTGAGACCACCACCATCGAATACCGGTACCGGTATTACTATACTCGAGTAGTCGCTACCTATCATGACTTAGCACACCCAGGGATAAAAATCACAACATTAGAGTCCGAATTTAGTATGTGCGCGCAGATGCGCAACCCTTAGCCTGGTACCGATGCTTTGTTCCCGGGCGCAAGGGTACCGGTATTTGAGGTAACACAAAGGCAAGCGTATTGCTGGATCAAGTACTCGGATATGGATGTGGGTGATCGGACAGACAGGGATTAGAAAGTCCACGTATCCCCACAGACTTTCTAAGCTCTGTCTGTCCGATCACCTAAGTCCATACCTGAGTACTGGAGCCTGAGTGAGTACTGGGTGAGTTCCAGTCCTGGGAAGTACTGGGCGGGTGCCCGTGTTACCGGTGTGTGAGACTCGTGCTAGAGTACGACCGGTAGAGCTCCAGTGGTAGCGTATGCAAGCACTGTGCGGTAGTCATGACAATCATCTGGGAATCGTGGCCACTTTTTCTTTTTCTTTTTCTTTTCTTTTCTCCCAAACTTTTCACACAGAAAAGGTGTTTCAGGTCCATATTTTCCTGTCTTCTTCCACAGCAGGTTGCATCCTAGCCCTCTTCATCCAAATACGGGAATACAGTACGGTAATGCGCTTAAGTAAAGGATTCGGTTAACACTATCGCATTTAAAAAGCCTATTCTGACAAAATAAAAACAAAAAGGAAAAAGAGAGGAAATAATGAAGTAAAGAGAATAAAGAGAATAAACACCAGAAACTATGATATAGTATAGTATAGCCATGGGATTCCTACCATCTTGTCCAGACACTTCCGCAATTGTTTCGTCAAGTTGGAGCTAGATCCTGGGCTGTCAGTTCTGAATCTTATTACACCTTCTTCGCTCCCTTCTCGGGAAGCGCCCAGACACATCGAGAATTACTGTCACTGCTAAATCCTCTCGGGAGACTACGGTACAGCCTTACCCCAACGGCGAAACTGGGCGGGCGAATAGGGGGGTTTTGGGTGGGCAAAAAGTAAAACCACCAGGTTAGGAAAATTACTGGTAATTGATCCCTGTTCGACACTTGTCTGGTCAAGGGCTTGTAGCGGAGCATGCTCCGTCATCTCTATTGCTATCATACTTGGCGATTCATAAAGTATTCGGATGGATTGGCGCTAAGATATCCCGGTTTGCACCTAAAATTTCGAATCCTAGGGCTAATTCATCCGAATACTTTATGAAATGCCAAGTACTTTCGGGAATTGTAGCCATGGCCCGCCTTTGCCAAGATGATTCCAAGCCAACCCTAATTTGTCCACGAATGTTTCGCGACTGACTGACATGGCCTGGGTGCCATTTATGTCAGGGAAAGTGGATGGAATTTTGATATATATTTAGGAGTATTCTTTCATTCTACCCCTTCCTTCCTCCTCCTCTCCTCCCTCCTCCTTTCCCTTCCTTTCCTCATAAGCCCTAAACATCCGAAATTACCCAATCCCAAAAACTTTCAACGATACTCGAGTATCGGTATACAACATTAGGTTCCAAGTTTTCCCTCCATCCATTCAGCCAAGATCTTCTATATCTAATATCTAACTTGGCTTCTTAGTACAACCACTATCCACAACTGTCTTCATGTCTCTTCCAAGTCTCTTTAGCTTCCAATGCAATGCTATCACCTTTTTCTGCTGCACATGGAACATCACTCGTACCCCGGGGCGCAACGAGGTCCAACTTGGAGAGGCTCCAATTACTACACAACCAAGGCCGCAAGAGCCTATGAATGCAAATCCTCGAGGTGTACCTCTCCATTAAGCTTACTCTCAATTCTTAAGTAGCTTTATTAACCTATATCTAGATTAAGTTTGTGTGTTTAGCGCTAAGGGGGATCTTGGAGAAGGGCTTTTCGTTCAACGCCGTCTTTCTGTTCACCTTCGAGGCCAAGGAGGGGGCGAAGGGTGGGGGATTAGCCAAAGTTTCTCTAGTGACCGAATATATCTAAGATTATGTCAAGCTCCGTGTCCTGTGATGAATCTGAATGATCCTGATCCGAGAATTGTTTCTTCCACAGTTCCTTTTTTTTGTGTACCATACAATTGGTTGGAATTAGGCACCCGCTGGTTGTTGTCGCTGGCGGAAAAGCTGTTTCGCTGAAGGGTGATTTTGCGTTTTGATACTTGGACAGATGAGGTATAGGGATCGACTCGGCAACAAGCAACAATCACTTTGCAGGTACCACATCCAGCCCGCGTCCTGATCTTCGGAATACCTCCGCTCGTACAGCCGGGATGTGGCGACTGTGTGACGTACGGTACCTGACGGACACCGAAAAATAAGCACAACGAAAATTTGGTGAGTGTAGGAAACATCTTAGAGAAGCAACCATGCAGGAAGATTTTGAGGCAACTCTTTTTTTAACTATTTGATAGTTAGTTCACTTAAATCATTATTTTTACCGCCATTTTACTGTGGATGCGTGTTCAGTAATTTCATCTAAACTATAAAGTTAGGGAGCGAAGTTGTAGTGTTGCTCCCCAAACCTCTCGTTCCCCCGAATTTTTCGTTAGGGTTCTTAGTATCGGTATGCTATCATACTCGGGTGCAAATTATCTACTCGAACATGCGGGCGCGACAACGATCGTTCCTGATCAACCATCATACTAGAAGTAGTACTCAATTACTAGGTTATACTACTTTTCACTTATTAATAATTAATAATAAGGATGATTGTTGACGAGCATTTCGAGTATTTAATTTGCGCCCGAGTACTGTACACTATGCCGTGTTTGGAGCAAGTGATTAGCATTAGGTAGTGACTAACCCTAAACTTATCAACTAAGGGAGGTAACCCTCCAGAAAATTTAGGGATTTATTGTCAAGAGCGCCTATGGGCACTCGAGCTACCAGCGTATCATAGACTAGAAAATGTATTATGCCGCCCAAACGCCTTCAATGTTAGATACGTAATACTCCATCACTATTATTCACAGTTGAGCAACGCACTCTGATAGGACTAGGGGGCGCATGGAGCGGGTGGCAGCCGCCAAACCCTTCGGCCCGTCCCGAAACTTACAAAGGAACAGTACCTACTCTGCGGAACGAGAGAAGTACGAGCAAACAACTGTCACTTTCAAGACTCAACGAGAAAGGAAAACCACACAAGTCACGATCAATTCAAGTGCACCAAACTACTTCGCAGCACGAATTCAGAGAACCGCACAAAAGAGAGAAAAATCCCACCGCAAGAAAGCCCAGCCTTACAGGTTGTCCGACTAAAACCCAATAACATTTCCGCATCACGATCGGTCACTCGTGCAGATACCTGGAGCCTGCTCATAGGAAAAACTGCGGCCCCATGAACAAAGTTTCAAAAATTCCCTCACAACCCGGAGTGTTCTGTCCTACCGCTCAATTTATTAAATATAGCCTCTAGAAGACATGTGGGAAGATGACTTCCCAAAAAATAACCTACCAGTTGTTGGACATAACGAGTCGGCCTATGGAAAAGTGGTCATTTCCAAACTATTCGTAAGGCTAGTCTAGGAGACATGCCCCAGGAAGCTCCCTCCCTAAGGATAACAACAAGGGGACAATGAAGCAGATTTGATAATTGGCGCTAGGTGTTTGGAGTATCGTTCCCCTCTGTTCGTTGTCCTAACCATTACGCCCACAGTACCCGTATAGCACTCTAGTCGAGAGGGGGTTAGAAGAAAAAAGAAACTATTTCTACCAATCCCATATAAGGGCCATGCTCTCCGACCCCTAAGAAACCCCCGGGTACAGCCTTCTGTTAAAGATTGGAAAGTGAGACGAATGATTTTGGAGTTTTGATTGGAGGGTTCGGTGGCTTGAGCTCATCGATATCCTTTTTCCTGACACTTGCTTTCTTTTTCTTCTCTCTCTTTCCGCAAGCACCGCAAGTCCCCGTGAAACCCACCATGAAGCTGTCATTAGGACTCGACCTATGGACCTAGGGTAGGTCTAGTTTAGTAGGCTACAAAATTCGGAATATAGTGCATGCCGTCTAGACGAGGCACCTCGTGGGACGCTAAGGGGGACGCAATGGGAGATGCAACGGGGGACCCCTTGGCGTTAAATCCTGCTGAACAACTGTGGGCCTAGGTTTAAACCACTAGGGCAATCGAGATTTTTTTTCTATGATATCGCGTTGTGCAACATTTTTATGTATAATGTAAACGTTATTATTTGTTGGTATCGTAAATGGGTTGGATATATGAGAGGAGAAATTCAGATACAAATTGATAGTAAATATAATAGCTTGTGCGAAGTGCTGCAGGATTTACCCCGGAGGCTAAAGGTAAAACGGTCTATACCAGAGGCGGTTCATTGCTGGAATTGGAGGATGTCATTAAGCAAATTGCGAGTATTGTGGTCCAGGTGTCCGATATGCTGAGGAGGTTTGCAGGTAAGACTTTTGGTATCATAATATGTAGTTTGCTAACAGCTGCCATCACGGATTATTATTCTAAGAAGCAGCATAATTGGGTATTTTCGATCATGTAATAGATGGTTTAAACCCATACTCAGTGTCGTTTCTGCCTTATTCTTCCAGGGCGCCCCCCTTGGCGCCCCACGAGGTGCTGTGTCTAGACGGCATCCACCATACCAGTTAATGAGATCCAACTCGCCCTAAGGGCTAATCTTATGCTCTTAGGAAATATCATACTAATCCTTCTCAAGAGCCTTTGTCCCTAAATCCGGAGATTACAAGGATGACCTGGGATAGTGGATTTCACTAGATTCTACGGTACCGGGGCAATTTCTGGTATGAACGCTATCATAAGAGCAGGTGTAGCACCTTGTGACCCGGGCAACCAGAAAAGAATGCCGGTGGTAGTAGTGAGAGACTGGTGGGATGATGATGGAAATGACGATGATGAGTAGAGCAGTAGTAGATGGGGAGGAGGAGGTCCAGAAGTAAATTTTCCAAAGGCGGTGCAAGGAAAGGCGGTGGTGAGAGGAATGTATCATAGAAAGAGGAAAGGGAGAGGAAGCTTCGCCAGGGCTGTGGGGTCTTCCCAAAAGCGGATTGGTGGACTCCTTTCGCTCACACGTTGAGACCACCACGATCGAAATACCTGTAATACCCGGAGGTGGAAGTAAAAATCGAGCATGACAAGATAGGACCTGAATCTCGGGAATCTCACAGATTAGGAACTAGAAGAAACAGGGGCGACTAGGAGTTTAAAACCCAGAGCAGTTGCATTCCAGTGATCCCTTAATACTTTTGCAGAAGAATTGTGCAGGCCTTAGCACTCGAGCATGATACCTCAAATAGTGTACGCAAACTACTTAATACACATATCACCAATGATGTTTTAGGTTGCGTCCGCCAGGTCTTAGTCCGGGTTCTTCTTTCCCTGAGTTTGCCGATCTCTTCTGTTATTCTGGCCAGCCTAATACTTTTCCGCAAAACAGAGTTCTTTGCATACTCGATTTTTACATCCATATCCGAGTACAGTACCCTATCATACGGTCGGTGCTTATCATAACTTAGCACACGTGCTAGGGACGAAACTCCTAACATTGGGGCCCGGGTTTAGTCTGGGCGCTTAGATGCGCAACTCTTATCCCCGCGTTCGGGGCTCATTATGGTGAGGGAGCTCTGGAGCCTGAGTCCGTTACCAAGAAAATATTGTCCATCTTCAACCACCCAAGGATTTTCAACCACTAGTCTAATGAGAACCATGGCTCTGTTAGGTGATAGAGTGGGTGGTCCTCTACATACTAATAGAGAGAAAACAGAAATATCACAAGTTTTCATGGAGATAGTGGGGATTAAAATTTTGGTAGGAGCAGGGAGGATGTCTGGGATAGGTTGGTTACTGTTGAACACCTTAGCAAGGACTGTTAATTGCTATCTTCCAAGATATTAACCTAGAAAATGGTCAGTCATGGTAAGTTAACCTACTGTTAGTTAATTTATTGGAATAAATGTCCTCCTGTTCCGGTTACAAGGGTTCCCTGGCCATATGCCTGGTACATGTACTCGGGTGCAAGGGTATTTGGGGTCCGGTAATATAAAGGCACTCGAGCGTATTTCTGGAGCAAGTGCTGGGCCGAGTGCTGGGCCGGGGTGAGTGCTGGGGCAAGTGTTGGAGCAGGTGCAAGTGGGCTGAAGCAAGCCAATTTTACCGGGCCAAACGACTACATTGGGATTGGAGCTAGTACGAGATATAATGAGAAACCAGAGAATACAGAGAAATCATGAAACCAAAAACCATCCTAGCAATTCCATCCATCCATTACACTTTTTGCGTAGGTCCGCTGTCGGAGGCGTTGGGGGGATATCGCTGCCCTTGTCACTTGGGGTCTTTTTTTTATTTTATTTTTTTTAATATCATGTATTCGTTGATTAAGGTACAAGAAACAGTGTGGAGCGCTAGCTATGACCGAAACAAAACCTGTAAACAATCCAACGACCCGCTTCACCCCCTCATGGGAAAAATCAAACCCCTCGAAACCAGAGCCCATTCCTCCCCCTCATAGCACCTAAGACGAAAGCAAGACAGAGCAATACCTTCCTCCAGACACGTAAGGAAAAACAAGTATAGAAACAAAAACAGGGAAAGACACAAACCCTTCGGCGGGCCCCCCAAAACAAACGAAAAGATTCTCACGGCACCGAGGGCCGACAGGACGGGAAGAATAAAACTACAATTGCACAACCTTAAACGAACAGTGGATCGAACCCCAAACCGAAAGGCTACAGGGGCAGGCTATATCCTAACAAGGCAAAAGCCAGGAGGCGGCAACGCTTCGGACTTTAGCATAGGCCAAGGAGGTAGTGCTATACCATGACGCAGCGTAACCTAATGCGAGGTTTGCGACCGTAGAGTATAATCGCAGGAGCTGCAGGAGGTTGAGGGGAGTCACCCAGCGAGGAGAGCCACTCAGCAGTGGAGCTGCCAGCTATCGTGAGGGGCAGTAGGATGCCAGCCAAGGGGCAGGTAGGGTGCCAGCCTGAGCCAGGGAAGGACGTAGCAGTACGGTGCAAGCGGATCTAACGCGTGGGAAGCGGGAGGAGGAAGGCTCGCCAAACAACCGAGAAGTGTGAACACAGAGGACGGAGACAGGGTCACAGTTTTTCGCATGCCGACCGTACCGATCCTGCAACTCAGGAGAGAGTGCAATACCAGAGAGCAGGGCCACCAGGGCAACTACTTCACCGATAGTCCGAAACTAGCGACCGTGTATTGACGGAGGAAGGAGGGTTGCC
>Ga0307509_10009249_pt1 | contig 12365 bp, 10 predicted proteins | sample 10_EM_MG_FD_202245 | JGI IMG/M metagenome (GOLD analysis project Ga0307509, IMG submission 202245) | Populus trichocarpa ectomycorrhiza microbial communities from riparian zone in the Pacific Northwest, United States - 10_EM | ecosystem: Host-associated > Plants > Roots > Unclassified | place...
AAAACCATGATGTACGGTCGGGCAGGTCATTACATCGTTCCCAAGCGTTGGACAAAGCCACGGAGGCAGTGCTATACCACGACTAGGCGTAACCGAGGAGAGGCCGAACGATCGGAGGGGGAGAGGGCGAGCGGAGCCACCGAGCAGAGGGGATGCCAGCCAGAAATGTGAGCAGTAGGGTGCCAGCCGGTGAGTAGGAGTAGGGTGCCAGCCAGAGGGGGGGGAGCAGTAGGGTGCCAGCCGGGGGAGGAGTTTTTAGCAGTAAGGTGCCAGCTTAAGGGGCAGTACGGTGCCAGCGGACGGAACCGGGAGGGGGGTAGAGGAAGGATCGCGAGCGGGCTAGCCACAACCGACCAACGGGCCATAGCAAGGGCTTTTGGGGTGACAGCGAGACCGAGCGAGACCGTGATGTTACTAACCGAGGCTTTCCCCATCAGAGGTACAAGCCCAGCAGAACGGAAGCCTTACTTTGACCAAGAATCCAACACCGTAACGCCGACCGTGAGCGAAGCGAGAAGCTTTCCGACCGTGCAAAATGATAAGCGAGGTGCAAAGTAATTGCGGGGTAAGGGGGAGAACCGAACATCATGAGCGGGAGTCAACGACGAACAGGAATGAGAACCCCAAGGAGGGCAGGCCGAGGCCACAGGGGAGGAGGGTAGATGGCTTAACGTCAACTCCTAGGCAGTAGCCATTGTGGGAGAAGAGAGGTGGGTGGGGGAAAGTGACGATGATTTCCCGTGGTGTTGAGATTTCAATCGCCGGAGGTGGAGGAGAGATGGTTCGTGTGCTATCTCTTGGTCGGAACCAAGCTCCTTTTATAGGCATCTTCCCACAACCCTAATCCCGGTTACGCGTCACCATTACGTAACATAGCCCCCAGGACTCATAATTAGTCATGGTGCGAAATCCATCAGCTGATTCTTACGAATCAACTGCGCACATCCTCTTTACTCGATCCAAACCAAAAAACCCTTATCATGCGCTCGAATGAGTCGCATGCGTGAAACCCATGACTCATAATCTGAGTCATGTGCGAAAGCATTACATCGTATGACGTCACAATAGTGACGTCATGAAACCATTAACCAATCATAATCAACCAATAACTCGCGAGTGCGCAGTCATGTGAAAGCTATGAGTCAAATGACGTGATAGTGCAAAAACCCAACATACCATATGACTAATAAGTATTAGTCATGTGAAATCTGCCTTGCTTAGTCACGATTTGTGACATTAGCTCCTGTCTCCCTCTAGCATCGGTCCCTCGATGCTAATTGCCCAAGTCGAGCAAATTCCGCCCAGCTCTTCTCAGCTCTTTCTTTAGCTCGTGGTTCCGGCGCGCGAGCTCCTGGTTTCCTTTTCTCCCATCGTCCACCTCTCTCTTCGATCTTCCCAAGCTGAGTCCCGATCCTGCCACCGTCCTGCGAAGCCCTTTGATGTCTTCTTGGAGGCGCTTTATCTCGGCCTGCTGGTCCGCTACCTTCCGTCGGTAGTCGTCCTCGTTTTTTAGGGATCGTTCCCTTCCGTCCAACTGTTGCCGGATCTGCTTGTGTAAGGCCTCGATATCGGGTTGTGTTTTTTCGCTCCCCTCCCTCTCCTGTGGTGTCCCTACGACACCTTTCCTTCCGACACGAAACTTTGGGTCTCTGTGGTACCGGTGCCAGTGTGAGAGGTCCTTTTTTGTTCCGTCCTTCTGCGGGTAGTACCCTGCGTGCACTTTGTATTGGACGTGTGTCGGGCACTTGTCGTTGAAGCATTCCTTCCAGTCCCTGGTGGAATGCCTTGCCTTTCGTTGTTGGTTTTTTGATATTTGGACCGCGTGGACCTCTTCTGGTGCTGGTCCCTTCGTTTCGTATGGCTGGTTCCAACCGGATTGCGTGGCACTGGACTTCTTGGTGTACCATCCCCGCGCCACTTTCTCGCTGTCGTGAACCCAGCAGTTGTCGTTATAGCACCCCGTCCAGTAGAGTGCATCGTGTTCTTTTTGCCTAAGTGCTGCTTCTTCCCAGGCTGAAGGTGAACGGTATGGCGGGCTTGTCGGGTCATTTCCGGCAAGCCTATAGTAGTTCCCCAATTTTCCTGCGGGGTTGGTGTCTTCGATTGGCGTGGAGGGGCTTCTTCCTGGTTCTGTGTCTGCGAAACAGAGACGAGCACGTCTCCGTTCTCCTGTTCCTCGAGCTTGATCGAGGTGCGGCTTGGCGGGGTAGCGGGAGTGGAAGTTCCGCTTTGCAAGGTCTGCATTTTCGAAGTTATCGGCGGGGTACCAGGTTTTGTCTTGTTCTGGTGAGTATCCTGTCCACTTGGCTCTGTATTGGAGCTTGTTGTAGTGTAGAGGCGCGTCGATGACTTCTTCGAGTTCGTATTCTGCTTCTCCTTCAATGAGGATAGGGGGAGGAGGTTCTGATCGCTGTGAAGGAAGCTTGTTGTCGTTATAGAGCTCGAGAAGAGAGATGTGCAATGTGTTGTGGATTCTCATCGAGGCCGGGAGGTCCAGCTTATAAGCGCTAGTTCCTATCGTTGCCAAGATTTTGAATGGTCCGATTTTCTTGTAGTCGAGCTTTTTGCATGGTCTGGTGGTCCTGATATTTCTGGGTAGTAACCACACCATATCCCCTTGTTGTATGTTGGGATCGGGTCTTCGCTGTGCATCGTAGTATTCCTTGTGTCGCATCTGTGCTTCCGTCATTTCTGCTTGCAATGTGTCATGCAATTGACTCATATCTTCTGGTGACGTCATCTTTTCTTGAATCAGGTGTCCGATGGCCTGATATTTGGGGTTCGTTCCATAATTTGCGAAAAATGGTGTGTGCTTAGTGCTTTCTTGATATCCGTTGTTGTAGGCGAATTCGGCCATTGGTAGGAGCTCCTTCCAATCGTCCTGCTGATAGTTGACGTAGGCTCGGAGGTATTGTTCCAAAGTGGAATTTGTCCGTTCCGTTTGTCCATCGGTTTGTAGATAAAAGGCGGTGCTGAGCCTTCTTTCTATTCCTATCCTCTTTGTTGTTTCTTTCCATAGGTCCGATGTGAATATCGAGCCTCGATCTGTGATAATATCCCGTAGTAGTCCATGTAGTCTGAATATTTCCCTCAGAAACATTTCCTGAAATTGCTTTGCATCCATGTCCTTTCGTGCATGGTATCAAGTGAGCCATTTTTGTAAGCCTATCGATAACGATTAGGATGGCATCCGCTCCTTCCGATAGTGGCAAGTCGGTGATAAAATCCATTCATATTGACTTCCACGGCCGATCGGGGGCCTCATTAGGCTTCATCAACCCATAAGGTGGGTGTCGTACCACTTTTGTTCGTTGACAAATATCACAGTTCTTGACGTATCGCTTGATCGTTTCTCGAATCTTCGGCCAATATTATTTTCTTTGGACGAGTTCCGTAGTTTTAGCCGTTCCTCCATGGCCGGCCTGAAGAATGTCGTGGTCTCGTCGTATAAGATTGGTTCGTATTCCTTCGTTATTAGGAATCCAAATCTTTCCCTGGTGCCATAGGTGGCCGTCCTTCCATTGGCACAATCCTAAGGCTACCCCTTTCATTTCTTTGTTTCCTTTGTCCAGCGCTTCCTTTATCGTTTGGATTTCCTTATCTGTAGCTGATTTGCTGCTGATTTCTTCTTCGTCGTTCGTTTTGAATATTATCGTTTCCATTTCTTGGATTCCGGTGTCGAAGTATTTCTCTCTTGGCAAGAGAATTCTTTCTTTTTGTGTGAGCCTTTCATCCCCTTCCTGAGGCATGTCTGCCTTTCATCTGGTCAAGGCTTCCGGCTTGCAGACTTCTTTTCCGGGTCGGAATTCGATTTTGAAGTCGAAGCCGCTTAGGACTTCGCTCCATCGTATTTGTTGGTCGGTTAGTTCCTTTGTTGTTGTAAACCTGATTAGGTTTTTGTGGTCTGTTAGGACTTTGAAGTGTTTTCCGCTTCCTCGGAGGTATCTTCTCCATTCCTTAAGTGCTTGAACTATGGCTAATAGTTCCTTATCATGTACGTCGTAGTTGCATTCGGCAGGTGCCATCGTCTTTGATTGATACTCTATTGGTCTCCATTTCCCGTCTTCATCGTGTTGGGATAATAGGCCTGAGCAGACATATTTTGAAGCATCGGTTTCGACCAGGAGTGGTCTCCCGGGTTTGAAGTATGTCAACACTGGGGTTGAGCATAACATCTGTCGCAATTCGTCGAACGCCGCTTGTTCCTTGTCTCCCCATTCCCATTTGACGTCTTTCTTGGTTTTGTCATATAGGGGTTTGGCTGTCCTGCTGAATCCTTCGATAAATCGTCGATAGAAGTTGCAGAATCCCATGAATTCTTGAATTCCTTTTTTGTTGGTGGGTGGTTTCCAATCCCATATAGCTGCTGTCTTTATGGGGTCGACTTTGACTCCTTCGTCGTTGATGAATCCTAGGTATTCCGTTTCTCGTTGGTGAAACTCGCATTTTGACGGTTTGAGTTTCATTCCTTGCTTCCTGATGGCTCGGATAATGGCAGCCACGTCCTTTTGGTGTTGTTCCAGACTGTCTGAATATATGAGTACATCGTCCAAATATACTATGCAGTATATGTCGATATATGACTGCAAGGTTCGCTTGATCCATCTCTGGAAAGCCGCTGGTGCATTGGGTAGCCCGAAGGGCATAACCAAATATTCGTATATGCCGTATATCGTGGTGAAGGTTGTCTTCTATTTGTCCCCCTCCTTGATTCTGACATTGTGATCGGCATCCTTGATGTCCAACTTTGTGTAATATTTGGCCGTTCGTAGCCTGTCCAAGGCTTCTCCTATCAGTGGTAGAGGGTATCGGTCCTTCTTGGTGACGTAGTTGAGTGCTCGATAGTCAACACATAGTCGGAGTTTTCCATCCTTCTTCTTGACGAACATAATTGGAGATCCTCCGTCGGAGTAGGTTTCTCTTATCCATCCTCGTTCTTCGTTTTGCTTGATGTAGTTCCAAAGTTCTTCCAGTTCGTCCAGGGAGAGCGCGTAAATCTTTTTGACTAGCAGTCCTTGTCCTTCCTCGAGTTTGATGTCCAGGTCTACTCCTGGTCGGTGAGGCGGTAGCTTTGTTTTTTCTTCTTCCTCAAATACGTCCAAGTATCCGTGATATTCTTGAGGCACTATTTCCTCCAGTTGTCTTTCGTTCTGGTATTTTCCGCTTTTGATGGCTAGCTTGGTGCTAATGTTAACAGATTCTAGGCTTATTCGTCCTTCCTTTTTGTTGTATTTGAGTATCCCTGTGCTCGTGTCGGGTCGTCTGTAGAACTTTCCAAAAGCTCTTGCGCTGATCACGCTGATCTGTGTTGTGGCTTTTCCCGTGCTTCCAAATCTTTGTTGGCCTCTTTTGGTTTCTCCCAACCTAGGGACTTGGTAACAGTTGCTTTCGACTATTTTTTCCGTGATGAGTTGTGCAATTCGGTCGCCTTTTTGGATTTGGTAATCCTGGTCGCTCATATTGGCTAGTACCACCTTGATTTCGCCAGTATAGTCGGAGTCGATCACATCTGCATTGACAGCAATCTGAGGTTTAACTGCCATGCCACTTCGTGGTGCTATCCGTCCATAGGTTCCTTGTGGTGGTGTGATTGCAATTCCTGTTGCGACAACTTCTTGTCCACGAGCAAGAATAATCCTTTCTTCGTTTGCGTACAAGTCGTGTCCTGCCGCCTTTGCCGATTCTCTAGTAGGTAACTTTGCTTGAGGGTCAAGTAACCTAACTTGTATCCTCTGATCTTTCTTGCTTTGTGTCGCGCCGAACTCAACTTTCAAGTTCTCTTCTCGCGCCTCGTCTTCTGGTATTGCGTATACCGTTGGTGATTCCTTTAAACACCATGTCGTACACCGTTCGCTTTCGAAGGTGATCTTTCCTTGGCCCTAGTCGATTCGAGGACTGTGTTGCTTTAACCATGGCATTCCGAGGATAACCTCATGGTTGGGTAGGTTCGCCACTTGGAAGGTCGCCAATTCCCTATGGCTACCCATGTCCATAGGTACTTTCGCTGTATGGGTAATTGGTCCCATAGCGCTGGGTTGACCATCCGCGAAGTAAACCTCTCTTGTCGTCTTTGCTTGCGTGGTTCTGATATTGTATTTGCTGCAGAACCCTTTGTGGATGAAATCCTCAGTTGCGCCCGAGTCGATCATCGCGTTTATTGTAAGTTGTCGTTTCGTGCCGTGTAGTCGTATCTGGACCATGATATGGTCGTTTTCGTTGTCCAATGTTTCTGTGTTGTTCAGTGCCGCGTAAAGGTTCCTCATCTCAATGGGCTTTGGTTTGGTCCTGGCCGTCAGACCATTGCTTACTGGGGACTTTCGTCGTTTCCCGACTCTTCTCTGACTTCTCTTTCGACTCCTATTACTCGTGCGTTAACTGGCGGTCTCCATTGTTTCTTGTTGTTGTTCTTTGCTTCCCAGGTCGCTCCTTCTTTGTTGTTTGCTTGGCTTTGGCAAGCCACGGCTCTGTGTCCTGGTTTGGCACATTTGAGGCATAGATTTGCCCTCATTTTTCGTTGGTATTCTTTGGCTGAGATGTTGAACCCTGGTCTTCTTCGGGTAGCGTCCAATTCCATTGGATCGCCTCGATTTTCGCTAACTGGCATAGGTCTGAACGTTCCATTGACGTTTCGTAGTGTTGTGTCGAACTTCCCCGTTGGTCTTCCTTTTCTGATGTGGTCCATCATGCTGTGTTTGTTCCCCTTTGCAATTGCCCATCTGGTGATGGCCAAGGTTGTGTTGAGATTGTCTGTTTCGCCTGTTTCCCAGGCATCTTGTAGTTTCTTTGACATTCCTCCTAGTAGGAGTCTGGTCAAGGTTCCTTCGTCGTACTCAGTCTCTGCTGTTATCATTCTGAATTCGTTGGCATATGCGGTCATCGTTCTTCCACTCTGGGTGATGCCCATGATCTTGTTTCGGGCTGTTTCCTTGGCATCCACGTCTCCGAAGTGTAACTTGAGGGTCTCCACAAATTGTCCCCACGTTGCCCAGTTTTCTTCGAGTCTCCCTTCGACGTAGGGAACTAGCCATTGGCCGGCCGCTCCCCTTAGGAGTGATTTAGCGTATGTTATCTTTTTATGATGCTGATCTTCGTTCCATCCTAAGGCCTCGAAGTAGATTCCTAGTTGGACCAGGAACATTCTCAATTTCGTTCTTTCTCCCTCGAAGTGGGATGGTTGTTGGACTCGAGGGCGTTGGTCTGTTCGTGTAGCTATCTGAGCTACTAACTCCGCAAGTTGATCGCCTGTCAACCCTACTAGCGGGTTTGGCGCTGGTGCCGGTGCGGGTCCTGGGACAGCACTCATCCTTCTAGCTCTTGGGGTGGTTGGCGAGAGTGTTCCTTCTGGCGATTCTTCTTCTGGTGTAACAGGACTCGCTGCTCTTTGAGATCCCTCTCGGGAAAGTGGGGTGTTAAGTGCTTCTTCTAGTGCTGATCTTAGGTCGAGTGATCCTGCGTCTGGTGGGTCAAGTTCGATTGGTGACGCTAATCCTTGTATTGGTGACTCGTCCTCTGTAGGATTGATATCCGTGGTGTCGTTGGGTGTTGCGAAATGACGCAACCACATGTAACAATCCTATTGTGGGGCTGTAGTGCAACAGGCAACGACAGTTGTCTGCTTGGTATGCGAGTCTCGTTTTCTTGCACCAAGGCGTAGGGGAGTATTATCCTTTCAGATAGTACGAGACTGACTTGCTTGTCTTGAGGGATCCGTCGAGAGATACTATCTCTTCAGACAGTAGGATGGGTGGATTGTTGTGCTTGATAGAACTATCACAATAGTTCTATGTTCGGGCGGCCCGTCGAGACTATCACAATAGTCTCCGGGTTCTTTGAGCATAGGCTCTCGTAGAGGAGGAGTGTATGCAAAGCGAGTAAAGTGTAATCGTATTGCAATATCTTGAGTATAGAAAAGTACTTAGATGGTTGCGTGAAGATCCTATCTCTTGGTCGGAACCAAGCTCCTTTTATAGGCATCTTCCCACAACCCTAATCCCGGTGACGCGTCACCATTACGTAACATAGCCCCCATGACTCATAATTAGTCATGGTGCGAAATCCATCAGCTTATTCTTATGAATCAACTGCGCATATCCTCTTTACTCGATCCAAACCAAAAAACCCGATCCTGCGCTCGAATGAGTCGCATGCGTGAAACCCATGACTCGTAATCTGAGTCATGTGCGAAAGCATTACATCGTATGACGTCACAATAGTAACGTCATCAAACTATTAAACAATCATAATCAACCAATAACTCGCAAGTCCGCAGTCATGTGAAAGCTATGAGTCAAATGACGTCATAGTGCAAAAACCAAACATACCTTATGACTAATAAGTATTAGTCGTGTGAAATCTGCCTTGCTTAGTCACGATTTGTGACATCCGCTCACACTCATTCCCTAGACGGGGCCCCGTTTGTTACAACCCATTTTTAACGGGGACCTGTCTGGGGTATGCGTGGGGCGGGGGCCTGAGCGGGGACAGGGGCAGGGAATGCCGAAAAAGGCACCCCGCCCCAGGCCGTTGAGTGGGGCGGGGTGGGGAAAAGGGCCGGGGGCCCGCGTTTTTCGGGGCACCGTCCGCCCCGTAACGAACTCTAATGTTTACATCTGAGCTTGGCCGTTTTCACAGCAATTTGCAACCAAATAAGAGCCAAAGATCTTTTACAGGATACCCAATATACAACTGTGGAGCATCAATTGCACATGTTCTTATTTATTGCAACAGTTAGAGCATCGAATCCCCGTGCCCAAGAACGTTTTCAGCACTCCCCTCAAACTGTCTCGAGAATTTTCAAATAGGTTCTTAACGCTATAAACATCCTCGCAGCAGAATATATGCAAATCCCATCGCCAAAAACAACAAATCTGGCTTTGGTTTCCCCAGAAATTCTGGAAAATCCAAAGTTCTTTCCATTTTTCTGAAACTGTCTTGGGGCAATCAATGGCTCTCTTATTCCAGTAAAGGTCTCACCAATAGACGCCCCCTCCTATCGGACCCGTAAGGCCTTCACAGCACAGAATGTATTTATTGCATGCTCCTTTGATTGCACAATACAATTCTCTCTTGGCGGGTGGGAAGCGTCGGCACATGATAGTACAGTTTTAGCCGATGCAATTGCGAAAGGGTTTAGGGTACCTACGGGAAAATATTCCTTGGCAGATGCAGGGTATGCAATTACACCACAGTTTCTTACACCCTATTGTGGGGTCAGGTATCATCTAAGGGAACAGGTTATTAGTAATCAAGTGTAAGTTTCTTAATAATATATACATCTGTATTTCTATCATCATATTCGACCCTATGACTAAATAGCTAATAGGTATATGGATTAGGCCTCAGAATGCAAAAGAACGCTTCAACTTGAGACATGCATCAGCACGAAACTGTGTAGAAAGAACCCTGGGCATGCTCAAAAGCCGATTTCAAATCCTCAAGCATTCAACTGGCTATAGCTCTGAGACAACTGCCGCCCTATTCAATTCCCTATGTTGCATCCACAATATGATTAAGCATGAGGGAATTCCAAATAGTGAAAGAGAAATTTGTTTGTCAGAGGAGAAACAGAAAAGGCAACTAGAATTGGAGGAGTGGGAGGGTATGGTCTTGAGTTCTGGAAGGATGAAGAAAAAGGGGGAGGAGTTAAGAGATCAAATTGCAAGTGAGATGTGGAGCAACTATCAAACAATTATGCGAAGCAGACGTTTTGCACGTGTTAATGATGATTGATGTATATTAATCAATTTACTTGTAGTTTAAAACTCACAAAAACTTGAGTTTGTTGAATTCAATACAGAAGGTTGCTGTGCCCTTACACGAATTGCCCTTTTCAACCAACCCTCCCGAAGCTCCTCAGTGAGTCCAACAAAAGTGACACAGCGAATTGGCATACTTTCCAACAAATCTATAGCATCACCAATCTCATCAACCGAAAACTTCCCCTTCTTGTCCATTGTCATCAATAGGGCTAAAGCCTCTGTGTAAGGCTGAAACTGGTCAGGAACAGAGGCAGGTTGCATGGAGGAAATACCAGACGGATTTTGATTGAAAGCTAGTTGGGCCTCAGCCAAACTGGTACGCTTACTGGTACGAGTTTCCGCTATAAAGTCAGAGACGTCATTGGAAATGCGTTCAGCAAAGGTGGCCATTGATGGCTTATCGGAAACTGTGGATCTTGTTCGTTGCCGCTTGGGGCCCTTACTAGCCTTTGGGTCTTTGACATGAACTGGGGTAGTGGTTATTGGAAAGCTCTCGGCATGGCTGACTAATGAACCCTGAGTTGAAATTTCTTCCTCATCAGCCCTAAGTAGGACAGGGTCGACCGCATTATCGATTGCCTGCTCTTGGGCAATCAAATAGGCAATATCCCCCTCATACCAGTCCAGATTTGCCTGACTTTCAGTTAGTTCACTATCTCTACCTTTAACCTTCTGGTGGAAAGATGATACCTGGTCCTCTGGCTCATCAGAGTCTATCACTTGATGCTGATTGGTAGTTAGTTGACTACCAGAAGACATAACAGCCTTGCTACCGGTGGCGGAGGTATTGCAAAAGATTTCATCTAATGCATGATAATTGTGAAGAGAATGATGTCTAAATTCTGCCGCTTTTGGATAGTTCTATTATGGAATATACTATTAGATTTGGAAGATTTGAATACTTTATTTCAGAATAGATAAATATACCTTCAAATAGTCACTCCATACGCTCTCTGAAGCAGTAACAATACTAGCTTCATTGTCCCACCCAAATCCAAAAGAATTCAGCAAATGGGTAAAGGTCTTCCACTGTCACAAATCATGACTAAGCAAGGCAGATTTCACATGACTCATAATTATGAGTCATAAGGTATGTTGGATTTTACACTATGATATCACTTGACTCATAGTTTTCACATGACTACGCACTTGCGAGTCATTGTTATAATATGATTGGTTGAAAGTTTCATGACTCACGATTGCGACGTCATATGATGTAATGACTTTCACACATGACTCACATTATGAGTCATAGGTTTTACGCATGTGACTCGTTTGAGCACATGACTTGGTTTATGAGTTTTGATTGGTTAACGGAAGGTTGTGCGATGACTCATGTGAGTCATCAATGGATTTCGTGCTATGACTCACTACGAGTCATAGAGGTTTATGTAGCGCGAGGTGATGAGTCACCAGGGTTAGGGTTGTGGGGAGATGCCTATGTAAGGCGCTTGGTTCCGACCCAGGGGATAGGCACGAACCATCTCTCCTCCACCTCCGGCGATTGAAATCTCAACACCACGGGAAATCATCGTCACTTTGCCCCACCCACCTCTCTTCTCCCACAATGGCTACTGCCTAGGAGTTGACGTTAAGCCATCTACCCTCCTCCCCTGTGGCCTCGGCCTCCCCTCCTTGGGGTTCTCGTTCCTGTTCGTCGTTGACTCCCCCTCATGATGTTCGGCTCTCCCCCTTACTCCGCACTTGCTTCGCACCTCGCTTAGGATTTTGCACGGTCGGAAAGCTTCTCGCTTTGCTCACGGTCGGCGTTACGGTGTCGGACTCTCGGTCGAAGTAAGGCTTCGGTTCTGCTGGGCTTGTACCTCTGATGGGGAAAGCTTCGGTTAGTAACATCACGGTCCCGCTCGGTCTCGCTGTCGCCCCAAAAGCCCTTGCTATGGCCCGTTAGTCGGTTGTGGCTTGCCCGCTCGGGATCCTTCCTCTACCCCCCTCCCGGTTCTGTCCGCTGGCACCGTACTGCCCCTTAAGCTGGCACCTTACTGCAAAAACTCCTCCCCCGGCTCGCACCCTACTGCTTCCCCCCTCTGGCTGGGACCCTACTGCTACTCACCGGCTGGCACCCTACTGCTCACCTTCCTGGCTGGCATCCCCTCTGCCCGGTGGCTGCTCTCGCCCTTCTCCCCCTCCGATCGCTCGGCCTCTCCTCGGTTACGCCTAGTCGTCGTATAGCACTGCCTCCGTGGCTTTGTCCAACGCTTGGGAACGATGTAATGACCTGCCTGACCGTACATTATCGTTTTTGGTGTGCCCTCAACTTATGAGTTTTCCCGTGTCGGCGATCATCTATCCTCACGCCCGGGCCCCGAAAGGGCCTCAGAGCAGCCGTCGTTTCTTTTGTTTTGGGGAGCCTGCTGAAGGGTTTGGGTCTCTCTACCTGTACGTTTCTATGTATTGTTTCCTTACGTGTCTGGGGTATATTATCTTAGGTGCTAGGCGGGAGAGACTTTTCCTATGGACTTGGGGTGTTTGATTTTTCCCATGAAGAGGTGAAGCGGGCGGTGGGATTGCATTTATAGGTTTTTTTCTCTTCATAGCTAGCGCTGCATAAGGCTTTTTGTACCTAGAAACAAATAACGCATGATTACA
>Ga0307509_10009251_pt1 | contig 12363 bp, 18 predicted proteins | sample 10_EM_MG_FD_202245 | JGI IMG/M metagenome (GOLD analysis project Ga0307509, IMG submission 202245) | Populus trichocarpa ectomycorrhiza microbial communities from riparian zone in the Pacific Northwest, United States - 10_EM | ecosystem: Host-associated > Plants > Roots > Unclassified | place...
GCATCAACAGCTTACTCTACGACCCTCCCAAGCGTTTCGATCTCGGCGCTCAGCCCTCTGGAGGGTCGGGCTGGCCCCAACCCTCCTTCCAGGATAAGGACACAAATCGCTCGCAGGATCCACGTCGTCCTCCCCCCGCTGGTGTTCAGGGTCGGAAGACGAGACGTGACGAAGGGAAGATATACCTTTTGGACCTCAAACCCGCCATCGAGAGCGTCCAAAGATACCAAGACTCCAAGTGGGACCTCTACTCGGCGGTGCAGAAGTTTGGGATCCAAGTCAGCGAGGAAGAGAAGAACCCAGTGCACGATTCATTGTGAGTCATCACGCGTTGTGCCTGTGGCCGACGAGACACGAACGATCTACACCGAACAGATTAATTATTCGATTATGGACCCTAGTCTTCTCCGGTTCTCCCAAGAAAATACGTGAGGGGGAATTGGAAGACGCGCGGAAGTCGGCCGCAGCAAACTCTCAAGCTAAAAACGAACACAAGGGTGGGGATACAAAACCTGCTGCACCGATCCGACCAGATGACGACGATGTGGACCCGAATGATATCCCTCCCGGCCCGTCCGGCGTATCCTTGGGTGCTTCAGCCTTTGGGAAACCTCAGGCCGCTCCCGAGGTGGACTGGGAAAACCCGTTCGACGAGGACGAGGACGATTACTGAGCCAACGTTACGCAGGGCTGGGCAGGGGGTTCTCTTCATCTTAATCATTACTGTACATATACGCACGGAGCAAGATTCCACGGAAATTACAAAGGGTGCCATTCTATATTCTACAATTCGTGACCGATGCATGCGATTTTTTGATGTTTGAAAGGGTTGGGAGATGATGGCTTGATGGCCACACAACAAGAAACGAAGACAGCAAAACAGGTGGGGAGCGGGGAGGGGAATGGGAGGGGAAGATGAATGGAAGACACGGGGTATATGGGAATGGAAAGCACGGCAAGAAGGCTGGGATATCCGCGAAAGGGGGATAAATTAAAGAAAACCAGGTCCATCCAAAGAAACGAAGAAAGCGAAAGGCGAAGCATAGACTGGAGGGCCAAGATGAGGAATAATTGTATGCGTTCGTGTGTGCCGCGTGTTCGTACGATATGTTAAGGGACTCGTGTGGTTCTTGATGTGTTGTCGCCAGGAAGGAGGGGGTTCACACGAACATGGCGGTGTCCAGCCCCTCGGAGAAATCGAGCACCACAATCTTCTGATCATGCGAAGTGCTGTACAAGGGTGAGATCGGAAGGTGAGCGGTGCGAGTGGGGAAACGACCGACCTGACGATCCTCCTAGCGTCAAACTTGACATCGAAGATATGACTGACGTGACTATTTTTAAACTCGGTAATGAGCTTGCCGGTGTTAAGATCCCAGACCTTGACGGACTTGTCGTAGCTTGCGCTAACGAGTCGGCCACTGACTGGATCGAAAGAGAGAGCACGAACGAGTAGGTCGTGGCCGGTGAGGGTTCGAATGCATTCCCCACGGGAGGCGGACCAGATTTTGATCTTGCAGTCGTTCGAGCCAGAGACAATTAAGTCATCCTGAAGAAGAATGGTTACAATCGAGCAAGAGGTAGAAGAGTGGGGTGCGGACCTTGAACTCGATGCAAGCCAAACCTCTGTCGTGGCCCTCGAACGTCTTTAAGCGTTCCCCGGAGACAATGTCCCACATCATCATCTTGCCATCACCACTGGCACTAACTACCCTGTTGCCTTGGAGTCCTACAGCGTTCACTGGACCCTGATGCCCTTCGAGGGTAGCAAGGAGCCCAAGGGTGTCTCTATCCCAGACACGGATGAGAGTATCTTTGGAGCAGCTGACGATGTGCTTGTCGTCGATGCGAAGATCGAGGACACCTCCACTGTGAGCGTTGAGGATGGCGAAAACCTCGGCCCTGGATCCATTAGCGAGGAGATTCCACACGATGATGGAGCAGTCGCTACTTCCGGTGACCATGAAACCAGGGGCAGACGGGTGATCGATGTCCCAATCTTTGTCGAATTTCAAGCAGAGTACGCTGCCAGTATGGCGCCTGAAGGATGCCAACTCCTTCCCAGTCTCTAATGACCAGACTTTGATAGTTCTGTCGCGCGAGCCGGTTATTATCCGCCTGGAATCGAATTCGAGACAGTATACACTGGGGTGACGTCAGTAACGATCAAGCGAAGCCGAACACGGGGAACCGACCTATCGGAGTGGCCAGATATCTTGGCCATCTTGCCTTTACCCTGGAGCCAGCGGTTCTCGAGCTGGGTTCTGGATTTGTAGAGGAGCCACCAATCAAGGGAGAGAGGGGCAAGTCCCGGGGAGATGGAGGGGACATACGAGACGCGCCTGGTTGTGGCGGTAGTGAGCCTGGCGCGGGAGAGGTCGAGGGCCCATTCGGTTCTACGATAGAAGAGGCCGCGCCAGATTGCATTGTCCTCAGCATATACGCGCCATGTCCTGGATACCGCGCGACAGGCGATGATAGAGTCCAAATCGAGGAAGCTGAGGAGGTGTATTGAGAGCTCGGGGGGGAGTCGTGCGACGATGTCTGCTGCGGTGGTGAGGGGGTCGAGGTCAATGAAACAGGCTTCGTCGTCGATGAGTTCGCCTTCCTCTCCGTCCAGGGGTTCACCATCGTCGATGAACCTGGATGACTTGTGCTTTGAGCGTCGGATAGCTTCCCAGAAGCGGGGGATGAAGCCTCTGGGGCGGGCGAAGTTGCTGTTTACCATGTCTGGAGATGAGGGGCGAGTGACTGCGAGAGAGAGGGGAACGGCCTGGAAAGAGCCGTCGACTACATCGAGGTCGGGGAGGTCGGTGGTGGTGAGGAAGGGCGAGCCAAGGACGGAATCGAGGAGGCGGGTGAAGTCAGAGTCGGCATGGACGGCGTGCTGTCGGCGGAGGAGGGAACGGCGGGCGCGGGGTGAAAGGGAACTGGTCGCAAACATGGATTCCATCCTGAACCAGGCGGCAACTTTTATGTACAACACTGAGTCGGAACCGTCTCCCCCGAAGGCACTCTAATTTCCCAATCTGGTAATCGATCACATCTGCACCATGACCCTCGACGTCCTCCACTTCATCCACGCAAAGGGCGGCAACCCGGACGAGATCAGAGAGTCCCAGAGGAAGCGGGGGCTCTCTGTGGAACTCGTCGACCAGGTCGCCCAGATGTATGCGGATTGGGTCAAGCGTACGCACAACCGTCCGACTCACGACCTCATCTCTCATCGACACCACCACAGTCGACTACGAAGCTTCAAACCTAGCAAAATCTGTAAACCAGGTACAGAAGGAGATCGCCGTAAGGAAAAAGGTCAGCCAACCCACGCAATTTGCATCGAAACGCCCAGCTCAAACACCCGTCAGGCAAAGGAAAGCGCAGATGATCTCGTCGCGAAGAAGAAGGAGATCAATGCACAGGTCGAGGCAAAGCGTAAACAGGCCAGGGAGCATGAGGCTGCAATGCGTGTAATCGCCTCCGCTGCAGGCAACATCGTTGGCAAGGCAGTCCCGGTCAGCAACACAGAGGTGAGTCATATTCTCATATTCTGCCCCGGATCCTCACCTCCCAGAATCGTATCCCAGGACGATAACCAGGTTCTTCGCACGTGGCACCCTGACGGTCCAAATGGCATCTTCGAGAAAAAGTCTGGAATCCTCGCCCACCATGAAGTCCTCCTCCGATTAGATGCAATGGATCTCGATCGAGGTGATCTCCCCTTCATCTCCATTCCTTCTCTCCCCCATTCAATGATCCACGCGTAGGCGCAAAAATATCTGGCCATCGTGGATACTTCCTCACAAACGACGGGGTCGACCTCAACCAAGCCCTGATCTCCTACGGGCTCGATTTCCTGCGTAAAAGAGGCCACAAGAAGATCCAACCTCCATTCTTCATGAACAAGGACGTAATGGCCAAGACAGCGCAGCTCGACCAGTTCGACGAAGAACTCTACAAGGTTCATCTGCTCTTTTCGTTCCGTTTAAAAATCTCACCCCCGTTTCGTCCCAGGTAATTGGCGAAGATGAAAAGTACCTCATTGCCACCTCCGAACAGCCAATCTCCTCATTCCATTCAGACGAATGGTTCGAAAGCCCGGAAAAACAGCTCCCAATCAAGTACGCCGGATACTCCACCTGCTTCCGTAAAGAAGCAGGATCTGCTGGTCGAGATATGTGGGGTATATTCCGTGTCCATCAGTTTGAAAAGGTCGAGCAGTTCTGTATAACCGAACCCGAAAAGTCCTGGGAGATGTTCGACTCGATGGTGGCCACCTCAGAGGAATTTTACCAGTCCCTCAAAATTCCATACAGAGTCGTCGCCATCGTTTCCGGCGCCCTCAACCTCGCTGCCTCCCAGAAGTTCGATCTCGAGGCTTGGTTCCCTTTCCAGGGTGCGCACAAAGAGCTCGTGTCATGCTCAAATTGCACCGACTATCGTACGCCTCCTTTTAAATCGATTCATTCCCGCGTGGCCCTGATCGCACTACAGAGAGCAGGAGGCTTGAAGTCCGCTGCGGGCTGAAAACCAAGGACCAGGCTAGAAAGGTTTACGTCCACATGCTGAACGGTACCCTGTGCGCGACCGAACGAGCCTTATGTTGCATCGTAGAGAATTACCAAACGCCGGAGGTTCGTGCTTGCCAATCTCCGTCCTAACCCTGACCTCATGTCCGTCTCCAGGGTTTGGTTATACCTGAGCCGCTTCGACCGTATATGCAGGGAAGGGACTTCTTACCTTTCGTCAAGGAGCTGCCAAAGTCACTGCAGAAGAAAAAGGCTTGAGGGGTCGCTCGAGAAGGGGGGCGATCGATACACCGTGTCTTTGAGGCTTCGGTTATGTATTCATTCAGTATTCCACACTTGTGTCATCCATAGATCATCCCTGACAAACAGCACCAGTCCTGTTTTTGTATTCCATCGCCCAAGAAATCCTCACTTTGGGCTTCTGGATACAGTCCCCATTGTCGTAGTAAACGGGTTAGACTATCAGGGGAGGGGAACGTGTTCGACCACGACCTTGTTGACGTTTTTCACGAGCTGATGCACAGCGAGCGGCGACCTCGTGGGTTTGGCACCTCTTCCTCATCTTTTTCCATCACCGTAACACCTGCATCATCGTGCGCCTTCTTTCGAACTACGCGCTGTGCTTCATATGCGTGGTCTCGTGCTCAGCTCGGCTTTCATCTTGGAATTTCTCGTTGGAAACGTGAAACGGCTGTGATGCACACCCCTAGTGGTCGTCGTCCCTCGGCTAGGGGGCGCGTGCACGCTAAACCACTCGAAAATATCTGGATATCCGGTTTGGCTGGCGCGCTTCACGACCAAAGCCTTACCCCCAGCTCTTATCAAACCCCAGAAACTGCGTGTACGTGATATGAAAACCCCCGTGGCCGCTGGGCGGTTCCGTGGAATGCGGATTATCCCTTCACTAGTGCTCATGGCATTCGAAAAAACTGTATCGGTGAGCATCAGTGCCATCGGGGATCCGTTAATAAAATAAAGGGTGGGACCCCTACAGAGTTGGAAGTCAGTTGCACCCTCTCGTCGTCACTTTCATCTCGCCTCTTCCCCTCGTTGCTTTTGCGTATCTGTACTACGATGCGGCCATGATGGATTCATAAACCGCCACCTGGTACATCCGGACGCCTGTATCGTTTTTGGCCTTGAGGTCCTTTCTCGACACGCGCTTTACACTCGGCTTTGTTTCTCCCTTCCCCCTTCCTTCCCCCCTGTTGGCGCGGACGTCTTGTGCTATCCCTCCTATCCTGCTCTCCCGACGATTTTGTGAATCCATCTCCATCTCATTCACTTCCCACTGTTTAGAACTCTAATCACCATTCCCTTCATCTCTTCATCACAAGACGATTTCCAATGTTCAGCGGACTCGCTTCCATCCTTCCCTCCTGGCCCGGGGCTAAGTGGCCCACCACCGGCTCGGTGGGCGAAGATCTAGAAATAGGAGACGAAAGTCGACCTCGCATGGACGATGATAGGTTGTCGGACCTCAGCTCGTTTCGGGTTGCCGATTCCTATCCCTCGAGTATCGCGGAAGTTTACCATGAGAGAACACTCCCAGATCCCCCGCAGGACGAGCTCGATGACGATAACGACCTTTCCACTTCCGGGTGTGGCGTGGGTCCCTCTTCTGAGGAGCCTGCGTCGGCGGCGGCCGTTCCAGGATTCCTCTCGACGATAGGCAGGTCCGCATCTACGCCCCCAGAAATTTTATGTGAAAACCCTCCTCCCGATTCCCTCCAACAACAATTCCAAGACCGAGACCGCATCCACTCCTCAACATCCTCTTCCTCCTCCATTTCCCCCAATAATTCTTATGCGCGATTCTTCCACCGGACCCGCACTCCGAAGCGCACGCGGAGCACTCGATCGTTAGGCCCTGGAGGCACACAAGGCGGTCCGAGCATCCTTTCACCTATCTATGAACCTTCGAGTCCGGGTTCGAGAGGCTCAGACCCTGCGCAGAAAGAAGGAGTGGTCATTTGGCCTTCGACGTCACAGAAGCAGACGCCGGCCCCGTCGGTCCATTCGACGACTTCTACGATCCAGGAGAGGGTGATGTGCATGCAAGGTATGCATACGAAAGATTTGATTCGGTTCGGACCTGGACTGAATTTTATCTTCTCACTTACTTTTGTGCAACCCCTACTCATCCTAAATCTCCATACTCCCTCGTATCTGTTGCACGCCAACGCAAAATAGCAGCTCACCCGGGGTTCCTTAAACGGCCACTAAATAGGTCACTCAGTCAGACCTCATCCAACTCACTCCATTCCGAAGTCTCTGGAGCACCCCAACTCCCACCTCTCCACTTCCGGCCCGCGTTCGCCGGGATTTCAGTGGGAATCCACGCTTCTCAGTCACCCGTCCCTTCGCCGGGGCCACAGAGCGGTTGCAGGAGTTCACACCCCCCAACAGTGGTGGTTCCAACGAAACCTTCTCCTTCTACCACATCACCACGCTCCCAACCAGAAACGCCCCAGTCCCTGACAACACCACGGAGTCACCGGTTCGGGTTCCTGGATCACTCCCAGAAGTGCTCGGCCATCTACGAGGATTCCGCCTCCGAGAAAAGTTTCGTGACCGCCGAGAGTGGGTCAACGGAACCCGGCCCGGGGGTCATAACCAAACATGATATACCGTCCACCGCGGATTTGGTTATTTATCCCCAGGATCAGGAGACTGAACAAGAGTCGGGACATGTCGAAAGACGCGAAGGGGACACCCGGGAACAGCCTTCGAGCTCGAAAGTAGGGGAGTCGGCGTTGGGGCAACCTAGAAATGAACCAGAGGCGGAACGACAGCGGGACAGGGGGTTCAGTGAATCTGAAACCACCTTCAATGTTGCTCCGGATCTCGAAAGGAGGCCCAGCACAATCCCCTCTACCCTGCGGAAACCCAGGGGACGAGGTAGGGCGAGCGTCATGTCTATCGCATCGACAACGGTCAAGAATGAGTCCATGATTGGAGACGATGGAGTCGTCGAAGAGACCGCGACGGTTGTAGAAGAAGACCATTTCATCATGGAAAGGTGGATGAAAACCCTCTTCTATTCAGCCTCCGGCGGGAAGGAACTCTTCTCGACAGCGAAGGGAGGAGAGGGGAAGCAGTCTCCGCCATCATCAGCCTGCGTGTTGTTCTGGGTTGGGTTCCTCGCGCCGTGGTGTTGGCTTGTGGGAGGGTGGATGCCTCCAAAGGACACTCCATTGCACGAGAACGAGATGAAGGAAGAGGAGCTGAAGGAGAAGGTTAGCGCGGATGTGGACAGAGGGGCGACTTCACAGGGACGGGAGGGGGGTGGACTAAGGAAGTGGGTACTCCCGGATCCTTCCTCAAGCTTCGGAGCCACCGCTAGGGCGCCTTCAACGTCGAGCACCACTACGCTGTGCTCAAGGGATGTTGAGGAGGCCAAGATAGCCGTGGTAGACCCCTGGGTCAGACGCTGCAGGATAGCGTCGATTGTAGGGGGAACGATGCTGGCACTGGGGCTCATCGTGATGGTTATCGTTTTGGCGGTAGTTACGAAGTGATTCGTTTGATGTTTCGCGGTTCCTTCAACCCCGAGGGGTGTGTAAACATTCTCTTTGTCCCTCTATATTTGCGCAGAACACATCATGGACTAGGCATATATCAGTATCACATGGATTCACTGTACTCACGTATTCACGCTTTTGCTTCGCCAGCTTTGTCGGAATCCGCTGAAGGGGTTGGATCAAATGTGATGACGAAGTGGCGGCTACGAAAACACGAATATATTCACGGGAGGCGAACCCGAACACGGAAGGAACAGAGGCAGGTGGTGAATTACTGGAAAGGTGACTGACCAACCTTTGGAGGCGTGATGAGGATCATTGGGACGTATGACGCGACTAACGCAAAGGCGGCAAACCTAGGTAGAAGTTCAATCAAACGTTCGTGGTAGCGTAGTAGTGGATATGAGTGGGTTCGGGAGGGGTGTGCGAGGCGAAAACCTACCAGAGACCGCTGGTGCCATTGGAACCATCCTTGGTGCGAAGCGGGTGTTGGTTAACAGCACCTGAAATGGCGAGTAAGAGAGCTGGCCACGCCAACAGCCTATTCAATACCGGAACCAGGCATTAGCCTTGTAGGAATAAGGATTCCGCACATGGACGAACCTGTTCCGGGTGACGAGGATGAGGCCTGATAACATCATGTTGGAAGAACCCAATGCATCTGTTGTGCGCCAAATTACTTGAGTACGTTGGTCTGGAGGGTTGCCCACAAGACTAACCGGCTTCATCTCGACCCCAGGATTTTGGAAAGGTGACCCTTGTTTCCAGAGACGCGTCCCTCGGGTCGTTCGGATTGGACATGATGGTGGTCGCTTCGGATGTGGGGCAATGACGCCGATTCTGGTGCCAATGCTGGCTACCACGACATGTCTCTGCGGAAATCTGCGTCGAGAGCGTCAACCCCCGTTGGTAGCGTTGGTGTATGCCAAGTAAACCCAGATCCATAAGTATGAGCAGCAGTTTTGAAGCCGTCAGATCCTGACTCGACTCCGACATCCGTTGGATTCCATCTCCCATCCGCTTCGTATCCCCTGGCTTTGAGAAGAAAGTCATGAAGTACTTTTCGACAAGAGGCGGTTCTGAACGACTCTCGTTCGAAGATGTGCGTCGGCTTGCGTTCGCGCTCCCTCTGCTATGCTGATTTGGGACACATATTCAGACCGTCCTCACTGGACTTGCACCAAACGGAGGGTTGTACATCCCAGAACACATTCCCACTCTCCCTCCAGATTGGCAGCAGAAATGGAAATCCCATTCGTTTGTCGACCTCTCCGTTGAGGTCCTTTCCTTTTACATCTCCGAAGATGAGATCTCTCGCGAAGATCTGCGAAAACTGGCCGAGAAGTCTTACAGCACGTTCCGTCATCCGGACATTACCCCGCTTCAAAAACTCGGCGAGAAGCTGTTCGTCCTTGAGCTTTTCCACGGCCCGACATTTGCTTTCAAGGATGTCGCGCTTCAGCTGCTTGGGAATCTATTCGAGTTCTTTTTGGCCAGGAGGAACGCAAAGAAGGCCAGTGGAGAGGTGAAGGACAAGCTGACCGTACTTGGAGCGACCAGTGGAGATACTGGAAGGTACGCGCTTGGTTGCACCACGGTGACCTCCTTCCTGAAGACCCTCTCAGCGCGGCAATCTATGGCCTTCGAAACAAGGAGAACGTTTCGATTTTCATCCTCCACCCGAAGGGCCGTGTCTCCCCTATCCAGCAGGCCCAGATGACCACAATCACCGATGCAAACGTTCACAATATCGCTGTTAAAGGAACGTTCGACGATTGTCAGGTGTGCTTTTGAACCGAAGTTAACTTCCGAGACCCAGCTGAAGCGAGACACAGGACATCGTAAAAACACTCTTCGGAGATAGGGAATTCAACGAGAAACACAGCCTGGGAGCGGTCAACTCCATCAACTGGGCCAGGATCCTCGCTCAAACGGTGTACTACTTCCTTTCGTACTTTCACGTCCAGGCCATCTCTCCTGGGGCACGAATCCAATACGTCGTCCCTACGGGTAACTTCGGTGACGTTTTGGCGGGGTACTACGCCAAGCGCATGGGTCTACCTATGGATAAGCTCGTGATTGCGACGAATTCGAATGATATTCTCGCGCGGTTTTGGAAGACCGGAAGGTATGAACGTGTCGAGTTGGACGCTGAGGCTGCTGCCCCCACCACGAACGGTGCATCAGGCGGAAAGCAGTCCGTTGTTGTGAGGGAGACCTCCAGTCCCGCTATGGACATTCTTGTTTCGAGTAACTTCGAGAGGTTACTGTGGTATCTTGCCAACGAGGCCGAAGGAGGAGGAATCGATCCCGCTTGTGCTGTGGTCGATGGGTGGATGAAGAGCGTCAAGTCCAATGGCCGAGTCGAGGTGCCTCGAAAGGTGCTTGAGCTCGCCAAGCGAGACTTCACCGCTGAGCGTGTTTCCGACGATCAGGTGAGGCCACTGTTAATTCAACGTTTCATGGGTGTTCAAAGACCTACCCGTACAGACACTCGCGACGATACGGAGGTAGAGCCCTCTTACATCGCTGATCCTCATACTGCCGTCGGTTTGACGGCTGCCCAAATTATTGCCTCGGATTCAACGTACGTTACTTTAGGATGAAGATCCGATATCCACGGGAATGCTGAAAATACCTTTCGGACTAGCTCGAATCCTTCGCTCGTACAGGTTTCGCTTTCTACTGCGCACCCAGCGAAGTTCTCGGAGGCTGTAGCTGAGGCTCTGTCGTCGATCCCCGCATTCGACTTCGACCGTGATGTACTCCCAGAGGCGTTCCAGGGTCTATTGCAAAAGGAACAGCGGGTGATTGACGTGGAATCAGCAAATGTGGATTTGGTAAAGAGCGTAATCGACAGCAAGGTGGGCACGGGAAGTTCAAGTACAGGGAGAGTGTAACTGTGGTATCAGGAAAGAAGAACGTGAGAATAGGCACTAAGATCAAGAACATGTATGTTGTATGAGATCAGCAGGTATATATCCGATAAAATTACTTATGCACAACCCAACCCCGGAGGAAAGGAAAGTGGATAGGAATTACGCCGTGACCTCTAGCTCGTCTTCCGAGGTCACAGATTCCTCAACGGTGGTCGAGGGAGGAGTGGTGTCCTTTACGGTATCCTTTGAGTCATCTATAGGCTCTTGCGCCGGTTTGACCGGGGTTTCGTCCGTCGGATCACCCTTCACGGGGTCCTGTGATCCATCCACCTCGGGTCCATCCTCCTCTCCGGACCGCTGTTCCGGAGTAGGGCCTTCGGTGTCGGTCTTGACCTCTCCATCGGATGGCGCAGAGGTCTCCGTGTCGAGACCAGCAGGCGGCTCGATGACCTCGGAGGGATCAGATAAGGGCACGTCCTGCTTCTGATCCAGCTCAATCTCCTTGACGCCGGAAGTGACTTCCTTCACGTCCTCCGGCGGGGGAGACGATCTGGGGAGTGGGGAAGAGGTGACTGGCGAAGAGGCGGGTTCTTCGTCGTCTGAGGCGTCCGCATCCTTTCCCCTCCTAGATTTCTTGGATAGGGAGCCGGCGGGTGTTTCATCAATGTTCATTTCAACAGAGCTTAATCTCCGTTTCCTTCCAATGGTGGGAGCAGTAGACGTTGCTGTCAAGAGTCCGGGTCAACAACACGAGCTGGGCAAAATAGGAAAAATAAATAGTGGCGTACCATCGTCAGCCCATGGCCTATCGTTGCGCGGGAACACAGAGCTGGAGATGCGTCGGATAAGTTTGAACATGGTGACCTCAACCGGGGATGCGGACTGGGGGAGGATGAGTCGTTGAGTGTTCTATGAGCGTGTCCCCCTTCCCACCGTCACACTTCTGTCTTGTCACGCCTCGATCCCGTCCCGGCGGGTCAAGCAAAGGGCGGTTTTGTATTTCGAGAGCGGAAATGCCGGATATCTCGGTCGGCGCACAAATTTTCGACCTCATTTTCCACCCTACAGAGTCTATCGTGTACGCTGGACTACTCACGGGGGAGGTCAAGGCTTTCGGCTACGACGAGCAGGGCCAACACCATCAAAGGTTCTCACTAAAACCGTCAAAAAGATCGTGTCGTGGGTTGGCTATCGATGTACAAGGGGACCGTATCTGGTCTGTTGGGAAAGGGAAGTCTTTGTGGTGAGTAACCGTGCTCCGTGTCAGTCCACCGCCTTGATTCACGAGTTTTGTTTCCGTGGGGGAATCAGCACAATCGACACTAGGACCGCACAAATAACGAATACCCGACTGGCCGCGCACGAGTGGGTGTCCAGATATCAGAACGCATCCGAGGAGCACTGAGTATGGGGAAAGTGCACCAATAAACCGTG
>Ga0307509_10009252_pt1 | contig 12362 bp, 6 predicted proteins | sample 10_EM_MG_FD_202245 | JGI IMG/M metagenome (GOLD analysis project Ga0307509, IMG submission 202245) | Populus trichocarpa ectomycorrhiza microbial communities from riparian zone in the Pacific Northwest, United States - 10_EM | ecosystem: Host-associated > Plants > Roots > Unclassified | place...
GTGGGTATCCGACGACAGGATTTCTAGGAGAGCCCTGCAGTCGTCGGTAGCACGGTGTGCTTCGTGAAACAGGCCTACGCCGGCCAACAGATATCCCAGCCGAGATCCGTCAAAGCCGTGCTTGCGCCATTCCACCTCGGTTGCCGAGCATGCCCAAGGCTTGCGCTCGAACACGGGCCAGTAACGTTCCGCAAACTTTCGGTCGAAATTTGCGTTGTGCGCGATGGTTAGGGCCGAATCCGAGACAAAGGCGGCGACGGCATCCGGATCAATGCGATGCCCTGCAACCATTTCATCGGTGATGCGCGTAAGCCCGACAACTTCTTCTGGTATCGGGATCGATGGTTCGTTGAGCGATGAAAATACATCCGTTACTGCTGCGATTCGGTCGTCCGGCAAATAGGTGAACTTGACCATCGCAAGCTCGATAACTTCATCTTGCGAGGTATTCAGGCCGGTAGTTTCGACATCGAGTAAAATGCCCGTCTTGGTACCCTGTCCTTCGCATGCCGCAAATTCGTCTCTTGGGACAAGCTTGCGGAGAACGCGATAGTCGGAAGATCGAGCTAGCAGCTCAGCCATTTCTGCTAGATTCATTTTTTCCAACAACATGTTATCGACCTTTTATTTCGGGCATGCGGCGCTGAGCGTCTTGGCTAAAGGTGTCAATGCGGCGTTTCAAGCACCGCGCGCGTCGGCGCTAGAGCCGCTTGTGCTGAGATATGGCACGATCATTCCGCGCTGGCATTACACTTGACCGACGCCGTGTATCACTGCGAGCGGAAACGCTGCCGACGATCCGATTGCGAAGATACTACAAGGAGTTGGGAAGCAAGGCAGGTTTCGCGCCGCGGCTATTTCGGTGACAACAAGACCCCGAGGCCGAAGGGCCAAGAACATGAAAGCCGCTGCACACCGGCAGGGGGCCGGTCTCAGACCTGAATCCTCGAAAAGTGTCTGACCTCTCCTCCTGGTTGTGGTATTCATGAGCGCAATGGCCAGATCCGTCTCCGTATTTGTTTCGGAGGAAGAGCATGCAAAGACGATTCATCACCGTCGCGGCCGTGCGCGCACGGTTTTTTGCCTGGGGCGCTGCCATCTTCCTAATGGCTCTGCTTGTGGTTCCGGCAACCCGTCCTGCCCAAGCTCAGCCGCAGACAATCACAGTGCTGATCGAGTCCAGTTTCCAGACCCGCGCTGCCCGTTTCCTAGACGAGCTCCAGGCCCTTCTAACGCCGGAGGCGCGTAATGCAATTCGTTTTGAACGGAGGATAGTGCCGACATCCGAGGTAACCTCGCTTCTAGGGGGAATGCCCTGGGAGATGGCCATTCTGTCGAATACCACGTTTGCGGCGGCCCAGAGCAAGTCAGCCGCGGCGGCATTCGAAATCCCGTTCATATTCCGCAACATGCGCAGCGTCATAGCGCTGCAACAGAGCCATCTCGGCTATTCCGGGTTGAGCAGCATGTCCGAGAAGGGCGTCAGCGGCCTTGCGTATGTCAACGCCGGTGCAGCGCTCGTCGCCGGCCGCGGCTCTGCCGCATCACCCGACGATCTAAAAGGGCGAAAAGTAGCTGTTTTTTCTTCATCACAGCGACAGGCCTTACAGATCGTGGGCAGCACGCCTGTGCCCCTTCCGGCTGCCGAAGCGACGAATGCATTGAGCGCGGGTTTGGTGGATTCAACAGTGATAAACTCGGGAAATCCAGCGAGCTGGGCACTTCTTCCCGAGCGCGGTTTCTTAATCACCGACAGTGTGACGGCCCAAGTGGGCGTAGCTATTACGCAAGACGCATGGTGGGATCGCATCCCATTCGTCTATCGAGCGATGATCGGAGATGCCGCCATCGCTGCGTCCCAACGCCTCGATCAGGCGCTCGTGGAAACGGAGAGCTCGCTTTTCAACCGCGCGAAGGAGTCGGGCGTCGCCTTGGTTACCTTCCAGGCCGAGGATGTTTCGCGCGCGGCGCGGCGCTGGATCACCGATCAGCCAGAGGCTTTGCGTGAGAACTATTCATCAGTGTATGAACATTTGAGAGTCATGCCTAGTCCGCCAAGTCCGTTGGCACCGCGTCGCGGTGGAAGCGTCGGAAAGTTCTATTTCGCCACCACGCGTGACGATACCAATCACAGCAGTTTCCTCTATCGGTTTGGAGATGGTCGAACTGACGTGGTGAAGTGCGGTGAGATCGAATTCTCCGCGGCCGACCCAAGCCAACGCACAGGCACCTTTCTCGGGCCGGTGATCGCTGACAATGTTACCTGCGGTTCGGTCATCAACAACATCTTGCAATCGAGCAAGCGCATGCTGATCTTCGTGCATGGCTTCAACAACCGGTTTGCTGAAGCAGCCGAACGCGCTATGACGCTCAAGAATGCATTGGGAAACGACACCACCGTAATGCTTTGGAGCTGGCCTTCCAAGCGCGATGGCATGACTGGAAATTATCGATACGACAAGGAATCGGTTGGGGGAATTGCGCGCCAAAGCTTCGTTCGTTTCTTGCGTGCGCTCAAGCCTGGTTCTGAGGCTATACCTCTAAGCATACTCGCGCACAGTATGGGAGGATGGCACACGATCGGCGCTCTGCAGGTCCTCTCGGACGAAGCTAACCATCCGACTTTGCAGAATGTAGTATTGGCGGCGCCCGACGTGCCGAAGGATGAATTCCTGCTCGCCCTTAGTGACATTAGCCGCGTTGCAAGCCGCAATACGCTGTATGCTTGCGGTTGGGATTGGGCGCTTCTGATGTCGCAAGATATGAATGCTTATCCGCGCGCCGGAACTGGGGGAGATAGTGACATCGTCGTCAACGAGCGCATCGAATCGATCGACGTCGAGGCGGGCTTCTCGACAAATCACAGCTATGTGTTCGAACCCGGCAAGGTTCTGGACGACTTGTCTAGCCTGGTCCTCACTGGAGCGGACGCAAGTGGCCGAGGTTTGCTCAAGAAATCCAAGACACCATGGCATTACTGGCGTTTCAATCCTTGAGGTTTATCGCGCTGCCGTTGCGCCAAACCTTCCTGAGGTGGCCTTGGGAGAACGCCCTCTTTTCAGGCCATTCGTTGTTGCGACTGTAGCGATCGTTTGCCGGTGCGGGCTTCGCTGCTAAAGTCTTGATATCCTTCTCTGGTAAGTTGACCCAAAGAGAAACATGAACCCGAACGGTAACTACATCGATGCTCGTCGTTTGTCTGAGCCGCTACTCGGCCAATGGCCGGCTTATTCCGTAACATCTAATTTCGGAACCCGACCCGCCGGCACCAGTGATGGAAAGGAACGATAAGGCGGCCAGGACTAGGCTCGTCAAATCATCGGCCGATTGACGGAAATCACCGCTCGGTCGATTACGCTATAGCGATATCCAACCACGCAGAATGTGCTGGTGGCTCTGGACAGAAGCTTGAAACCCAGATTGTCTGTGAGAAACGCAAGCAGTTTTTTGGCAATATACAATCATCTATTTCGGCGAGCACGGACTTCGAAATCGTGGGGCTGATTGGGGTATGGCGTTTAGACTCCCTGCAAAGCACAATCGATTGACAATGCTTGTTGCCACGGCAGTGATCGCAAGTTTTGTTCAGACACCGTCAGCGCCTTCACGACCCTCCAAGTCCAGCAAGCCGGCTTCAGAATCCGGGGCGCGACAGCAACCCCTTGCAGAAGCTGCCCGATTGGAGGCTGCGGCAAGCGGACAGATCGGGTGCCACAGTTCTCAAGCGAAGTGCATGGAAGCCGCGACGCTCTATCAACGCGCACTATATATCCGTCAAAGCGCGATGAGCGCCGACGACAAGGCGCTCGGGACTGTGCTGACAAATTTGGGTCGAACTTACCTCGAGTTGCGCCGATATGACGATGCGGCGCTGCTTTTTGAGAAGGCGTTGAAGACCCGGGAGCAGAACGCAGCGCGTTCGAGAACGCTCGAAGGCCTGGCGAAAGCCTACAGGAGCCAAGGCCGGCTCAGTGAGGCCCGTCTGGCCTACGAAAAGGCGCTGTCCGTCAAGCAGGCCGGCAACATTGACGATGCCGAAGTCGGGAATACCTTCGAAGACTGGCTGGATACTCATCCTTATATTGCATGGTCTAGCTTCAGCGCGCTGGGGGACCAGGGCGAGGAGCGATACATCCACGCCAACCGGGCGCTTGCTAATGCGCAACTCGCTCAGACAGCCACCGGCACGGCTGTTGCGCAGATGTCGGCGCGATTTGGCAATGCCGACACGCCCGTAGCGCGGCTGGTGCGCGAGCGGCAGGACCGCGCCAACGAATGGCACGAACTCGACAAAACCGTGCTGGCGGCGCTGTTGACGGCCAAAGACAAGTCGCGCGGGACAGCGGCCGAGTCCCTGCAGAATCGCAAGAAGCCCATCGCCGATCGCATCCAGCTTCTGTCCGCGCAAATCGAAACCCAATTTCCTGACTACGAAGCGTTCGCCAATCCCAAGCCGCTGCCGCTGGAGGAAGTACAGAACCTTGTCGCACCGGATGAAGCCCTAGTCGTCTTTTTGCTGGACGGAGAGCAAGGCTTCGTATGGGCTGTTGCGCGCGATCAATTCGACTGGCAACCGACAGGAAACAGTACGAAAAATCTCGCGGCGAAGATCGCCGCGTTTCGCAGCAGTCTCAACGTCGACAAGCCCGGCCGGGTTGACATCGAGGCCGCGCGCGCGTTCTACGCCGACTTGTTGGCCCCGATCGAGCCCGTGATCAGGAACAAGCGACATCTCCAGATCGTGCCTTCGGGTTCGCTGACCGCACTTCCATTCCACTTGCTCGTGACGGACCCGCCTGTTGAAGGCGGCATGCAGATAACCGAGCCGACCGGCTATCGCAACGTAGCCTGGCTGATAAAGCGCCATGCGATCTCAGTGCTGCCGTCGGTTGCGAGTCTGAAGGCATTGCGCCTCCGCACCCGCTCCGGACAAGCACGCCAGCCCATGATCGGTTTCGGTGATCCCGTTTTCGGACCGGAAACTCCGGCGCGCCCCGAGGCTCGTGCGGCGCGCGCCTACACCGAATTCTGGCAGGGCAGCTCGGTCGATCGCGACAAACTTTCAAGCTCGCTCCCCCGGCTTGCCGATACGTCGGACGAGCTCTTGGCCGTCGCAAACAAGGTCGGCGCCGACCAGCGCGATATCTATCTGCGCGAGCGCGCAACCGAGGCTATGGTCAAGGGAGCGCCGCTGCAGGACTTTCGCGTGGTCTACTTTGCCACGCACGGCCTGGTGGCTGGTGACGTCGTCGGCTTGGGCGAACCGGCGCTCGCACTGACACTGCCTGCCAAGCCAAGTGATTTCGACGATGGGTTACTGACGGCGAGCGAGGTTGCGCAGTTGAAACTTAATGCCGACTGGGTCGTGCTGTCTGCATGTAACACCATGGCGGGAAATGCACCGGGTGCGGAAGCATTGTCGGGTCTTGCGCGGGCCTTCTTCTATGCGGGTAGCCGTGCGTTGCTGGTGTCACACTGGGCTGTCGAGTCGGCTGCAGCAACACGATTGACGACGCTAACCTTCGCCAAGCTTACCGCCAGCCCCGCGATCGGCCGCGCTGAAGCGCTGCGACAGGCCATGTTGGAATATATGCGAGACGCCGGCCAGCCGGATGCTGCCCATCCGGCTTTTTGGGCGCCTTTCTCGATCATCGGCGAGGGAGCCAAAGAGTGAGCAAATCACTTCCTTTGCGGGCTCCTCGCCCGAGCACCTTTTTGGCAGGTATTTCGATGAAGCAATTCAGGTCGTCAGTCCTCGCGGGATTTATGCTTGCTACGGCGCCGCTCTTTACGGCGCTCGCTCAGCCGGCGACGGATTCGGCAGCGCTGCAGGCTGCGAGGCAAAAATGGCAGGGCTGGGCCCCGACTGTGCAATTCGGTCATCAATCCCCTGTGGACGCTGTGGCGTTTTCCGCGGATGGGCGTCGTATTGTTTCCGGAGGCCGAGGAGCCATTAATGTCTGGGATGCGGAGAACGGCCGCTTGATTAGCACGGTAAAGCCGGCCTGGTACAACGGACCGCAGAGCGTTGCGTTCGTTTCCGAAGGGCGTCAGATCCTGGCAAGCGGCGATTCCTACGGCGCAATCCAGATGTGGGACGTTCCAGACGGCCGTCCTGTCCGCACTATCGAACGGCATTCAGACCTGAGAAAGACGCGCTCGGCGGTTTCTTCTGACGGCAAACGCGTTGCGATCGGCGGCTACGATAACGCCGTTAACGTTTGGGACGTCGAAAGCGGAGGTCAGCTGCATCGCTTGACGGGCCACACTGGTGCGGTGCAAGCCGTGGCGTATTCGCCGGATGGAGGCCACCTCCTGTCCGGAAGCGACGATGGCACGATCCGGATCTGGGACGCCCAAACCGGCCGATTGTTGCGAATGCTAGCCGGCCACACGGCGGCGGTAACTTCGGTCGGCTTCTCGCCCGACAGCCGATACATTGTCTCCGGCAGCGCCGACCAGACGGTGAGGGTGTGGGACGCGGCGAGCGGCCGGGTCATCCGCACATTGGCCGAACGCGCCGGCTACGTACGCGGCGCCGCGTTCTCCCCCGATAACCGCTATATCGCCTCGATCGGCAATGATGACATGCTCAGGATCTGGGACGCCAGGGGATATGCCGTCTTGCAGACCCTGTCCGGTGTCTCCGCGGAATCAATGGCGTTTTCACCGGATGGAGCGCGGCTCGCCGTGGGTGGTGCCGATGCCAAGATACGAATCCTTGACGTTCGTAGCGGCGAGCCGGTGTTTGCGATCCCGGGAAATGTGATCAAGCCGGTGTCACTGGCGGTGTCTTCCGACTCTAGCCTGATTTTGTCGGGCAACGAACACACAACACCGCTGGTTCCCATGATGGTATGGGATGGGGCGAATGGCCGCCTCGTGCGGGTCGTGTCGGGCCACAGCAGTGGTGTGGCGTCGATAGCGATGTTTCCGGACGATAGGAGAATCGCGACAGCCAGCCCGGATAAGACGGTCAGAGTATGGGATTTACGAACGGGTGCTCAATTGACGAGTTTTGCGGCTCATGAGCGCCTTGGCCAGTCCGTAGCCGTTTCACCGGACGGGACACTGATCGTTTCAGGAGGTTGCGATGACGGGATCAAGTTCTGGTCGACCGAGAGCGGACGTCTACTCGGCAACATTCGTGACCACAAGGACTGCGTCAACAGTGTCGCGTTCTCAGGCGATGGGCGGCGGTTGATTTCGCTGGGCTGGGATCGAAAGATTCGACTCTGGGAGTTGAACCAATTCCGTCTCTTGAATACTTTTTCGGCGGGAGACAAAGCGGTCTCCTTCTCGCCCGACGGTACTCGGATTGTGACGGGCGGTAGCGATAACATGGTTCGCATCGTGGATATCGAAAGCGGTCGTGTGCTTCAATCGATCGGCGGCGGGCCCAGACAGCCAGGCGTCGGCGAGTCCAGCTCCATCGATGCAGTTGCGTTTTCTCCGAGCGGTCGCCAAGTAGCCTTCGGGACCTGGGACGGCAAGATCAGGCTTGCGGAGGCCGCGAGCGGAAGCGTGTTGAGCGAGATTTCGGGGCACACCGCCCATGTCAGGTCTGTCAGGTTCTCGCGTGACGGAGCCCGCCTCTTCTCTGTCGCCGACGATTCGAAGCTGATGATCTGGGATGCTGAGGCGGGCCGGCGTATCGCCACCATCGTCGCCTTTGACGCGGCGGATTACGCCGTGATCGGCGAGGACGGCAGCTACTTTGTGACGCCTGGTGCGTCCGCCCGGCTCGTCTTGGCGCGAGGCGGGGAAATCGTGGCTATACCTGACGAATACAGGCGCGCCTTCGCCGTCAATCGGAGCTTCGACGAAATTGCGTCGACACTGAATTTTCCGTCTGGCCGCAATCTTCGCCGCAGCGAGGCAAATCCTCGGGACAATATGCCGTTGTCATCCAGAGCGGGTAACCAGTATCGCGATCTGGAGCAGGCGTTGGTGGCGTACGACCAGCAATTCACGAAACGCGGCGAGCAGCAAAAGACCTCCGATGACAGAAAGGAGGCGGACGAGCAGGCGCGGGCGAGAGCGGAGGAGATTCGTCTGGCGCCGATCTGCGAACCGCTGCGAAAACGCGCGATGACCGCGCTCAAGGCTTACAACTCGCCGTCGTCCTCCGCAAAAGCGCGGCAAACGTTGCGAGAAATGACGTCGCAGACAACGACCTCCTGTCCGGCGCAGGTGACGATCTTCGAGAGCAACGTCACCAGAATATTCCGTTGCACGAACGAGGTCGTGCTCATCCAACTCGCCAATGGCGCCAATCTGATCTGGACCAAGAAGACGAACACGTTCGGCCGAGGTATCCCCCAGAAGCCGGGCGATCTGTTGGCCGGAATTACCAACAACTATCACATTTGCATCGAAACGACGCACGGGCTTCGTTGGACCAGAGGACTTGAGATCGAGGCGGTGGTTCGGGAGAAATAGCTGCCCGCGGACGCTGGCGCCGCAAACGCAATCCATCTTCATTAAAGCGTTTTTTTAGAGGAGTGTCTGCTATGTTTCAAACGTTGATCGACACATTGTCTGGCTCTCCTATGGACCGAGCTGAGCATGGGCCATTGACCGCCTTGTTCCGTAACATCTGATTTGCGAATCTTCCGATCACGGCAGCCTCCGACCGCGCTGAGCGATGTCTGCTTCCGGGGATAAAGCCGAAGTTGGTAAGGCATACGCCGATGTCAACTTTTGACCCGGAACGGACATGCGGGTCTTTCCGCACTGGAACGCGTCTTTTCCCTGTGCTTTGATCAGCCGGCAATCGAGGCGGCGGGGAAATCCGGCAGAGATGCCGTATTTTCAGGAGAGCCACCGGGAGCTGGTCATCCACATCAAGGCGGCGAAGGAGCTTGGCCTCGAAATTCCTGCGGGATTGGTCGCTCGTGCAGATAGGGTAGTCGAATAGAGCGCTTTAATCTGCTGCGCTGCATGAGTCTCTTCATGGCCCACCGATTTGGATGGCCGTGCGCTGGTGCGCAAAGGTCGCTGCGGTCGCGGCGGAAGCGGTCGCGAAGGCGCCGATCAGGCGCATTCATCCGACCTCGCGCGAGCATCGCGCACGGCGCGGCGATGCGCGGGGCGGCCGGAAAAACGAAGTGATGAGGGCGGGCCGGCGAGCGGCCGCGACAACCCACTCAGCCAGGCTCATCCCCGGTCTCAGGCAGCCTTGGCCCCAGCCGCGTCGTCCGCGCTGTACACCAGGCGCAGATGATGCCGGAGAGTGCAGAGCACGCCGTGCTCGGCTTCCGCGGCCAGGCGATCAAGCAGGTTGGCCCTCGCCTGATCCGTCTCGGTCAGCGCCAGCGCGCGATAGCGGGCAGCGCGGATGTGATTTCTCGCAATCATTGTCCTTCTCCGACGCGTGTGATGTTCAATCCTCCGTCGGCGCTCCCAGCGCTGACGTTCGGGGCTTCGCATGCGGCGGGGAGTGGGTCCGTGAGGTCTGTCACGCCTCTGTCACAGCGGGCTGATGCGACCCGGGTCGAGCGGGCTTGCGTGATCGTGCTCACGCTGCTGGGCCGATCAATGTGTGTGGCTCGGAACAACGGCCGAAGATCAGACACGGTTCGATTTGCGGTGGAAGACTGCGAAGGCGCTCAGCCTTGAGCTGCCCGGGTCGCTACTTGCTCGCGCCGACGAGGTGATTGACTGAAGCCGCAAATGTCGCCTTGTGGCACCAGGCGGACCTGCCGCCACGAAGCCTGCATGTCCGCTGTTTGAAGGCGAGCGGACCCACTTCCGACGCGGCCCAGGGTCTCAGTTTGACCCGATCTCGAACATCTCTGCCGAAATATTCATTAGGCGCACAACCTGGCATAAGCTTAGGTTGGGCGGCGTGCCTGATGCTGCGGTGCTGATCACCCGAGCCCATGGGCATACCGGCAAGGCGTGTCGCCCAATCGCTATTGGCGACTATAAGGCGGCGAGGCAGCAACATGAGGGTTATTGCGCGCTTCATCTGTCTGGCGGTGATTCTGTATATCGGTGCAATGGCGCCCGGCGCTGCCAGCGAAAAATGGACGCTTGTTCACGATATTGCACTCCCGAGCAAATCGCCTGATGGTCGCGGGCTCAAGGACGAGACCGTGACCGCCGATCTCTATCGACCGAACGTCGAGGGGCGAGTGCCCGCAGCGGTGATCATCAATTCCAGCGGCGGGGTATCCGCGCAGACGGACCACTTTTACGCGCGTCTCCTGGCTGAGCACGGAGTAGCAGCCCTCGTCGTCGACAGCTTTCGTCCGCGCGGCGTGCGCGAAACCCAGAGCAACCAGCGCCTCGTCAACCAGTCGCAATCGGGGGCCGATGCTGTTGGCGGATTTCGTTGGCTTGCCGGCCAGCCGTGGGCGAACCGCGATCGCATCATTGTGCTTGGCATGTCACGCGGCGGGTCGGCGGCGCTGGATACAGCGGTCGACGCCTATCGGGTCAAACTGCTGCAGGCGCCCGACGTCAAATTCGCCGCGCATGTCGCCATCTCACCGGCCTGCATGACCCAAAGCGAGAACCCGCGCACCAGCGGCGCCCCGATCTTCTTCCAGCTCTCGGAGCTCGACGACACCGATCCGATCCAACCCTGCCTCGAGTACATGGAACGCATTCGGGCCGCGGGCAATCGGAATCTGCGGCTGGCGGTCTATGCGGGTGTGCATCACGCCAAGGAGAATGTTGCCGGCCTCGTGCAGGAAAACAGCCGGCATACGCCCGAGTGCCGTTTCTTCATGACGTCGGAGCGGCGCTTGATCGACCGAAAGAGCAAGAAGCAGGTGCCGGCGGGGACTGAGTGGAACTACATCTACCGCACCTGTGCCACCAGCGGCCCGTTCACCGGCGGCGGTGATCCGCGCGTGAAGGCGCAGGCCGCAGCCGACCTGTTGCAATTCCTGCGTGACATCGACGTCGTCGTTGACGCGGAGGCGCGCGCCGCGGTTCCCGATTGCGCCACGGTTCCTGAGGGAATCTATCGGCGGAATTGCCTCCGCGCCCGCGCCGGGTGGACCGGCGATATGGTGGCGCTCGGCCATGCCTACCGTTCAGCCAATCGCATTCGTCGCGACGACGTGGTGGCGGCGGCCCTGTTCAAGCTGGCGGCACAGCGCGAGCATCCGCAGGCGATGTGGGAGCTCGCCATCATGTACCGGGAGGGCGCAGGCGTGGCGGGCGACGTTGACGCTGGCTTGTCACTGCTGCGGTCTGCCGCGGCCGCCGGCTACCCGCCTGCGATCAATTCAATGGGAGTCTGGGCGCGCGATGGCGTTGGACAACCGCGCAGCGATACCGAAGCGGTCAAGTGGTTTCGCGAGGCCGCCGATCTACTCAACGATTACGCGATGTACAATCTCGGGCGCATGTACTGGCAGGGGCGCGGCGGATTGGCGGTCGACCGCGTCGAGGCAGTGAAGCGCTATCGAGCCGCAGCCTATTATGAAAATCCGTGGGGCCGTCTTTATCTCGCCGAGGCATTGGAGAGAGGTGAGGGAACGGAGCGCGACACCGCGCGAGCGCTCGAGCTCTACCGCGCCGTTGCGGCGCAAGACCGCGAACCTGGGCCCAAGGGCCTGGCTCGCGATTCGCTCACCCGCCTCGGCTCCGCGCCCGTTTCGGCCGCGCCGAACGTTCCGCGCTGAAATGCAAGGTCATTTCCCCTCTTGGCCCATTTCAGACATGACGAGCACGATGGGCGATGTCCGTTCTCGTGGGCAGAACGGAAGTGACGCAGACCGGCTGCAACTTCCCCTTTTGACCCATCTGGGACATTCGACCTTCCCGGAAAAACCTCAGGCGCTCGCGATAGTCGATGAGGCACTCTCAAAGAGAATCCGAAAACTCAATTGCGGGCAGCAAGATCGTCACCAAAGGTCCTTGTAGTTTGCAAACAGCTTCAGTGTCGCGTCGTAGCGTACTGGAACGATCCAGGGCAGCGCCAGCTTGAATATTGCATTTGCAAGGATCGACGTATGGCGCACATAGAGATCAATCGGATCGAGGCGGTGCCTCATATGCAGCTTCGGATCATAGCTTAGGCCGCTGCTACGAAACCATCTGTACCCTTTGCTGATCCCCCAATTGACCATATCCCGAACTACATAGTGATAGAGATGCAGATCGAGTGCAACGGCGTAGTCGAAACCCACATACTCCGCGTACAGTGAGTCTCCTTGCACCATGCAAAGGCTGAAGGCAACCAGCATGTCTCCGCGACGCCACGCGAAGAACCGTACTTTATCGTTCATTCGTTGGCCGATCTGGCGGAAAAAGTCCTTCGTTAGCTTCTCGAATCGCATCCTTGAGCGCTCGAACACCTGCAGATAAAGCGGATAAACCTCATCGACGAAACTTGCCGCATC
>Ga0307509_10009253_pt1 | contig 12361 bp, 17 predicted proteins | sample 10_EM_MG_FD_202245 | JGI IMG/M metagenome (GOLD analysis project Ga0307509, IMG submission 202245) | Populus trichocarpa ectomycorrhiza microbial communities from riparian zone in the Pacific Northwest, United States - 10_EM | ecosystem: Host-associated > Plants > Roots > Unclassified | place...
AGAGAACTGGTTCTCTAATCATCGTTCCAATCAGTTAGCCATATCTTGAAACGTGAACTCTTTGTGGTTCCTGAGTAGTCTCCCAGATGCCTCCGGGAAGTCCCTACTCAGGAAGCTTGGGTTCAGATATATGCTCTCTCCCATGGTGGCATATACCTCGCGCATAATTATGTAAGCTATTCCCGCTAGGGTAATACTTGGTCAGTCAGGATGGCTCTGTACCTTGCCTCAAGGCCTTGTCCCTCTGTAAGTAAAGCATCGTGTTCCTCGGTAAGTGGATATCATTCTTCGGCAAGTGCCTCTCTTTCATTAGTCAAGTTCTGAACTAGTTGCTCTTATTGTTAGAAGTGAGGGTTTTGTTCGAACGGGTCAAGGGTGCCTTGTTGGCAAATTGGACGGAGTAAGGTGCGGCCGTTGAGCGCGATCGCAAGATGAGGTAACATGTGGGCCTACTGTCTAACAGGGTATTCGGAGCGTTGATCAAACTGTTTATTGGTAACCGCCACGAGTTCGGTCAGGGCAGTTTGTGTGGCAGTCGTGAGTTGGACATGTTGAGACTTGGTGTTGTGTGGGTTGGATCCTCGTTAGTCGCTACCTCGTCTAATAGGGTCTTGGCACTGGATGAGAGTTCAAGGCAGACAACTGACAGGAATGTCCGAACCGCTAATGGTCACTTAGGGTCAGGGTTTCGGAGATCACGATCTCAGGTTCGTGGCTCAAGGCTAATCTTGTAATGGCAGATCATGGTCTGTGTTCGTGGGTTCTTGGGGTGGGTCTTGGTTGTCAGAACAGAAGACGTAATATTCCGAATTAGAGGAGTAGTGAAAGACATACCTGGTAGCGTAAAGAACCAAGGAAATAGGTGATGAAGCTTGTCCTTTATAAAGAAAGATATCCTAGCACTGCCTTTACCACCGCACTTATACCCAAGTATGAGTTGCATATCCGCATAACCAAGGATACAATACAATTTATAGTAAACGTTAGAAAGGAAATCCCTCATTGCAACCGTGTAATAATAGAATGAACACTATAGTTATCCCAATGCGTATCTCATCAGGGAACCGCTTGATTACTCACACCTGAAAGCAAGATCTTCATGCAACCATCCAAGTTGTTTTCTTAACTAGCAGTTGTACTAGAATTCTCTTTACCTCTACCTTTTTGATACCACTGGGTATTACTAGTACTCTACAGACAAGCTCTCACATCTAATAACAGTGATGACAGCCCACAGATAGGCCAATAACATCGAACTATTGTCATAGTTCTATCAGATTAGCGTCTACCCTTCTTGCTATCTAATAAGATTGTATGAGACTAGAAAGACAACAAGTCACTCCTATGGTATTGGACAGGATAATACTTGTATAAGGTATTCTGGATCAGGAATTGAGAACCTGGAACTTTTTTGAGAGTAAATGATTGCCTGTTGCATCAATAAAGGGGACAAGAGGATTGTTATACTGACTCACTGTGGTTTATTATCCAATACTTACAACTTGCAGATAAGTTAGCTAACTGACCTGCAAAAATAAATAGGTAAAACAATTCACTTATCACTATTACTTAGAACTAGTGATAGCGTGAATAATGAGTCAAAGATATTGTAGCGTAATAGACACAACTAGAGATACCCCTGGTATACTAGGAAATGAAACTATATTTTTTTATGGCAATTCAGCTTTCTGGTTTTATTTTAATAAAGTACTATTAATATGAATAGACAGGCGAAACCACAGGCAAGCCAGCATGAAAATCCACAAGCAAGTCAACATGAAAACCTACAAACAAACTTAAATGGAAACTAGTCAACCTTGAGCTCTCACATCTCTTACCATTAAACTAGTTTGTGAAGGTTGTTATTAATATGGTTGAATTAGTGGTTACTAGTCTTCTTAATGGTTTACATATTTGCCATAAGAATATTTTCAATATTACTAGCTATATCCTCAGCCTGCTTTCTTATTCTTTGTTCTTGAAGGATATTGTAAGAATAAACCTTTAAGAGTATCTAAGCTATATGTATTAGAAAATATAATAGACATAGAATACAGATCATATACGAAGAAATGCAATCAAGGTTATGCGCATACCCAAAGATATCATCCACTTAAAACAAGTGTCTGTATGATGCCTAAATTGGGCCATGAGAATGATAGAATCCAACAGATGAGTTTTTACCATGGTAATACTATTCTGATGTTCATTAGAGTTGAATTCAAGTGAACATAGATGACAAGTTGTTATTTCTTTCAACTGATAAATTGTACAGAGCTATGCAACTGTTTCAGGCCTGACTGAGTTGCTTGTGTTAATCTTAGTAAAATATAGGCCTTTCACACTACACCATGATGCTTGCATACCAGAGGGGAGGGGGGCAGTATTCTCCTAATACTTCTCTCTCTGAATTGTATCTTAATTTAAAACTCTAACTACTATGGATACTTAGCAAACTTACCTGAAAAAAAGCTCTTGCCTGGTGAGTACCCAGGTAAGCGGGGCGACATGCCAATAGAAGCTCTCTTGAAGACATGGTGCTAATATGTGTTAGATGTAGTGAGTTTGTAATGGTTATGAAGTGATGGGGGCAATAGAAAGGGAAAGAGGTACGGAAGAGGTGTGAAAGGATTGCAAGGAGTAGTATTCAAGGTGTTGGGGATTAGGGTATGTTTGGTGTAGTACTTGGTTATTCATATGTGCTAAACTGTATGAGAGGTTGTGGTTAAGTGAGATAAACAATTGAAATTTCAACAGCAGGTGACTTCTAACCTTTTGGTTTTTGACGAATAGCGATTCTTGGAACCCATCTCATGATAGCCTCAAGTCATTATTCCCAGTGCATTTTCCCATGAGTTTAATTTGTTTTTAGGAGAGAATTTCATCTCTTTTTGTTACTTTTTTATTCCCTTTATCTACTCTATCCTACCTTTTGTCTGTTGGGATGGCTAAGATAGGTGTTAATATTTTTCTACCCATAAGGTTGCAAAGGTGGAGTTGGCAGTTTTGGCTGCATTGGAGAAGATTTTACAATTGCAGAACCAGGTTTTGTGACCAAGACATTCCCCTAGGTGTTCGTTTAAACAGGGAACGACTAATCGTAGTACTTATCGATATTATTGACAATTATTATACTCTCATTGGAGGAAGTCTTATCATTATAACACCCGGAGGGACAAAGTCCAATCGCTAGAGGACTCGGTGCTTCAAGTTGCGTTCAAGTGGTAAAGGTTCACCTGAGAAGTAGAGGAGTAGGATTGGATATCTTGCATCATGGGAAGATCACTGTCAAAGGACTGGGCCCGTGCTCCAGTATCTAAGTGTCGTATTACGTAGATAGTTGCGTGAAGATCCTATCTCTTGGTCGGAACCAAGCCGCTTTTATAAGCATCTTGCCACAACCCTAACCCTGGTGACACATCACCTCACGTTACATAAACCTCGATGACTCATAGTGAGTCATAGCGCGAAACTCATCAGCGGACTCGCCTGAGGCAACTACGTACATCCTGTAACCAATCAAAACTCATAAACCAAATTATGTGCTCGATTGAGTCACATGTGTGAAACCCTTGACTTATAATGTGAGACATGTACGAAACTCATGATGTCATATGACGTCACAATCGTAAGTCATGAAACCATCAACCAATCATCACATAACTATGACTCCCAAATGCGCAGTCATGTAAAAACTATAAATCAAATAACATCATAACGTAAAACATAAACAGGGGGGATGACTAATAACTGATTAGTCATGTGAAAACAAATTGGCTAACTCAGAATTTGTGACAGGTTTCCAGGTTGTGATATCTTGGGTGCAGAAAGTGGTAGTAGAGTTCAAGGTTAAACCAGAAGGGGAGGTGTATGAGGGTAGGTTCGCGGACGGAACCTGAACTGATAGTTGTAGTTGCACCCTTGTTCTGGAAAAGGGAAGATTGTGAGTGTTGGAGATAACGATGTGTGGGTGGTTGCAGTGGTGAAGCCTCCAGTAGCTGAGTTACAGGTGGAAGGTGAGGTGGATAATTTGGCAGTGGCAGTGGTGTGTTTGCTGGGAGTGAAGTGAAGGCAGACAATAGAGGTTGGTGATGGGATGGAGGTAGTTAGGGGTGATATTATGAAAAGGGCACAATCCTGGTAGAGGGGCATGGTGTGGGGTGAGAAGATGGCGGTTTTAGGAGTGCTGACAGGACCCAGAATGCATGTTGTGACTAGGTTTATGCCCTGTTTGGCACGCTACAAATACCATGGTATTTTCAATTTTCCTCAGTATTTCTGGTTGAGATAGGATAAATAAACTATGTCGTGTTTGGCATGCATATAAATACTATAGTATTTCTATCCTTCAGATAAACTTTTCCTGTATTTCTTTTGTGTGATATTTCTGATAAACCTGCCTGTATTAGGGTAGTTGCAAAAAGTAAAGGGCAGCAAAGAGTTTCCCACTATAGAATTATTTTTTCTAGTCGCAACCCTGGTAAACCATCAAACTCTTTATTGTGGCCTAGTCTCTTGTACTCCCGGCCCCTAAAATAATCAAATAGCAGTCAGTCTACTAACTAAAAAATCAAAGGATTTTTGTCATGCCAAACGCTAGTATTTTGACAAATACTCAGTATTTTTATTCGGAAAAATCCTCTGTTTTTAGGAAAAACTGAGTTTCATTTTCTTGTGGCGTGCCAAACAGGGCCTTAGTCTGAGGGCAGGGATGAGGAAAGGGAGAGGATATGATGTGCATACTAGGGTTGGAATAAGTTTTTCCAGACCTGAGGGGTTAGTGCCTGTGGGCAGGGGTGTGGGAGTTAAGAATTTTGTTCCTCCTGGGGGAGGCTAGTGGTAGGCTTTGCGCAAGGAGAGGGAGGGGGGCGTCCATTGTGCTGTGGGGTGCCATGAGGCCCAATGCAGGAAGTATAACATTAGTACACAGACAATGTCGTGACCTATAGGCATCTGGTAGGGGGCTAAGTTCTGAGAGGGCCAGAGAGGCCGCTCTTTTGAGCTCAGTCTTGTAAAGGCGAGTTCTTGTGGAATTTTTTATAAATGCTAAGTGGTGCCTTTTTTGAGGCTTTGTCCCCCGCCCACAACTCTGTTGGGTTAGGGAAGGGTGAGATATCGGTGTTACTTAAAAGGGTTTATAATTTTTTGGAAGGGCTTCTAGGGGGCATTTGGCACCCTGCTCAGGGTGCAGTTGGCTACAGGGGGAAGCATTTTTTCCATTTTGACTGGATGGATTATGGAATTTGGTTATACTGGTCATGTATTTTGGTTGGGCAGGATAGTGTCTTAACTTTATTGTAGTGTAGTACCCGAAATGGAAAAAGGGTTTTTTTTAAAAAATGTTTGGCCAATGTGGCTCACAGAATTTCTATCATATTATTATCTAAATGGCAGCCAAAGCTTCGCAGTACTTTTGCTCACACCTTAGTAGTAGTTAGTACACTCCCCCACGGATCCTTGCTCGATTACCGGTTGGGGGCCGAACTCGTCTGCCCTTCCAACGAATTGAAAGGCGTGCGATATTTCCTTCGGAACCCTTTCCATTCCACTCATCACCCGCTTTCTGAATTTCTCAGTCCCCATAAGCCGCCCCCCCCGACATCCTTGACACCATGCTCCTGAATGTCGCAATGTCGTAACCCTGGATCCAGGAGCGAGAGCCACTCTAGGAGTGAAGGGGGATCATCGGCAAAGGTATAGTTGTTCTACTTATTATTAAAAGAGATGGTATTATTGGAGTTGTCGCTATTCTTATAAGTGGGATGTTGAGGGGTCTTTAGCTCATTGCTGCTTGCACTGCTGTAGAGGATGTATGTATATAATATAGTTCGTTTCGTTACTTGGGGCTATATCCATAAGAGTGCCGGTACATCCTTCTTGCTTAAACTATGCTCAAAGGGCACCTAATCCACCGCGCGGTTGTCATTGATGGCCTTGGACGATAATGCGTAGAGTCACTGACCGAACTAACCACCCATGAGCCTGAATGATGGATTGCTTGTATAATAATTGGAGCGACGGTATAATATGCGCAGGTGGGTGAGTGTGTGTTTGTGAGTGGGTGAATGAGTGAATGATGAAGTTTGGGGGGAGAGGCCGGCATCTATGGCATACCGGTACCGGTGTTGGGCTGATTTCGCAGGACCCGTTTAGTTTGGATGGTGTGTCGCGCGTGCCGAAATCACCCTCCTGTGCGTATGTGTGACCTGTTCAACACTATAGGGTTATGCGCAGTGAATATAGATTCCACTGATCTGGCGATACCGAACTTTTATTGGTACGAACAATTTGGATAGAGAAAAATTATCAAAGAAACAATAGAGATATTGGAATCGTGTACGGTAATGAATGAGTTCGACAAAAGTAGGAGAGAAACCAAGTGAATAAATAATGAATGCGATAACGAACAGAAAACAAACGAACAAAGGGAAGAACAGGCTTTCTTATATCCTCCGTGAGATGAGACCGTTCCTCCGCAGCACACTTCCTGCGGGTGCTATATCTTTGATCAGTTTCTTCCGCATAGTTGCCCTTTCCTACTTCTCAGCCGAATCCCTTCCGAGGTGAAAACCCAAGCACCGAGGTAGTGGTTAACCGGTTTGCTGAATACTGAGTGCATAACCGTGGGCGCCATGGTTGTTCGGCTATTGCTAATAGTTCGTGTTTCGTTGTTGATGAACGGAGGTCTTGATCCTGTCGCACTAGATATGCAGGGTCGGTGTCGGAGATCGGTATGAAGCTAATAGTTGTGAGACGTCTTTCGAAGACTTAGTGTATAACAGGTCGCAGTGATAAGGTTCCTAATCCAACGAGCATGGGAATATATGCAAATGGTGAGCAGTCCAGAACGATCCACGTTCAACATGACCTCTTGATAAACCGGATGACAAAGAGGTGGAAAGTTTACCAGACGATGAATTGGGTAAAGGCCTTGACAAGGGTGAAGTAGGGAGCGATGCGCTTGAACGAATTAAGAAGGAAAGAAAAGGTTGTTGATTGGCTCCAGCGCCGTTAACCTTGGGGCTGTCAATGTGCTGCGAGGCCTTGGACAGTTCATCCCCTTCCTCGGTAATCAGTGCTGCACCTATCATACGACCCAGATTTCTACCCCCCCCCCCCCCCTCTTATCTCTGTTCTCCCCTCCCATCTCCTTCTACATTTTTCTTCTAGCAGAGCTCTTCCTCTTCTTCCTTCCTCCACCTTTCTCACGAGGGCCTTCCTCTGCTATAATTCCTCCACATGAGTATGACCCCAGTCCTATAAAACCCTCCTGAAATTCGACAAGTTTTCTCACCCCAAGGAAAGGCTCGTTTCCCGATTTTCCTCCGATTCCAAACAGGAGACCCGTGGGTCAATTCCCTTTCCTCACCATCCCCCTTACTCACAATGTTCTTGGATCTCTTCGGCCAGGCTGTATACGCCTCTTCCAACATAAACTCTACCTTGTCGCTGGCATTATTATCCTCACACTTGCTTACTGGACGCACTCCTACTTGAAAAGTCCCTTCCGTGCGCAAAAGATCCCTAGCCCATTCCTAGGCAAGTTTCACCAATGCCTATCGTTGGTACTATACTACCCTGGCGCAGGGACTTGATAGCCCTGCACAAGAAGTAGGGCCATATTGTGTGGGTTGCACTCAACGAGATCTCGGTCTCGGATCCTAATCTTAGGAATGTCATCTATGGCTTTCAAAATTATAAGAAAGATTTCACCTTCAAGTGGCGCTCGTAAGAGATTGGGTCTGTCAAACACGATTTCGGCTTTGTTTTTCGAACAAGATGCCGGGAATGCTCGACTGGGAAAGTACCATATGTCCCATTTTTACTCGGAACAGGGATTGCTTGATCTTGAAGAGAATTTTGATAAGGGCTTTTTTTCCCCCTTCCTCTGCTCTTTCAATTTGTTATGAATTTCTATATTGATTGTGGTGGAAGGCGGTGGAGGAATTGATTGAAGCTCTTGACAGACACCATGTGAAGTCCGGAACTCCATGCAAGATGGTTGATTGGACGGAATTCTTCTCTTTGGACATAGTTGCACAGATTACGGTAGACCGGTCTGCAGCGTTTTGCTTTGCTGGCAAAGATGTAGACAATACGGCCTATGGAACGAGAGTTAGTTTCAGGATCATTGGTGTGCTTACGCAATTGCCGTGGGTATTGTCAGTTACTTCCCGTGCTATCCGTGGGAATATTTTCCTTAAGGCCCTGATTACCCTTTATCGCAATGTGTTGCTCTTGCCGACATTTACATTTGAAACTGGAACTATGGGTGCTCTTGATAATCTGGGGTTCAAGGATGATGACTGACAGTTAGGGAATAGGTGGATCTTAAAACCCTCAAAGAGAAGAGCCCCAAACACTTATTATCAATGTTTTATAATGCACAGAGTAAGATGAGGGGACATTACCCAAACGGCAACTCGGCGGAAGGCACAACCATTCAAATCTTCAACTTGATGTATGTACTCCACCCACCACCCCCCCAAAAAAAACTCCATTTTTCGGGAGATGAACAATCCTTCTCCACAGTGCCGCCGTACTAGGAGTAGTCCTGCATACCCAGGTTAGAGTGATCCACGAACTCACCTTTCACGCGGAAATCATACAAAAATTCGCGAGGAGCTTGCAAAAACAGATAACAATTGCCGCCTTGACGACTTCCTCCGCTACAGCGGCCGCGAGAACAAGTATCCAATCTTCGAATCCGCTGTGCGCGAAACTATCCATCTCCACCCCGCCTTCTCCTTCTCCCTTTCCCACAAAATTCCCCCATCCGAATGCCAGCTCCACGAATACCACATCCCGCCAGGCTACAACGTCGGCATGGCTTCTTACCAAGTCAATTACGATGAGGCCTACTTTGGCCCGGACGTGGCCTAATTCCGCCTAGAGCCCTGTCTGGAAGACCACCCGCGATGCTTGATGGCGAAAAGCGCAGTATGAAGAACTACATCGAGGCCGGCTGGTTTACCTTTGGCGCGGGTGGGAGGGTGTGCATCGGGAGACATCTCGCCATGTTGATGATAATGAAGTTCACTGCTGCTGTTCTTCACGAGTTTGATATTCCCGTTGTCAAGCAGCTGGAGGAGGTTGATACTCTTTTTAACGAGCTGCCAGGGATGGAGGTTTTGCTTAGCAGGAGGTGTGCTGTTTGAAATAGTCATTATGATAAGTAAATCCTGTGTCCCTCTGGTGGATAGATGGACACAGTAGCTAGGAATAAGGATCACGGTTGATGGCTGATGGGTGCTTTCACTTTCCTTCTTCCTCTTCTTCCTTTCATTAGGTTTCTAGACCTATCTTTTATTATTACAAGATGGGGTATAGTATTCCTAAGTTGAGCTAAGCACGGGGGGCTTTCAATTTATTCTCTTTTATTCCTTTTTATTCCCTACCCGTTTGCTTGTCTCTATCCTTCAGCAGCACTGACAGAACGGGGGATGAATGGTGCATTCTATTTTTTTCCATTTATTAAACATAATCCCTTAGCCTCCTGACTATCGTATCACCTCACACGCATGATGACGCATTATAACTCCGAGTCCCAAATCAATAAGTCAATCAGAATCCAGATAGGTATAGGTTCGGCTGCACGCAGGATACCCAACGAGTGGGCTTTGCAACAAGACAAAATCAGGCCGGTACTGTAAGAATTCGTGGAATGGTGGTATTGTTATTGCTCGCCACTATCTTGTATCACTCAAGTTATACAAATGCCCATACACCACCCACTCAAGAACTATCGAGACAACAAATCTTGACATTAGTAGTAGGATCTCTTTCACTTACTGTAGGTTATATTCGATACTCAGTAGCTTGGGGCCCCTCTTTCCTTAGTAGCCATGGAGGGTAGGGGGTATGTCCTTCTCGTCATCTGGGAACGCCGGTTAGTTCTTCCAGGGGGCTCAAGGCGGGGATGAGTCACACGAGGAACTTTTCTTCGTTTTTGATCAGGAACTCGGAAATGCGGGGATGTGAAGGGGTGTATCCGAGGAGTTGGTAGAACACACCATATTCGGCGCGATCGTTATATCTTGCACACGGAGCGTCGGGGCGTCTTTGGCTTGTGGGAGAATATCTCGTTGTTGACGTCCGGTTCGTGGATTAGGCTTAGGGCTGCGTGAGGATTGCGTCCTCCGAGCTTTTTTCTTTCTTTTTCGATCTCACTGCAAATAGGCTCGCGAGAAATTTGGTTTTTTGATGGCTAGCTGAACAAAGGGGGGGTGTTAGCTAGTGTGAGTGATAATCTGTGTCTGCAGGGAGAAGGGGTCGCGTGCTTTGATTTCCGGGGGTTTACGGCGTTCTTAGCTTTGGGAACTGTGATATGGTGGGGTCCAAGCGTGAAGCAACGCGGGTCAAGCGGAGGACGCGAAGGGGGTGGCCGGCGACTGTTGTGGTGAGTTCTATCTCTTTTCTTCCTTCTTTCGTCCGTTAGGAATGCAAGTGCTGATTGGAGTTTGATTCTAGCCGTGTTAGGCAGATTAGCAAGATGCAGGAACGGTAATAATTAATTATTGTCTTTATAGTCCTTGGCAGTCTTAGTGATAGTAATAACAAGAAACAGTGAGAACAAACAAACGGTCCTGCTCATAATATGGGTGCTAAAGACCCCACCGAATAATCTCCCCTTATCACAACCAAATCTACCAATGACACCGCTAAACAGTACCCACTCACCACTGGCCAACACTGTCAAATCAGAAACAATTCCTCGCCATCCTTCTTGTTACACACAGTCTCCGACTCTCAAATCCCCCCTCCAGCTGTGCCATTCGGCCAGGGCGTGCCCCTTTCAGAGAAGGGTTCTGATAGCTCTGCACAATCTCATTCCGCTCTGACAATCAAGGCCATCAAGGCCATCCAGGATGCAAGGCTATTACCCAGAAACCCCGACCCAGATACAACTAAAAAAACAAGAATATTTCTTGAAAGAACCCACCCAATAACTACCCTTTTCCGGAAAAGAAAAATCCCCGTCATTATTTGCCCCACCACTTCCCCATACGTCTCGAAAGCCGGAAACCTCCCATGAACTGAAGGGTCATCATACCAGAATTGACGAAACCCTTAAAGGTCAACTTTCCCTTTGCCGGTGGTGGGGTGAGGTCGGTCGGAAAGTGGTTTCACGGTGAGAAGTAGGCCACAGCAATGCTCAACCCAACAAGGGTGAGACCGGTGGTGAGACGCTCAGCCCCGCTGGAGATGTCCGGAACAGTAGTGGGTCCGGTGATGTTGGAGGTGAAGTTACCAGCGAAAGCGGTAGTTGCCGGCGGGGCAATTTGGAAAGCGGTCTAGGTGGAACGACGGGTGGTAGTGCCAACAGTCTGCCTCGTGGTTCTCACACTGCTGCCGGCACTGGCGACGGTCGCGGTGGGTGAGGGGCCAGGAAAGGTGGTGGGAATGCTAACACCGTTTTCCCGGCAGAGAGCAGCAGCAGCGGCGAGGGCCCCCGTTATGGATTCATTGGTAAGCTATTTCCTAAGGGTTTATTGTGATATCAAAACTTTCTCTGGTGGTTAGCGTCCAGGCAGTTCCTCGGGATGCAAGCAGCAGAGCCAGCAACGAATAGACTGTCAGAGCAAGTGCAAAAAAGGTCGGTGGGGGAGCAGCTAGTGATCGGAAAAGTATTGGCCAGACAGTCCAACTATTGAGATATTAGCTAATTGCCTTAGCGAAGGGAGACATATCTATCCAAATACATACAGCACATGGAGGAAGATCTGAGTGGATCCAACAGCGGCGATACTTGCAACAACGGTCGCGCATGAGAACTTCATTGCGATCGGTTGCTGGGTAAGGTAGCCTTCGTTTTTCGTCCTTTCAAGGGGTTTGAAGAGACCCGGGGTAAGTTAGTGGGAGTGATGTGGGGGTCGTGGGAGCCGGGCGATGTAGGCTAAAGGCGTTGACAAAAGACAGTCAATGATCCCACGAGACAGCTAAGCAGGGAAGGAAATCTGGAACATCTGGTTCGCTTTATACCATTGGATTTGTCCTTAATGCACCCCCCCCCCCCCCCCCTACGCCCATACAGCACAGTATTCCCTGTCGGTAACCGAGCCGCGCTGTTCTGAGTGGTTGAAGGTAAATTGAAAAAGGAAGGGGAAAACAAAGAAGGGCTCAGCTAGTGGGCTCCAAGAGTCGTATTGTTCCGCCATGTAATAGCACTGCTGACAATGCGGTACTCGTTACAGGCAAGAAGTATTCGAAAACAGGGATAAGGCAGGGATTCGCGAAATACAGTCACTAGACATAAGTCTTGGTGATTGCGGAATAGTGAGACACGCCCGTGTATCCAAGGGGTATTTAGCAAAAGGCTGATAATGGCATTTCGATGGTAGAACAAAGCGAAGAATTAAAC
>Ga0307509_10009255_pt1 | contig 12360 bp, 8 predicted proteins | sample 10_EM_MG_FD_202245 | JGI IMG/M metagenome (GOLD analysis project Ga0307509, IMG submission 202245) | Populus trichocarpa ectomycorrhiza microbial communities from riparian zone in the Pacific Northwest, United States - 10_EM | ecosystem: Host-associated > Plants > Roots > Unclassified | place...
ATATTAACAAAGTTTTGATTTTAGTAGCCTATTTTTCAGAATAAAGTTGAAGTGATTATCCAAGAAAAATTCTTTTACCATCTAAAGGGTTTTTTATTTTACATAAATAGGGAAATATTTTACATATATTTTTTTTATAGTTGATAATTAATTATATAAAAAATATAATTGTAATAAAATGATAATAAAGTGTTACTATGATATAATGTAATAGTAGTGATGATGATGATAATAATAATAATAATAATAATAATGGTGATAGAAATAAAAATAGTGTTGGTGGAGGCTTATAACAAGATAATAATAATGAAGCGATAATAGTTAAAAAATAAAAAAATAGTGTTTGTGGAGGCTTGATAGCAAGATAATAGTAGTGTAGCGATGATAGTTGAAATTGTTAAAAGATATTACGAACGAATTATTAGTTAAAAAATATTTTATAAAATTTTATAAATTAAAAGTATTTTTTGAAAATTAAAATAAGTATAAAGGTTTATCGTAAAATATTTTATATTGATTAATTTTATATAATTTTACTAGAAATAATCAAAGAAAAATATATTTTTCTATGAAATATTTTACATAAAATAAAAACCCTCTAAATTACAATTTTTTTTACCATCTACATCACTAAAACTACTCAAGAATAACTCGGAGGAAGAAAAAGAAAATACTCTTTCTACCTCTACCTAGTGTTCCCAGAAAAAAAAAAAAAGTTTGGCTTTTATCTTGCAGTACTTCTTCTCGAACAATTTCCTTTCATTTTCTCAAGTAAAGAAAGGGTTACCGCTGTGTTTAGTTTTGTGTACATTGAGCCAATAGATTTTTCTTTCGGGACAATTTCGGATAAAAAAAATTGCAAATTAATGTAATAACAAAAAAATTTGGTGAAACAATATATATTTTTAGATTTTATGATATTTAATTCAATGCTATGTCAATTAATTGATAATCAAAATATTAATTAAATTTAAGATAAACTGTGTAAATAATAATTTTAAAAAAATTTAATTAGAGTTTGTTTTTTAGTTTATAAGTTGAATAAAAAAAATATATTTTAAATCATAAAATACATTAAAAAAATATAAAAATTTTAGTTTTTATATAAAATAATTGAATAATTCATATAATTGGATAAATAGAAAAACTAGTTGAGCTAAATAATTAATAGTTAGGTTATATGTTATATTATGGCTTTCTGGAAACGAAATATGAAAACTATTTTATAAAATAACAATAATCCATAAAAAAAAATAATTAAAATAATATTATTGTGCCGGTGCTAATTTTTTAAGAAAATCTTTTTTCTTCACGAGGGCAACATTAAAGCAACCGAAGTGTCAAACAGAACTCAATCTCAGAAGTGAGAAAACGAAACACAACAAGAGAGTTGGTGCCTAAACTCTTCAATGGCGACGAGGATAAGATTGCCATCAATCTTGGCTACAGCAGTAACATTAACAGTACTTGCAGCATCACTCACCTGGGCTGCTGGCAGCCCTGAAGCTACTTTTGTCAAAAAGACCATCTCTTCTCATCAGATCGTCATCTTCTCCAAGTCTTATTGCCCGTACGACTCTCCCTCTCTCTCACGAACACCCACATTTTGATGCATTCCAGTATGAAAACTCTCGATCTATTTAAGATTAACAAAACCCATTAAAGTTTTGCTTTGAAATATTTTTTTTGTGGTCTCAACTCTCAAGATCTAATCCAGACTCTTTTCTTCTATTGTTAATTTCCTTGAATTTTACTTTTTATTTTCCTTTTGTTGATTCTAATTTGTTGTAATCCAGTCTCTCTGGTTTTATGGGATAATCTTGCCTCCTAGACTAGCACCGTTTCGGTCCAGGGCTTGGCATTGTGATTTGTGCACATTTATGATTGATGGAAGAGTTCATGGCATAGGATATGAGATGTTTTCTTATTTTTATGGAAGTTTTTAACCTTGAAAATAATTATTAGACATTTGCTTCTCTCTTAACCTCAATCACTTCAACCATATATGCAGCGCAACAAAATATCATGAGTAGAAGGCCATAAACTTTCAATTCTTCCTCACATTTGCAGAACCTGTAGTTGTTGGTATTATCAGGAGCGAGTTTTTCGAATTCTTGAGAATAGCTACTCTAGTTTAGTGTCTTTTGCCCGTAGGCCTTTATTTGAGTGGAAAATTGGTTTGGTGGATGGGGATTGAGAAATGCTTTGCTGGAAGTCTTGATTGCTTATTGACTTCATGGATCAGATGTTGTGTAATTGTATGAGCCACAAGGAATTGATTGGAAATTCAACCTTTTTTCTTTTGTTTTTTGCTAGAATTATGGAACTTGCTTAGTATGTTGTGAATCCTGTGAAAAGAGAAAAGATGAGAATCATATGGGAATTCAAAGACTTGTATTGCGTTTGTGAGTTCTGATGGTGCTTCTTCTGCATATAGACTGTTGGATTGCTTTTTTGTGGTTTATAAACAGAACTGCATTTGTCATGGAATTACAGAAAGAAAATTGCTTGTTCTTGAAACCGTAAATATGCTTTTTGCACGACTTCAACTTAAGACAGCTATGATTTTAATTAAAAATTTTGGGGCACTTGTTAAATAAATTTTTTAGCCATTTATTGTCTACTTTGTTTATTCTGCAGGTATTGTAAGAAGGCTAAAGGTGTTTTCAAAGAACTGAACCAGACACCACATGTTGTCGAGCTCGATCAAAGAGGTCTGTTCCCTGCTACCTCTTCACTAACTTCAACAAGTGCCGGAAAACATGACTTAATTGAGTACAGAATCTGAACTTGTTGATAAAAGAATGTGATTGCCTCTAAAGCCTGTCCTGGGAGCAAGAATTAGCAGATATATGTATATATATATGTATGTATGTATGTATGTAAAGGCTGCTCTCAAGACTTGAGGCCTTTCTGTTGCAAGACGATGTTATTCACATTGCATAAAGCAAGTGTTGCCTATCAACAAGTTGAAAGCTTAACTTGTTGATGGCAAGCTGAACTTTTTGATAGAAATAAGAATCAATTAACTTATCAAAAGAGAAAAGGGGAACCTGGGAGGGAAATGAGAAGAACAAAGAAATAATAGCTAATCTTGAGTAAATAGGTGGAAAGAAAATTAAGGTAATATGGCGATGGATTTTCTACCCAGTTGTACAAATATCCATCTGCCTATCCTACTGTGTAAATGTATTGCTGGTGGTACTGAAGTGACTACTGATCTTTATTTCTGCACTCACAACCACAAGCATGTTTGCTAGATGTGTTTTCTTCCACTTCGAAATTCTAATGGCTTGATCGTGCACTTTTGGCCCTTCGCAACAAAAATTAGTTAAGGGTTTCCTCAATATCTTAGTCATAGCAGATAAGTTACTGACGTTGGAACTTGAGATTTTATTCTATTTGCACATCCCCTATTTGTAAATTATGACCAGAGAGTTAAAGAAAATGGTTGGCCCTGTGTTTGCAGAGGATGGGCACGACATTCAGGATGCCATGAGTGAAATTGTTGGGAGGCGCACCGTGCCTCAGGTTTTCATAGACGGGAAGCACATTGGTGGCTCAGATGGCAAGTCTTTATTTATTTTTTTTATTTTTTGTAACAAATATAATCATTTGCCTTCTCTATTTGAAGTACATCATGTTAAAAACTGACTAAAGCTCTGATGTCTTGATAATAGACACCGTGGAAGCATACGAAAGTGGAGAACTTGCTAAGCTTTTAGGAGTTGCTTCAGAGCAGAAAGATGATCTCTAAACTAGAATGAGACTCGGCCTGTGTTGTTGGAATATCTGAACCACTAGTAGACTCATGGTGCATTGATGGATTAGCTCTTCCTTTGGATGGAGTACTGGGAAGCGAGTTCTTTATGCCCTATGTGTTATGGGTTTTGAAATCTCTAAAATAAGATGGCGCATTGATGGAATAACTCTTAAATTTCATTTCCATCAATGGCTTACTCTTTTGTGCTTCACAATTCTTAAGAGAATAGTTTAACTTGATTCAGAATGTTTGAATTTCTAAGTGGTCTCATATCACATCTCTCATTCATCATTTGAATGAAGTTGCCCCGGCAATTCGAAAGAGGTAACTTCTCAATGGAAGGCCTACAAAGTAAATGAAACCCAATACCACACACACGATTGCCCAGAACTTGGAATCTCTTTGCTTCTCCTCTGGAGGTTTATGGTACATCCCAAAGGCTTTCCATAGCAAAAAAGCTGGAAATTGGGGTGACCATACCCTGTATAACAGCATAAATGATTCTAAACAACAAAACTGGCAGCTCGGGCTTGTTGAAGCATGCAAGCAGTTTAATAGAAACCTCATTAGGATTCTCATCTATGCTGATGTTCTGTTCGTGTTCTTCAGCATTCACGGTATGTGTTATAGAGATGAACCTCTGCTTCTGGATTTCTTAATAGAAAGTTTCTGGCTTCTAGACCTAGAGCCATCCCTTGAAATGGACGCATCTCTCTCCATGTGTTTTGGCATTTTCCATGAATTATCTCTTTTTGTTTCTTTGAATTTAGATCTCTTAGCTTCTTCTTGTAGATGAATTAATTGGGAATAGCTTCTCCCTCTGGATCTTTTATCAGCCCGTCATGACTGCCTGTAATGTTTGAAGATTTAGTTTAGGAACGACATATAAATTTAAAGATTAAGCAGCAGGTTTATCAATACAATACAATATAATACAATCACAGTTGTTCGTTTACACATAACTTTCACCAGTTCAGACTCAACATCAAGCGCGCTCGAGACTTCATCAAGGAGAATCTTTGGATTCTTCAATATAGCCCTTCTTCAATATACTAATTTTAAAAATAAAAAATAAAAAAAATTATTTTAATATATTTTTAAGTAAAAAATACTTTTAAAAAATATTCTACATGACAATATAAAAAAATACAAAACAAATTTAAGATCAAAAATCTATATTTTTTACCTGTGTTCACATTTGACGCAAAAATTGATGGAATCATGACATAGGGACCATTATTAAGAAAATATCTTGAGGAGAGGACCTAATCAATTCAGAAAATAAAATAGGGACCATACTAAGAAACCCCCAAAATTATAGGGATGCAATAAAATCTGATTAATGCCTTCTCTCTTCTCCTTTTTACCACCTCCAAATTCTTTCCACCAAAAAACAATAATTTACCCGAACTTAATTCCCATAAACACAAGAAAGAGTGAGCTAAGAAAAATTGCTAATCTGTAGCAACTGAGAAATGGAAATGGAGGAGCAGCAAGAAAACAGCAAGAAGAGAACCCGCAAAAGAAAAACAACGTCCCTTCTCTCCCTTAACAACACTACAACCATCTTCCCTCTCTTACTAGCCGCAGCAACCCAACTCTCCGATTCTCAAAAAAACACACCCAACAATAGTTCCGAAATCTTAGTCAAGAAATGCTTAACCAAATTACACCAATCTATCCTTTCAAACAACCAAACATTTCCCATTTCTGTTCTCTCTCTGTTTCCCATCCTCATGAGCTCCAAGTAATTGTTTTGTCTCTCCTTTTTCTTTGGTGCATTTTATCGAACAGTTGGTGGGTGTTGCTAATTTTTGGAAATAATTGTTTCAGGTGTGCTGGAATTGCGTGTCGAAGTGCGGAGATTGTTGGGTTGGCTTCACTGGTGTCATTGGAAATGAATGAACTGGTTGCTTTGGATGAGGGGATAGTGAAAGGATTGATCTTGATGTTAGGGAGTGGAAAAAGGAAAGTTTCAGTGGCTGCTTGTAATGCCGTTTTGGATTTGTCTTCTACTTTGATTGGAAGACGAAGTTTACTGGAATTCTCAGCCTTAGAATGGTTTATGTGAGTATTTTGAACCATGTTCCTCATTTCCTTTACAAGGGTTTGGTTACATATGTAATTTGGTTTGCTTGATTGATTTAAAGTGTCCCGATTTTCATTTATGATGGAAAGAAAAATTCTCATCTGTTAATTTACTTAAAAGGTCTTTCTTTTTTTAAACTAAAGACTTTATTGTTTCTGTAAATATTTAGTGTTCAAAATGTGAATATTTCCTCTGGTATAATGACTTAACATCCATTAGTTTTGGATTCCTTCAGGTTCCTGCATCTTCAATAGTGGTTTCTTTATGTAATGAAGATGAGAGAAGTGTTGCCTGTGCCAGGATAGCTTTTAAAGAAGATGGGCATGCAGTGTCAATTCTTCACGCTGCTATTACTTTAATTAATACTTGCAACGTTGAGCAATTGGAAAAGATCCCATGGAAGCTATCCGAAAAATTCTTGGTTTCTTTGAAAACATTGTGGGAAAAGGTGCATGATCAGATGTTACTTGGCAATGCTTGGTCATCACGTCGAGATAGGGATTTAAATTTGAGCAACGTTACGGTTAACAGCCTGGCAGAAAGTATTTTTAGGTTATCTATTAATGTCAGCGAATTTGTGATTCCCTTGCCATCTGTGTTAGTTGACAGAATGATCTTCGGTTGGAGTGATCTAGGTTTTGAAAATTTCATGTTACATCACTGGGAATCATCTCCTTCTCTTGTAAGAAGGCTTTCAGGGTCCTTAACTGAGGAAAATGACATTTTAAGCTCATTTGCAGAGTCTCTAAACTGTAAAGAACCATGTCCTACCTTTGTTGCATCCATTCTTCAAAGTTTTATTTCATGTGTACCTATTGCTTCAGATGAACTGAACATCATAAGTTTCCTAGAGGAGGTGAGAAGTGAATTGGGCTGTCCTATAATATATGACCAGGACATACGGGTACTAAGAACAGAGCAGCCTTCAAAAAAAGAGGTGCATTTCTTTCAAAAGAAAGTTGATCCATGCTGCTTTAAGAAACTTGCTTTCAATAACGTGGATATTATGAAATGTGAAGAAGCATTTAAAGAGGGCTATACAATCGCGCTCCGTGGTGTTGAGTTCCGCTTTGCAAGTATTGCAGCTGTTGCAGATGCTTTAGCATCTTTGTTTGGTCAACCATCAGTAGGTGCCAATATATACTTGACACCACCTAATTCTCAGGGCTTGGCTCGTCACTGTGATGACCACTGCGTGTTTGTATGCCAACTCTTTGGGACTAAGCAATGGACAATCTATCCACGACCAAATTTGCAGCTACCTCGCTTGTATGATCCTTTTGATAGAGAACATTGTCTTGGGGAACAGAATTCTTTAGCTGAATGTAGAAAGTTCCTGTTGAGGGAAGGTGACATCTTGTATATTCCAAGAGGCTTTCCTCATGAGGCATGTACACATGATGATGGTTCTAGTGATTTAGCCAGATTTTCCTTACATGTCACTTTTGGTGTTGAGGTGGAACCTCCATTTGAGTAAGTAAAAGTTCATCCTTGTTTTTTCAATGCAACAGATTTGTTTGGTCATCTATATTGAAAAAAAGGTCTGCTTAGCAAATTTTATTTCATTTCTAGTCTCTAATTCAGTTAATTTATCAAATTAATGGAGTGGGATTTATTTAGCATGTAATTGCTCACAGCAGGATGGAATTAATCCTCACACCTCTCTCCTAGAGGACAGGCACGCTTATGGCCAGTCAATGAATTACTGATTTTATTGGTTGATAATATCTAAGTATATCCTTACCTACATGTCTCCCAGCAGTTACCTTTTACTGACAAAATCTGCCAAGGGCCATTTATCTGTTGAAGCTAGCTAATAATCTGGTTCTTCAAACAGAATAATAAATTACTCTGTAGGTCCATTCAATGTATGGGTTTGATTCTTTGTAACTTGTGAGCTGGCCTATGAATGACCAATACACTCAAGAAATATGGCTCTATTAGGAATTATTGATGAATCCTGTGGATTTTGGGAGAGGGTAGTTTTAGTTGTTTAAGGATAAGGAGTCTATGGAAGTGTACAACTGTATATGCAGTGATATGGAATCTTTGGATAGCTGAAATTTAAAGGGTCAGTCCTTATCAAGGTAGTTATTTGCAAATTGATTGTTTTTCTTCTCTCCTTTTATCTTTGGATAGCTGAATCTTGTAGATTTTTTTGCAGTAGTATTCATGCCTGACACTGTTCCCAAATGAAATGTTTATCGTTAATTCAGGACAGATATTCTACTTGGTGTTGCTTCAGAACAGTTTAGATGAATTGAATCCTGGAATTTCAAACCCTTGCATAGTTTCTGTATTCTAAAAGTTCTAATTGTGTAAATTTTGTGATCCGAGTTTCCAAAATTGGCATGGTTGGGGATTGAAAGATATGGTTATGGATATCTTATTAAAATTGGAATTTGTGATGAAATTAAGATTTGTGGCTATCTATGAGAGCGTTTTTCATGTGTGCCATGCTGTATGTTTCTTAATTGCAGGTGGGAGGGCTTTGCACATGTTGCACTCCATCGCTGGTACAAGACCCAAAAACAGCTGCATGGAGCTTCAGATGAGCCATTGTCTGGAATTCTGGACCTCATGTCTGTAAATCTGTTGCATCTAATGATTGAAATAATTGGGGCCTCTGATTCTACGTTGCGGAAAGCTTCCTTAGTTGGTGCTCTCGTTTTGCCTTTGGAGATTGATGATTGGTTATATTTGAACCAGAAAACCACTTTCAACCACATAATTGATCAAATTAACAAGGCATCAATGTTCTTGGAAGTATTCAGGAGTGTGGAAGTAGCTATTGGAAAAAATGAAGATCCCTTTCATCGAATGAGGTGGCTCAGGCTTCTATATCAGGAGACAGAAACAATTCAAGAACATGATTGGAATGTACCTCTCGGTGAATTTCAAAATTTATTTCCTTCATGTGCTCAACACAAGGACATGACAGAAGCTGCATTCATGCAAGTTAAATCTAAGTTATGTGATGAAGTGTTATTTGAGGATGTGATTGATAGCTATAAACTACTACTCGAGAAGTATAAGAAAGCCAGAAAGCAATATATGAATGGAATGCTCTCGCTACATTGCAGTGGATTTCGTTGAAAACGTTTTGTTGTAATTATATATATATATATATATATGTAACTTTTTTTCTATTATTTATTTTGAGTTTAAGAATTACTCTAATAAAAAATATAAATAGATGCACACAAGTAATATGTAAGCTTTAAAAATTATAAATTATTTAATATAGATAAAATTTATTTATTAAAATATTTTCTTAATGTTATAGTCTTTATCGATCCTTTTATTTCCTAAAATTATAACATAATTTAAAAAGATAGTGTTTTCAATTCACTATTTTAAACACTAATCACACAATCAGTAACCAGTGGTAGTTACTTTATGTCCATCTCTAAAGAGAGGCATATATTCTTGTATTAGACTAGATATCACAAAAGTTTGGGTTATAAAGCATGTGATTTTTATTTGATAAAGTTAAATTAGTGAAAGGATCAAATTACCCTAGTATGCATACTATCACATAAGAAAATATTTAAAGAAAATTAGTGTAAGAGGATATTTCAGAGTATTGTAATGGTTGTTTTTTATAATATTTTTCATTTAAAAATATATTAAAATAATGTATTTTTTATTTTTTATAAATTAATTTTGACATCAGCACATCACAAAGATTTAAAAATATAAAAAAATAATTTGAGAAACGTGATTTTAATCGTGTTCCCAAACATGGTCTAAGTATAAAATATTTACTTGTTGAAGAATTTAAAATGTTTTCAATCATTCATAATTTGTCATTAAAGTTTTATTTTTTATTATTTGATACAAATAAATAGATGCAATCAACCTTTTATCATTGCTATAACTACACTTTTAAAAAATGCAATTAGAAGTCGATGAACAAAATAAAAAAACTCTCCACATGGATAAAAACTCTAAAATCTCTAAAATGGAGAGGACAAAAAAAGAAAAAAGTAATTTTTGGAATCAAAATTTATGAATAATTAATTCTGGTAATTATCAAAATTAATTCTCTTTATTTTACCTTAATTATCTACCGTAAAAAAAAGAATAAAAACCTAATAATTTTTTATCTTTTCCTTTTAAAAAATATTTGATAGTCACTTTATAGGTATATTTTGAAGAGGAAGACATACCAAAAATAAACATAAAATCATACTCAATATAACAAAAGATTATTGCTTACTATATATATAGGAGCATACCACCAATGATTTCCACAATCGAAAAGAAAAGGAAGGCATATCCAATACATAAATAATCAAAATCTCCAAGTACCTAATATGTAAATATATACCTTTAATATTTCATACCTAATACATTACCTTATTTAACTATCTCTTTCTGTACAAATAGAGATGTCAATCGTTCTTCACCTCCACAAAAGTTGCGAAGACTTAAAGAGAATATTTGTTGCACTCTCACCGACTGGGAGACATGGCCAAGTTTTTCCACTATGTTCTGTTTATTTTTGCAACAGGTAATATTTCATTCCTTCGATTTTCCTCCATTTCTGTTTAAGCATGGTGCTAAGGTAGGGTTATGTATTTGCTCATTCAATAACGGAGAATCTGAAAACACAAATTCATGGTTTATATATATATTTCTTTCCTTTTGGTTTCGCATGCATGATGATCATTATATGCAGTTGCAACAATGGAGCTCTCGGCAGAGGCTGCTGTATGCACAAGGCAAATAGGGGCTTGCGCTCCGTCTTGCAGTGATATATGTGCTTCGAAATATCCTAACGGTGGCAAGGGAGCTTGTCAGGGTGATAGTTGTGTTTGCTTCTATGAATGTGGGACGGAGAAAAGGTGCAACGTTGGTCTGGGTCGTTGTTCAGCGCAGTGCAATGATGCGTGTTGTGCTGCAAAATGTGCTCAGCAAGGTTCTCTAAGTGAAGGGTTTTGTGATAGATTAGGTTATAATTTTTTGTGTCAATGCAGCTATGATTGTTCTTAGAACCAATCTACTGATAGAATATTTCACGTCGCATGTAAGGTTCGGCATAATTAAGAACTGGCTGGGAGAACATTTAATAAAACGTTGGCAATTTTAATTATATCTATTTTGTGATTCTCAATTTCAATCATTCTATTAGTAGATTTATATCATCTCATGTTCCAAAACTTACGTAGAATTGCTGAAGCAGCATGGCCTCTCATAGATGTACACAACACCAGAAGAAAAACAGCAAGAAAAAGTAATATAGAATTATTAAGCATAATATATTTGATTTCATAAACTAAATAAAAAAAAATAACTAAGAAAAAATAAAATTTAAAAAAATAATCTTGCATCAATCTATCTGCGAGTTACAGTACTTGTCCTTAAATTTAAATTACTCTTATCTTAATCTTGTGGATGTCCAATTAAAACTCTCAAACCTCTTTTCTTTCTTTACTTCAGCTTCAAGTTATAATAATTTTAGATATTAGCTTCAGTTTTTTATGTTAAATTTTACATAGAAAACATTAATTGACAAATAATTTCTCTTTCATGAGATTTTAAAGTAATGAATTGCAGACCTCTAACTATTTTCGTCAATATGTGTTGTATGCATATAACTCTTGAATAAATTTATTTTTGCTTTAACAGTAAACTTGTAATCAATCAGATTAACATAACTTAAATTAAATTTTTATTATTATTAAACACATTTTATATTCTCTTTGCATTTAACCTCTAATTTATCAATGAGTATGCTACTATTGATTACATCATCATGGCATTATTGTCATTGTTGTTGCTATAATTATCAATATAATTATCATTAAAATAAATATAATAAATTGATAGAGAATATCAATTTACATCTACCTCATCATAAATCAAATCATCATAATCTCCCGGACACTCATTCCAATTAAGAAGTTGTTTCTTCGCTTTCTCCTCTGAAACAAGTTTTCAAAAATGACCATAGATTTGTGATAACTCTCCACTCGATCCTTTAATTTTTTCTTCTTCATCTCTATCAATTGATAGGATAATTCTTCAACTTGTCTCTGTAGCTTTATCATTGATGGTGTCTAGGTTAGTTTTGTAATTTGTCTTTACATGTCTTTTATCACTAGTTACCGAGCGTTTTTTTTTTCAAGAGATGATCTCATCATCCTTTCCTACACGAGCATGTTCTATTTGGTGATCTCTTCCCGCCATAATTATCAAACAACACACAACTAATTACCAGAAATTATTGAACTCTGATACCAATAGAAACAACAAAAGAGAGATAGCAAATACAAACAACATAAAATTATATTAAAAAGGTTTAGTACCATACAAGAATTTTAACTTAAAATTTTATTATTGAATATTTCTTAGAACTAGTTTGCATATTAATTAAAATTAAATTACTTGTCTAAATAGTTTAAAAAAATGCACATGGATATCCTTGTGAATTATAAAGAATAATTAATTTTAAGTGTTTAAATTAAGATTCGGACTTAGAAGTTAAAAGAATATAGCAAAT
>Ga0307509_10009256_pt1 | contig 12360 bp, 10 predicted proteins | sample 10_EM_MG_FD_202245 | JGI IMG/M metagenome (GOLD analysis project Ga0307509, IMG submission 202245) | Populus trichocarpa ectomycorrhiza microbial communities from riparian zone in the Pacific Northwest, United States - 10_EM | ecosystem: Host-associated > Plants > Roots > Unclassified | place...
ACGCCTTTGCCTTCCATACCATACAACAGGACCTCATGAAAAAGTATTCAGAAGAATCACTCTTCTATAAAATCGTTCTCGCTGCATCTATTACAAGCATGATCATCTCCTGCTTTGGACTCTTCGCATTGTCGTGGGCGGTGATCCGCAGCCGGTCAAAAGAAATGGGTATCCGGAAAGTATTGGGTGCCAGTGTTGCCAATATCCTTGGTTTACTCACAGTCAGCTTCGCAAAACGATTATTACTCGCTTTTGCACTCGCGGCACCGGCAGGCTATTACCTGATGAACCTCTGGCTGTCGCGGTTTGTATACAAAGCCCCCATCGACAGCTGGGTGTTTATGATAACGGGGATGGCCCTTGCAACAATTGCCGTTGTTACATTAGGATTTCAAACCCTCAAAGCATCATTCTCCAGTCCGCTGGAAGAGATTCGCGAATGACTTTCAAAAGCAGTAATTTAAGTTTCTCAAAATTTATACTGTATGATCAGGAGGAGTTTAACGATCTGCTTGCTTGTAACCTCGTTGTTTACATTCGCTGCTGAAGATGGTCCGCCAACGTTGCCTATCGGTTCGAAAGCCATCGACTTCTCGTTGCCGGGTGTCGATGGAAAAACATATTCACTAAAAGACTTCAGCAGCTCGCCGATATTATTGATCGTATTCACCTGCAACCACTGTCCCACCGCCCAGGCATACGAAGACAGGATCAAACAACTCGTTACAGACTACGGAAGCAAAGGCGTGGCCGTTGTGGCCATATCCCCTAACGATCCCCTTTCGGTCCGCCTCGATGAGATGGGATATACCGACCTGGGCGACAGCTTCGAAGACATGAAGATCCGTGCAAAGGACAAACAGTACAACTTCCCATACCTGTTCGACGGCGAGAACTCCGAGCTCTCGAAAAAGTACGGACCACAGGCGACACCACACGTTTTCATTTTCGATAAGGACAGAACCCTTCGTTACACCGGTCGAATCGACGACGCCGAAAAACCCGGCACCGCCAAAACACACGATACACGGGCCGCTCTCGACGCGATGGTTGCCGGTAAGGCTATTGCAGTCGATAAAACAAAAACATTTGGTTGCTCTATCAAGTGGCCCGGTAAACGCGACTTCGCCGCCGAAGAGCCAAAAGGCTGGGACAAAGAACCCGTGACTATCGAGGATCTTAAGATCGACGACGTGAAAGCGATCCTCGCCAACAACACCCAGGATTATAAGCTTATCAACGTATGGGCAACGTGGTGTGGACCATGTGTAGCCGAGTTTCCGGAGTTTATGACCATGCATCACATGTATCGCAACCGTGAATTCGAGCTGATCACCATCAGCATGGATGATATCGCGCGTAAAGAGAAGGCACTCAACTTCCTGAAGAAGAAAAAAGCTTCGACAAAAAATTATATCCTCGATGGCGACAAGTACAAGTTTATTGAGGCGCTGGACCCGAAGTGGGAAGGATCTCTGCCGTATACATTATTCATCGCACCCGGCGGAAAAGTTATTTATTCGAAACAAGGTATCATCACACCTCTCGAGATGAAGAGGCTTGTCGCGAATAATATCGGAAGGATCTATTGAGGATTAAGCTTCAGAGCTCCCCTGTAAAATACGTAGGCTCCAATCGCCATCATCACGTGACTTATGTCGAGATAGTTGAACCACGTGTGGATCGATAATTTGTTCATGAATACCAGTGCTGCGCAACTGGCAGCAAGAACCGCGATGATGACCAGCAAGCTTCCTTTGTCGCGGGTGCGATACCAGGTGTAAGAATGAAACGGAAGCACCACTCCCAACAGACCATAGCCGGAATGAAATTCCACCCACTTAAAATCCAGTGCGGTCATGGTTATCGTCATAATTGTTGCCAGCTCGATCAAATTCAGGATTAAAAAAAATCTCCCTACACGAGGATCGATCAATGGCTTCGCCCGCTCTATCGAAGACCGTTCGATGAGCGCCACAGATAACATACTCACAATCCAACCCGGCAGCTTCCAGGGGAAGCTGAGTGCATATAAAAACCCGTGACCGATCAAACCACCGAAAAATGTGGCTATACTCATCAAAAGAAAATATAACCTGAAGTATAGTTGTGTTTTGCCCGGAAGGCTCAGTTTCGTAAGCCTGTAGAAGGCAACAAAACAAACGACAGAAACAAGCAGATCGGTGGCCGTTGTTACTGGCTCATCGATCCTTATTCCGTATAAATCGATGGATGGTTGTGGTATTATCACTGGTCAAACAGGTCGGCCTGGTCCTCAGAACGACCTAACAATTTTTTGTCAATACTTTTAGTAGCCCTTGCACCAAGTTTCTTCAGCTCTTCTATCCTCGTCACAATATTCCCACCACCCGACGACAATTTCTTCATCGAATCGTCGTACAGTTTTTTGGTAGTGTTCATTGCGTAGCCGAGTTTCAAAAGATCATCCGAGAAGCTGGCAAACTTGTCGTAGAGGTCGCCGGCCTTCGAAGCAATATCCAGCACGTGACGATTCTGGTATTCCTGCTTCCACACGTTCTTGATCAGCTGGAGTGATGGAATGAGCAGTGTGGGACTTACAAATACGATTCGTTTTTCCAGCGCTTCCTCGTAAAGACTAAGGTCGGTTTGGATAGCAAGAATATACGCCGGCTCGATCGGAATAAACATGATGATGAAGTCAAGTCCATTCTCCGAAATATCCTGGTAGTTTTTTTCACCCAGGCTTTTCATGTGCTGACGTATCGAATACATGTGGGCCTTTAGCGTGGTGGCTTTCTCCTCTTCACTGTTGGCATTCACAAACTTGTTGTATGAATTCAGCGACAGCTTCGAATCGATCACAACGTGTCGTCCTTCTGGTAATCTTATGATCACATCGGGGCGACGGCGGCCGTCTTCGGTGATAAAGGTTTCCTGTATCGTGTACTCACGGTCGCGTTCGAGGCCTGATTTTTCGAGAATGCTCTCGAGAATGAATTCGCCCCACGCACCTTGTGCCTGTGTGTCGCCCTTCAAGGCACGCGTCAGGTTCTCGGCTTCGCGTGTCATCTGTACATTTAGTCGTTGCAGGTTTTCGAGTTGTTCGCGAAGCTGGGAGTTCCGTGCAATCGTGTCTTTATGTGTATCCTCGACTCTCTTCTCGAACTCGACGATCTTTTCACCAAGGGGCTTCAGAAGGTCGAAGATGTTGGACTTATTCTGCTCCGTGAATTTCCTCGTCTTCTCTTCAAATATTTCGTTGGCTAGATTCTTGAACTGGCTCGTGAACTTATCCTGCATGGAGTTGATCTCCAGCTTCCGGTCTTCCAGTTTCTCTTCCAGGTTGCGATAGTCGGCTTCGGTAGATGCCAGGCTGTTCGTGAGCTCGAGTACCTTTGTGCGTTCCGTCTCGAGATCTCTTCTTGCGTCACGGACGTTTTCCAGCAGCGACCGGTTTTTCTCCTCTTCCGCCATCAGGCGCGCCACACTCTGCTGCCCCGATGCTTCCGTACGGCTCTTTGCTATCAACCAACCTGCCAGCAATCCGATCAGCGCCCCCGCAATAACAAGTGCTATCTCCATTACTTACAAAGGTATAAAACCTTGAACTCAGTATCGGTACTGACCGCCAAATACCATCCTTTCGGTATATGGAAAAAACCCGTTCATAGGCTATTTGCAACATCCTCTTACCACCGAAAATATGAGAACAATTATTGCCTTGATCCTCCTTATAACAACAGCATTCGCCGCCCCGGCGCAAAATATGGTTGCCGAAGAATTCTATAAAAAAGGAAAGGAATCTTACGACAACAACAAGTACGACGATGCCATACCGGCATTTAAGAAAGCCGTTACCCTGTCGAAAGAATATCCCGACGCCACTTACTATCTCGGGCTCGCCTATACTTACAGCGGCAAGTATGAAGATGCCCTGGAGCAATTCACGAAGCTTGAAAAAATAAGTCCCGACTATTGGGCCTGGTATTTTTACGAAGCGGGGGAATGCAACATTCGTCTTTCAAAATTCGATGAGGCCGTTACGGCTTACGACAAGTTTCTCGACAAATACCCGCACGACGCCACACACGTTCACTTCCATCACCTGGCCCGTTACAAAAAGGAGCAAGCCCTTCGCCGTAAAGATCTCGCAAACGAACCCGTGACGATGAAAGATCCCGTGATCTTTCCCGGCAACGTCAACAGCTCCTTCGATGATTATATGCCCAACTCCGATCCAACCGGTCGCACACTTTATTTTACTTCGAAGCGCAAGGGCGGCACAACCGAGGATGCTGCAAACGCCAAAGAGGGCGACGAAGATGTTTACCAGATAAATTTTGAAAACGGTAAATGGTCTGATCCCGCATTACTTCCCCGTCCTATCAACTCCGAAAACAACGAAGGTGCAAGCACATTCTCTGCCGATGGCCAGACTGTTGTTTATACCGCCTGCGAACGCGAGGGTGGTGTAGGCGGATGTGATCTGTTCATCATGCATCTAGAAGGGTCGACGTGGTCGGAGCCGCAAAATCTCGGCGACGTGGTGAACTCCAAGGCGTGGGACAGTCAGCCCACGATATCGTCCGATGGCTCGAGGATAATCTTTGCTTCGGAGCGTGATGGTGGTTATGGTAATGGAGATCTCTACATGGTCGAAAAAAATGTTTTCGGTGAATGGGGTCCTCCGCAAAATCTCGGTGGTATGGTTAACACTCCGTTTAGCGACATGTCGCCGTACCTGAGCCCCGATGGAAAAACTCTGTACTTCGCGTCGCTTGGTCATCCGGGCTTCGGCAGCTACGATCTTTTCAGAACAGTTTATGAAGGTGGAAGATGGACGGCACCTGTAAACATGGGCAAACCGCTTAATACCTCGGGGGGTGATCAGTATTTCACGATCGGTGGCTCGGGCGAAGTCGGGTATTTCGCGACCGACCGCGGAGGCAATGGATTGAAACTGTATTCGGTTGAGATCCCCGAAGAGATGCGTCCAACACCGACTGTTATCGTGTCGGGTGTGGTGTCGAATGCAAAGACAAGCGAGAAGGTGTCGGCTTACGTTCTGGTTGAAGACATAAACTCCGGCGAGCTCATCGCTGTGAACAAAAGCAATTCGGCTACGGGTAAGTATCTCGTTGTGTTGCCTGCGGGCAGAAACTATTCTGTGTCGGCGAACAAGGAAGCGTTCCTGTTTTATTCACAGAATTTTGAAGTGTCAGACAATGCACGTTACCAGGAGATCAAAAAAGATATTGCACTGAAGCCAATCGAGAAGGGTGCCAAAGTTGTGTTGAACAACATCTTCTTCGAAACCGGGAAGGCTACGCTTTCTCCCCAAAGTCGTTTGGAGCTGGAGAAGGTGGTGGACCTGATGAAGACAAATCCTTCGATGATCATAGAGGTTGGCGGGCATACCGATAATGTTGGCGAAGACGCCACGAACATGAAGCTGTCATCCGAAAGGGCTAAGTCGGTACGCGACTACTTTGTAAAGGCTGCTATTCCCGTCACACGTATTCAGGCAAAAGGCTACGGTGAATCAAGTCCAGTGGCGGCGAATGATACAGACGAAGGCAGGAAAACGAATCGTAGAACGGAGTTTATAATACTGGAGTTCTAATTGGGAGGATGATTTCGGTCCATGTCATCCCGCTCGTAGCTATGGAATGCATAACATGATCGAAGCTAAGCGGGATCCAGCCTATCGAAGACCGGATCGCGCGGAGCCTTGATTTCCTCTTTGCTCTTCGTCGTCAAGGACGCGATGACACCTTGAAATTGCGTATCTTTATGACATGATAGACGCAATCACCTCCAGCGACGAAGCCATAAGGCTGGAGGAGCAATACGGTGCTCACAACTACCATCCGCTTCCCGTGGTTCTCACCCGCGGTGAGGGAGTATTTCTTTGGGATGTTGCAGGCAAACGCTATTACGATTTCCTGTCGGCGTACAGCGCCGTTAACCAGGGTCATTGTCATCCGCGCATCATCAATGCACTTATCAACCAGGCAAAAGAGCTGACATTAACTTCGAGGGCTTTTCATAACGATAAACTTGGACTGGCCGAAAAATACGTTTGTGAAACTTTCGGTTATCAGAAGGCTTTGTTCATGAACAGCGGCGCTGAAGCAAATGAAACAGCGATCAAACTTGCACGCAAGTGGGGTTATACGAAAAAAGGCATCCCTAACGATAAAGCCGTTATTGTCGCTGTCGCGAGAAACTTCCACGGCAGAACAACGACGATCATTTCCGCATCCACCGATCCCTCGGCCACGTCGGGCTTCGGTCCGTTGATGCCTGGGTTCAACATCATCGAATACGACGACGTACCAGCTCTCGAAAAAGCACTCGCAGATCCGAATGTATGCGGTCTGTGGATCGAGCCAATACAAGGCGAAGCGGGTGTTTATGTTCCCGCAGAAGGATATCTGAAAGCAGCCGAGAAGCTTTGTAAGAAGAACAACGTGTTGCTGATGATGGACGAGATCCAGACCGGCATTGCACGCACCGGGAAAATGCTCGCCGCAGACTATGAAAATGTAAGGCCAGACCTGCTCATACTCGGCAAGGCATTGTCGGGCGGAGTAATGCCAATATCGCTTGTGCTTGCCGACGACGAGGTGATGCTCGTGATCAAACCAGGCGAACACGGATCTACCTTCGGCGGTAATCCCCTGGCAGCGGCCGTTTGTATGGAAGCTCTACAGGTGATCAAAGACGAGAAGCTCGTGGAGAATGCCGCCCGTCTTGGCGTCGTCTTCCGCGACAGGATGAATGCCATTGTAAAGAAGTCGAGCCTCATCCAACTGGTTCGTGGTAAAGGACTTTTGAATGCGATCGTGATCAACGATACACCCGACAGCGAAACGGCGTGGAACTTGTGTTTGAAGTTTGCAGAAAACGGTTTGCTCGCAAAACCAACCCACGGAAATATTATTCGCCTTGCACCTCCACTCGTGATTACGGAAGAACAAATACACGAGAGTGCGGATATTATTGAGCGAGCTGTCGCAAGCCTGGTGGGTTGAGATTATTTTTCGCCTTCGCGCTTGGGGATCCCGCAGGTGCAAAATTACAATGAGTATTTCATAGCGTCGGGCGGGATGACAGGCTACTCATTCCTCAACGCATCTACTGGGTTTGCCACGGCTGCTCTCGCCACCTGGAATATCACCGTTGCCACAGAGATCACCACAACCAACACAGCTGTCACGATAAATATGTCCATGGTAAGATCCATGTGATACGCATATCCTTCGAGGAACTTACCCATTAAATACCAGGCTACCGGGCATCCAATAACCGCTGCTATGAGACTCAACCTCGCAAACTCATTGCCCATCAGGCCGACGATCGATCCAACGCTGGCACCAAGTGTTTTTCTTATACTGATCTCCTTGCGCTTGCGCTCTGCCGTGTAGGCTGCCAATGCCAGCAATCCCAATCCTGAAATAATGATCGCAATCACAGTAAAGCCAAGAGCCAGTGAACTCGTAACTTTTTCGCTGCTGTAAAGACGCTCAAAGTCATCGTCGAGGAATGTATAGTTGAATGGATATTCAGGAGCAAACCGTTTGGCAACGGTTTCAAGTGCCGCTGTAACATCTGCCGTCTTCGAAGCATCATAACGTACGGTCACGCGGCTTCCCCAACCCTGGTTATACATAAACACAATTGGATCTATGGCCTCATGCATCGAGCGCCCATGAATATCTTCCACAACACCGACGATCGCGCCGGGATGACCCCATTGCACGATCTTCGTACCAATAGGATTCTCGAGGCCCATTATCTCAACGGCCTTGGCAGTTACAACATATGCAGCCGTATCAGCTATCGTATTATTGAAGAACCTTCCCTCCCTTAATTTCAGATCCATGGTCTCCAAAAACTGGTAACCGACAACTACTGTCCGGAAGAATGTATTGTCATCTTCAGGTCTTCCTGGCCAGTCGACGCTGCGATTTTGATTGTTCACTTGTATCAATGAATTATCGGAGCGCGACACCATTTGTACACCGGGAATTTTTTCCGCCTCTATCTTGAATGCGTCAAACCGGGTAAGTACGTCACCCTGCGCGAAAAAGTTGATCAGCGACTTGCGATCGTAGCCGAGATTTTTGCCTCGTATATATTCTACCTGGCGAATTACGACAATGGCACTTGCAACCATAATCACGGTCAAAGCAAACTGAAAGACCACAAGAGTCTTTCTGAGTGTAGAACCACGGAGGCCGGCGCCGACCGATCCTTTGAGAACACTTGCTGGTTTATACGACGACAGGAAAAAGGCCGGATAGCTTCCCGATGCAAGACCGGCAATCAGTACGATAAGAATACATGAGATGAGCAACAATGGATCGCTGAAATCCATCAGCATATTTTTCGAGACCAAACTGTTGAATACCGGCAATAGCAGGTAAACAATGCCCACAGCAACTAACATCGACAAGAATGTGGTGGTGACGGATTCGCCAATAAACTGACCAATCAAGGAGACCCGCTGCGCTCCAACAACTTTCCGTATACCGACCTCTTTCGCGCGCTGCACGGCTCTTGCGGTAGCCATGTTCATGAAATTGATACAAGCGATCAGCACAATAAAAATAGCCACCGCTGAAAATATCCTTACGTATTGAATACGTCCGCCGGACTGCACACCGTTCTCGAAATTAGAATTGAGATAATAATCCTTTAGCGGTATCATAATAAACGCAACTTTCGTAGCATTTTCGCCCCAGCCAAGGGCCCTCACTCTTTCGTCTTCAACGTCGTTTATTTTTTTGATCACCGCTTCAGGCGAGGCTCCTTCATGGAGTTTTACATACAACGGGTGATCGTAATTACCCCAGTTCCATCCCTCGCCGCGTTGTGTACGATAGATTTCGATAGGCAGTATGTATTCAAAACGCATCGACGTGCCTCGTTCAATGTCTTCGAATACTGCCTTTACTTCGAGATCGTATACCTTCGCAACTTTTATCACCTTGCCGACCGGATCTTCATCGCCGAACAGGCTCTTCGCAACCTTCTTCGAAATAACTATCGAGCTTCTGTCGAGATTGTCGATTGACCCTCCCAGCATTTTGAAATCGAAAAGTTGGAAAAATGTGGAGTCAGCATAAAGTCCGCGTTCCAGGAATGCCTTGTCTTCATACTGCAACAGCGAGGCGCCGTTGTTCATCGTGCGCACCGAAAGGTCTACTTCAGGAACTGTTTCAAGTATGGTTTCACCCAACGGGCCAGGCGTATTTTCCCACGTGAGTATTTCGTCGTCGCTTACCTTCAGGTTCGACACGATCTTATACAGCCTGTCGGAATCCCTGTAGTCGGCATCAATCTGCATTTCGTCGGTCACCCAAAGAAAAATGAAAAGGGCGCAGGCAAGACCCGTCGACAGGCCGAAAACATTGATAACCGAATAGAAACGTTGACGGAGAAAGTTACGGGTCGCGACAAGGAAAAAGTTCCGGAGCATAGTGAGGGAGTTTGGCTAAAGATGGGGCTTTAGGACGAAAAGTTGCATACCTAAGACAGGAGGATTTACACGCAGAGTCCCCTTCGGGAGACTCTGCTTTGAAACAGTCTGTAGCTTCTCCCCTTCGGGAGACTCTGCTTTGAAACAGTCTGTAGCTTCTCCCCTTCGGGAGACTCTGCTTTGAAAGAGTCCGCAGCTTCTCTCCTTTGGGAGACTCTGCTTTGAAACAGTCTGTAGCTTCTCTCCTTCGGGAGACTCTGCTTTGAAACAGTCTGCAGCTTCTACACAGAGTCTCCCGAAGGGGACTCTGTAATCAATTCACAGAACGCCCAGGGTCTTAAGGTCCTTCTCCAGCTCCGCAGCACTGGTGAAGTGGATTGTATTCAACCCAACATCGTTCGCCCCCTTTATGTTTTTGATATTGTCGTCGATAAATACAGCACGGGCCGGGTCAATGTTGTATCGCTTCAACATGATGTGATAGAAATCCGCGTACGGCTTCCGGGTCTTTTCCTGGCCCGACACCACGATGCCTTCGAACCACGAAAGAAATTCAAAATTGCTCACCGCCCACGGAAACGACTCCGCCGACCAGTTGGTAAGCGCATATAAACGATATGCCTTCTTTTGTTTGATACTCGACAACACATCGATCGTTGGTTGAATGGCGCCACTGATCGTTTCGGGGAAACGGCCATACCATGCCCTGATCGGTACCTCATGTTGCGGGTGTTTTTTCACGAGCTCCTCTGTTGCCTCGCTGAAGGATCGGCCGGCGTCCTGCTGATCGTTCCATTCCGGAGTGCATATATTTTCCATGAACCAGGTGATCTCGTCTTCTGTCGAAAAAATTTTGCGATAGAGGTATCGCGGGTTCCAGTCGATCAATACTCCCCCGATGTCAAATACTACAGTGTCTATTTTACTCATGGATGGCTTTTATTATTCTGTCTTTGTTGTCGATGTCCTTAATGATCTCCGCCTGAAAACCATGCTCAACGAAAAGCGATCGTACGTTGTTTCCAAATCGTTCGTTTATTTCCAGGAAAACAGCGCTCGGCTTTTTTACTTTTTCTGCAATGGCTCTATAGAAAATCAACGGATCATCGTCGGGGACAAACAAAGCCAAATGCGGTTCATGGTCAACAACATTCCGCCCCATCGAAGCCGCCTCTTTCTTCGAAATGTATGGGGGGTTACTCACAAAAATATCAATATCACTCACGGGTAAGTCCTCGCTCAAAACATCGTTTATGAAAAACTCGACGTCGGTGTTGAATGTCAGGCTGTTTTTATGGGCCACATCAATCGCGCCACTGCTTATATCCGTAGCCATAAAGGCTGCGTTCGGCAATTCGCAGGCCAGCGTTACAGCAATACAACCGCTGCCGGTCCCGATATCAAGTATGCGAATAGATCTAGATCTCCCTTTGGCATAACCGAGGATCTCCCGTACCAGTAGTTCCGTCTCCGGTCGCGGTATCAACACTTCTTTATTTACATAGAACAGGCGGCCACAGAATTCTGCCTCTTGCAAGATGTACTGTACAGGTTCGTAGTTGTTGATTCTCTTAATGATGTCATCCAGCTCCACGTCGTCGTAGGTGAGCTCTTTTCCAGCCATGATCTGCTCGCGTCTCACGCCAAAGAGACTGTGTAGCACAAGATAAACAATGCTCTCTATCTCGCCGGCACTCTCATCGATAGTGATTGACCCCACCATCTGTCGAAACAGGTCTTTGGAATTGGTGTGCTTCTCCATGATCTTTGCAATGATAATTATTCCGAATGAATTCCGATGAGATCTTCATAAAACGTTGTTTCGACCTTGCCGGAAATGGTTTGGGATCTGTAAGTCCCAACCCGTTGGTCGGCTGCGTAATCACCTGCAACAACGAGATTATCGGGGAAGGCTGGCACAAAAAATACGGGGGCCCACACGCGGAAGTCAACGCGGTAGCCTCGGTCGCCAACCGTAATCTCCTTTCATCGGCAACAGTTTATGTGAACCTGGAACCGTGCTCTCATCACGGAAAAACTCCGCCGTGTGCCGACATGCTTGTGGAACACCAGGTAAAAAAAGTTGTGATCTCTAATGTCGACAGCAACGAGCTTGTTTCCGGTAAAGGCATCGAAAAACTTCGCAAGGCCGGCATAGAAGTCGTCATCGGCGTGCTCGAATCGGAAGGACGTTATCTCAACCGGCGGTTCTTTACATTTATGGAACAACGCCGTCCGTACATTATTCTCAAGTGGGCACAAACAACCGACGGGTTTATGTCGCGCAACAACAGCGGCCCTTCTAAGATCAGCAACGATCTCACGCAGAAATTGCTACATCGCTGGCGTAGCGAAGAAGATGCGTTCCTGGTGGGCACGCAAACAGCAGCATCCGACAACCCCCGGCTCAACGTTCGCGAGTGGAGTGGCCGCAATCCTCTGCGTGTAGTGCTCGACAGGTCGTTACGCCTCGACTCTTCACTTCACCTTTTCGATGGCGAACAATCAACCCTTTGCTACAACACAATAAAAAACGAAGAGAAAAATAATCTTGTGTTCGTGAAGATCGATGATGTTGATTTCATTCACGGAGTATTGAACGATCTGTATAGGCGAAAGGTACAGTCGCTGGTAATCGAAGGAGGGGCAAAAACTCTCGGGCTCTTTGTTACTTCCGGACTTTGGGATGAGGCCAGGCTGTTTGTCTCCAAACAGGAATTTGGTGATGGCCTAAAGGCACCAGCCATAGTCGACACCCCAGCCTCAATTGATACGATCGGCGATAATTCTCTCCTTCTCTTTCAAAACTTTAGCGTGAAGCCATTGCCGGTAAAGTAAATCACTCGCCGTGTTTGCTGTTCGTGTCGTGTGTTATAGCCTTCGAGTGCATT
>Ga0307509_10009257_pt1 | contig 12358 bp, 7 predicted proteins | sample 10_EM_MG_FD_202245 | JGI IMG/M metagenome (GOLD analysis project Ga0307509, IMG submission 202245) | Populus trichocarpa ectomycorrhiza microbial communities from riparian zone in the Pacific Northwest, United States - 10_EM | ecosystem: Host-associated > Plants > Roots > Unclassified | place...
TCAGGATATTGAAATGAATGAAAAGTGAAAGAACAACTATTTATCATGGAAACACAAGGTATTTGAACAAACTTGAATAGAGCTGTCTGTTTATTATGCTAAATAATTTATAGTCTGGTTTTGTTTTGTTTTTTCCAATTAGTGGCACAATTTATTGTATTTGGGGTGTTAAGGTTGGAATTCCATGCTAAAACACTGAAATATATTAATGGTGGCAGATAAATTTGAGCTACTGTTCTATCACAGACATGGCATTATGCATGGTGATGGGAAATTTGACACGCCTGCAAGACGCAGATCTGGTGCACCTCAGGAATGTCACTGTGGAGGGGTTCGACCTTGCACTTAGAGCCTGCTGTGTCCGAATCAAGAAGGTCAAGCTAGTTGCTGCTCTTGGTTTCTTACTCTCCTCTGAAGTACTGGGGATTTTGCACGCCAGAGGTTGCAGAATTAGATGGGATTAGAACAGTATTAGGAGAGCATTATAAAGGCTTTATGCCGTCTTAGGGTTTATAACATCACATGATGTATCTTTTTTCATGCTGTCATGAAGTATTTCATGGCCTTTAGAACATGTCGTTCATAATTGAAAGGGTGTACTTTAATCACTCTGTCTAAGACTTCAAGCAATAATAAGTCGAAGTTGACTGGTGAGATCAACAATGGTAATATAAAAAGCATTTGGAAATGGACAAGTTTTTTCTGACTGAGAGCTCAATTCTGCTGTATCACGTGTTGACACCCTCGAGAAGTCATGAGAGTGATGTATTTCATTTGCATACTGAAGGAGTGAATGTTGTTTCCAAAACAGCCAAATGTTATGATTAGTCCTGACTGACCATGCAATCTGAAATTTACCTATCTAATTAAATAAATCAATATTTAATTAAAAAATAATTAAATTATATAAAAAAAATATTAAAGAATGAAATTGATTTTTTAAAAAAAAAAATCTAAGAAAAAAGCCAAAATCAACTTATATGAATCATCAAAACTCATGACCTTGTTCTTGAGGTCGGAACTCACCGCACATAAGGTAAACTCAGAAAAATAATGAAGTAAAATTGTCAATAAAAAATATTGAGTGAGGAAGTTAAAAAAAAATAAATTAAAAAAAGCAAAGAAAAAGAAAAGATTCGAGTTAATTCGAGTTAATCTGCAATTCCTGCGACCATAGACATAGGATTAGATTAATTCCACATAAAGAAAATTGAAAAAAAAGCACGAAGATCAATTAAAAATTAAATATTTAAGGGTGAAATTGAAAACAAAATAATTTTATTTTTAATCTTCGAAACCTGTGACGTTGATTATGAGACAAAGACTAACCTCATAAAAGGACAACTTTTTTACAAAAAAATAATGTTGAGCGTAGAAATAAAAAAAAAGAAAAAAAAATCGACTCGCGTTAATTTTTTAAACCTGTGACCTAGAAAAAATCAAGAAACCTAATTCTCAGCAAATCAAATGTTGAAAGATAAAATTAAAAAAAAAAAAATTACACAAAAATATCAAAAATAAAAAAATGACAATTAAAAAAATGAAGATGAAAATCAAATAAAAAATAAATAAGAGGGTAACTACAAATTTTTGATTAGATGATTAAATAACTTTAACAAAATAAAAAAATAAAAAAGAATAAGAAACAAACTAGAAAAAATAATAACATATACTTGGACCGATGATGAAATTAAAAATCAGTAAATATTTTTTTAAAAAATAAAAATAAAAAATAAACACAGAGGCGACATTATACCCAACTGCTGCTGACACACGCAACACCAGGAAAAAGAGAATGCAGTGACGTTTTCACTGACGCGATGAAAGAGAAATTTTGATCATCTGGAGGTTGCCTCTCATGCCCAGGTATATTCCTCTCTTTATGTTTTCCTGGAAGAGAAAAAAAAAAGATTGCGGCGTAACAAAGAATTGTGATTTTAGTCTGTGGGCACAGTATTTTTAATAGTGTTTTTATTATGATTTTTTTGAATGTTTAGAGTATAATTGTTTTCAAGAATGTTTTTTTATTTAGAAATATATTGAAATAATTTATTTATTTTTAAATTAATTTTGATACCAACGTTAAAACAATAAAAAAAATTTAAAAATTTTAAAAAACCAACTTAAAAATAATCTGCAGTAAATGATTTCCCGCCGTGCTTAACCTTTTTTGGGTTCTCCCTAATCCTTGTATGATTTGTGCTACATTCGTGCGAGCCACATTTTGTTTTCTTTCTTTGTAGGGCAGCTCATACACACAGACATTGTTGGGCTTGCAGAGGCAAGATTGTGAAGTCGGAATCTTCTTTCTTCGGAACAAAGAGAAGTCAGAATCTTCATGCCAACACGTGTAGCACTCCTGTTCTCATTATGCTTCAAATTCTAATTAGCGAGTGGGATCATCCCTGAGCTTGTTCACACTGCAAATTTTGCAAAGTGCAGCAAACAGTCTAGGATTCCCACCTACAGAGAGGCAGTATACTTACCTAACAAGGGAAAACTACCTAAGGAATATCAAAACCGTGCCCTCAGAAGTAAGCATAACTTGAACTTCGTCCAAGGAAAAGGCATGCAGGAAGGTATCTTTTGAAACTTAACAGATAAATTAAGCCCTTCTCTTGAAAGCAAACAATTCCCACATGCATTCCCTCTGCTATAAAAGTTCTGTTAAAAAAATCACTCAAGCATCTCCTTTCTCCTTCTCATCTTTAATTGCCCACATGATGGCCTTAGCTAATTTTCTTTTTATTTTATTCCTTCTACCTTCTCTTGAAGCTTTGTCCAATGTAATCCCATCAGAAGAACAAGAATTAAATACACAAGCTTTGATCTTGCAAGCTTGTAGTAATGTTGAAAACCTGAGTTCATGCCTGTCAAATTTTCAAGCTGAGCTTCAAAAGAGTGGTCCTCCTACTGCACAGTCAATCATCCATGCTGCCCTTAGGGCTACGCTCGATGAAGCGAGGCGAGCCATTGATACGATTACAAAGTTCAATTCTTTGTCTATCAGCTATCGCGAACAAGTTGCGATCGAGGACTGCAAAGAACTTCTCGATTTTTCTGTATCTGAGTTGGCATGGTCCTTAATGGAGATGAACAAAATCCGAGCAGGCATAAAGAATGTTCATTATGAAGGAAACTTGAAAGCTTGGCTTAGCGCTGCACTAAGTAACCCAGATACATGCCTTGAAGGATTTGAAGGCACAGATCGACATCTCGAGAACTTTATCAGTGGAAGCATAAAACAAGTTACACAACTAATTGGTAATGTCTTAGGTTTGTATACTCAGTTGCATAGCTTACCCTTTAAACCTACACGAAATGATAATGCAACTACTCCGAAGTCAAGCTCAGATAAGTTCCCAGAATGGATGACAGAAGGTGATCAAGAGCTTCTGAAAGGTAGTTCTCTTGGTATGCACGTAGATGCAATTGTGGCCCTTGATGGTAGCGGTCATTACCGTACCATTACGGAGGCCATTAATGAAGCTCCAAGTTATAGGACTCGAAGATATATCATATATGTGAAGACGGGAGTTTATAGAGAAAACATTGACATGAAGAGGAAGAAATCTTATATCATGCTCGTTGGGGATGGTATTGGGAAGACCGTGGTCACAGGCAATCGCAATTTCATGCAAGGATATTGGACTACCTTTAGAACTGCTACTGTGGGTGAGTACTTGAATATTTGTGCATGCTGTTTATATTGATTGATTTTGCTCTACATACATGCTGATGTTTGTTTTGTGATGATTTTTTGCTTGCAGCGGTCTCTGGGAAGGGATTCATAGCAAGAGACATGACATTTCGTAACACGGCTGGACCATTAAACCATCAAGCTGTGGCCCTTCGAGTTGATTCGGACCAATCCGCCTTCTACCGATGCAGCATGGAAGGCTACCAAGACACCCTTTATGCCCACTCCCTCCGCCAATTTTACCGTGAATGCGAAATTCACGGAACCATAGATTACATCTTTGGCAATGGTGCAGCTGTGTTCCAAGAATGCAAGATCTACACTAGAGTGCCCCTACCACTACAGAAGGTTACAATCACCGCTCAGGGAAGGAAAAACCCTCATCAAAGCACTGGATTCTCGATCCAAAATAGCTACATCTTTGCCTCGCAACCAACATACTTAGGGCGGCCATGGAAGCAATATTCCAGGACAGTTTTTATGAACACATACATGAGTGCTTTGGTCCAGCCTAGAGGGTGGCTTGAGTGGTATGGCAACTTTGCATTAGGCACGTTGTGGTATGGTGAGTATAGGAACCGTGGCCCTGGAGCATTACTATCTGGCCGAGTCAAATGGCCTGGTTACCATATTATTCAGGATGCTCGCACAGCTAAATTCTTTACCGTCACGCAGTTCATCGATGGCATGTCATGGCTGCCATCCACGGGCATCAAGTTCACAGTAGGCTTGGGCAATTAAGCTAGCATACATAGCACATGGTTTTGAAGCAATGTGTTTGATTTCTATCTATATTTAATTTGTATTTTATTGCAATTTAGGGGTCACGCCTGGCCATGTCCAGCTAGTGAGGATCCAATAGGCACGTATTAATGTTTATGTTTGACTATGATTAAATTTTAATTTCAAGGAATATAACTTACTTAGTGTTAAATTTGGTGTTTGTTCTTTACCAAAAGGAAAAAAAAAGTGTTTACTCGACCATGCTTGCATAATTTGTCCAAGCCATGTAAAATAAACGCAACCTCGCTAATTAAAAAGTCTTGAAGAACCTTTGCATTTCTTTCCTCATGCTCTTTTCTTCACCCTCCCTTGCAATCTCGTTTTCCTCCATCTTTAATACATCAGATACCATTTGCGACAACACACGCTTCCCTTATTTTTGCAAATCTTCTTTACCATATAATAAGCCTGGAACCATTCAGGACTATGCCAAGATTTCCCTTCAACAATCTTTGTCACATGCTAAAAAATTTCTTGGTCTTGTTCGATATCACTCAAGGCTTCCCTCAACAATGCATAAGCCCACCATTCTTTCCCTTGAAGATTGCCTGTGCTTAGCTCAAGAAAACATAGATTTAAATGTCAGAGATAATAGAAATTCTGACGTCTAGTACTGGTGATGCCCTTCAAGGTTGCCAAGCTGATGATTTAATTACAAACCTTGCTTAGTGCAATTTTGACCAACCAAGAAACTTGCTTGGACGGGCTTCAATATACACGACATCATCCTCAAGCATCAAGAATGTCCTATTAGCTTCAATCTCAACAGGAACCATGCATTATATATAGCTTCAATCTTGATACGTAAACAAAATAAAGTCTTATATCAAAATAAAAATCCAAAAACTTTAGGGATTTAAAAGAAAGTCAACATAAAATATGAGAACTAAATATAAATTTTACACGTGAGTTTGAGATTGGAGCATCTATATATATCTAATTAAATTGCTCCACAGTCAAGCTTTAAAATCTAAAAAAAAGACCTTTATATCTAAAAGAAATGCAAAGAATAGATACTATCAATTGAAAAAACACAAAACAGAACACAGAATGATGAAATACAAAAAAGTTTGATGAACAAAAAATATCACTACCTCGCAATCCACAATCCATGGTGAAATATGAGACGTTCTTCACTGCGTGGGTGAACAATGTTTAACCCATGCCTTAAAAGTTTATTGTCAATAACAAGAATAACAAGAATAACTAATAGAATTTGAGCATATATATATCTTTATTCTTTGGAATTCGGATTGAACATCATGAATAATCATTTATGATTATACATGCATGATGTTAAGATATTTGTGGCAGATGATTTGTGACAACAGATGCAATCGCACTATAAAGCTTTCCATAGTTGTTTCTGGTTGTAATTCCAGGAATTTGAGCCTTGTCCCTCGCCAGTTCATCCTCACATGATTGGACATCATCACCGGCAACCATGCTGTCGTAGTTGGCTGAAAGAGGATCTTCACCTAGCTCCGACAGTGCACTTTTGAATGAAGCTGTGGCTGCTACGTAAGAGGACAAACAAGTGTTGAGGGTTTTTTGTTACTCAGGTGTGGCATTCTTAAGTAGTTTCTTTATGTAATTTCGGGTATCAGCTGTATTGGAAATTCCTAATTACTGGAGACTGATTTTAGCGAGTTTGTTGATATCTGCAGAATCAGCTGTGGGATCCAATTCAAGAGCACTGGCACAATCATCATACGAGCCATGGGATTTTGCGGTTTCCTTGCAAATGTCTTGCATTAATTCGGAGGGAGCATTTGCTGCCTTTGAACGGGAAACCAAGGCCATGAAAATGGTCAACAACATGAACCTATGAGCTGCTAGGGAATACATTGGTCTGTTGCTGTGTGGTAAGGGCAGATTTATTTGCATGGACAGAAAAGTTTTGAATGCCTTCTTCTTATATGTTCTTATAGCTGTAAGGAGGTTTCGCTTGTTAACGCAACAAATTAGGGTTAGTTTTACTCAGGTAATCTTTGCAGATTTTTAACTTCCTTATGCAGCTATTCTGATTTGTTGCAGTGAACATAACATAACTGGAGGAATAGAATAACATTAGAACCAGGAAGTACATGGCAGTGAGAAATCGAGCTGATATGTCCACATTTTATAAATGCAGTTTTAAAGAAGACCAAGACACCTTTTATATATATATATATATATATATATAGGGGATGTTTGGTTTCATATTTGGTAACGCAGCAGTTGTTTTCCAGGATTGCGAAGATTTATCCGCGATTACCATTGGACAAACAGTGCACTGCCATAACCGCTCAAGGCGGAGTTGATCCTAACCAAAGCACTGGCACTTGGATACATGATTGTGTCATTAAGGCAGCTGATGGAACCGGCCGGTAGGGCAGCATGGTCTGAAGATTTTGCTCTCAGCACACTTTATTATGCAGATTCAATAACATCGGTCCAGGATGATCAGATACCACTGATAGAGTTACACGGCCTGGTTATCATGTTGTTAATTATATGATCGAGACCGACGCAGCTAACCCCACCATGCCCAGCCTCATACTAGGAGGTTTCTGGTTGCCAGCAACAGGAGTGCCTTATGTTTGATGGTTTATCTAGATTTGTTTTTCATTTTTCTGACATAATTATTGATAGAATTTAAGTCCCTCTCTTTAAATTCGATCATTTAGCGTGGCATTAATTAGCCTCAGTGGAACCTATATATCAGGTATCAAATGTTTGGATGCAGTTTGTTCTGATAAAAAGAAATATTTCTGTAGAAATCACCTTTCAATTATTTTGCAAGCATGGGTGCACTCCTACAGATGTGGGAAATATAATAAACTATTCGAGTTGAATTGAAATTAATTTCAGACATATTGTCCTGCTAAAAAAAATATTCTTGTGACAGGTCAAATTAATACCAGTTAATTCATTAACCTTTTTCATTGCTCTTCCGGCTATAAATTCTGCTCGAACATTCAAGTGTGCATGTAAGGGTTTTCAATTCTTGTAATAGAAATGTTGAGTTTTCAGTTCATACAATGAAGTTCTTTTGGTACATTTATCCGCAATTCTTAGATCCTTCTGGGTTTACCTAGTGGAGAAATCTCCCTCCACAAAAAAAAAAAAAAAAAACTGAGTTCTGCATCATAACACCAACATATTCTTTCTGTCAGTTGCTACTGAGTTGCCATGTACTATAGAGCAATGCTAAAAAATGACCTCAGAATTGACCACTGGAGCATATAGCAAACAGATAAGCTCAATGCGTGCATCTAAGTCTAAAAATAAACAGACTAATTTTTCTTAAAATATGGATGGTGTATATATATGCTAGATGGTAGAGTACGAGCATTTACCAACCATTTATCCATCATTAGAACAGCTACAGATAATTGGTCAATGGCCTAAAATTAAGACGAAACACCAATAAAAATGTTCCTCGAAACTTCAAGCGGTGAAGCTCCATATTTAGAAAACAACGACAATGTTCTAGCTTGTCTTTGGTTGTCTCTTTTCCTCTGTGCCTCAAATTTTGTAACAGACTTGACTAACTTTGGAAGCCTATCTTTCTTCAAGTCTCTTATAAATATATATTCCTCTTTCTAAGATCACTTCAACTTGGTCCTTCAGGTTTCAAATTAAGGGGAAGGCTAATTAACTGAGCTTTACCCCTCTTTCTTGAGCCTTTAGCAGCTAAAAGAAAACAGAAGGAAGGAAAAGAGAGTGATCAGATTGAGCATTTTATTTTCCTTTCTTAATATTGAAAGTTATTGATCTATAAATATTATTTTATTTCCGATAAATATGTCTTACGGGGATGATTCAAAGAGAAAGAGGAGATTGGCCATTATCGGCGTCTCTTCTATGCTCTTGGTAGCTATGGTTGTAGCTGTGACCGTTGGCGTTGGCCTTAACAATGACGGTAATGACGACCTCAATGGCAGCAGTCATAAAAGCACTAGTCAGGTTTCTGCCTCGGTGAAAGCCGTCAAAGCCATTTGCCAGCCCACTGATTACAGAAAAACATGCGAAGAAAGCCTCCAAAAAGCTGCTGGAAACACCACCGATCCTAAGGAGTTGATCAAAATAGCATTCAAGATTGCAGAGAAGCAAATTAATGAGGCTTCCGAGAAATCAAAGCTTTTGGAGGAACTCTCAAAGGATCCAAGAACCCGAGGGGCTCTTCAGAGCTGCAAAGAGCTTATGAACATGTCTGTTGGTGAGCTCAAGCAATCTCTTGACAAAGTAACGGATTTTGATCTTAGCGAGTTAGAGAAAATGATGGCAGATGTTAAGACCTGGCTTAGTGCTTCCATCACATATCAAGAGACTTGCTTGGACGGGTTTGAAAACACAACCACTGATGCTGGAAAGAAAATGAAGAAGGGAATGAAGCTGGGCATGGAGCTTAGCGCCAATCTCCTTGACATCGTTTCCGGGATCTCTTCCGCAATCCCTTCATTGGAAAGTTTCACCCACCGCCGCCTTCTTCAAGACGATCTACCTGTTCTTGGCCATGGTGATCAATTCCCCACGTGGACTGACTTTGGAACCCGCAGACTCCTAGCTGCACCCGTTTCGAAGATTAAGGCTGACATTGTTGTGGCTAAGGATGGAAGTGGAGATTTCTCAACTATCAGAGAAGCATTGAAACATGTTCCCATCAAGAGCAAAAAGGCCTTTGTGTTACACATTAAGGCAGGAGTTTATCAAGAGTACCTTGAGATCAGTAAGGGCATGATTAATTTGGTGGTGATTGGAGATGGCAGGGAAAATACTCGCATCATCGGAAACAAGAACTTTGTCGATGGAATCAACACTTTCCACACCGCAACAGTCGGTATGTAAGCCTGATCTATTTTGAGAATTCTCTATGTTCTTCCCAAATCTAACACATTTCCACTATTATATATATGTCCTGGAATTTCATGAATTGCCTGCAGCTGTCCTCGGAGATAACTTTGTGGCCAAGAATATTGGTTTCGAGAACAATGCTGGTGCCATCAAACATCAGGCTGTGGCGTTGAGAGTTTCAGCTGATTACGCTATCTTCTACAACTGCTCAATGGACGGACACCAGGATACATTGTACACACATGCCAAACGTCAATTCTACCGTGACTGCAGCATCTCCGGCACCATTGACTTCGTCTTCGGTGATGCTTCTGCAGTCTTCCAAAACTGCAAATTCTTGGTCCGCAAGCCATTGGAAAACCAGCAGTGCATTGTGACCGCTCAAGGCAGGAAAATGAGGAGGCAGCCATCAGCTCTTATCATCCAAAGCAGCACTATCACAGCTCACCCTGACCTATTCCCTGAAAGGAAACAATTCAAGTCATATCTCGGCCGTCCATGGAAGGAATACTCAAGAACAATCATCATGGAGTCATTTATCGACGATCTCATCCAGCCCGAAGGATGGTTGCCTTGGCTCGGAACTTTCGGACTCAAGACTTGTTGGTACACAGAATTCAACAACTACGGTCCTGGTTCTAGCAAGAATCTTCGTGTGAAGTGGAATGGAATCAAGACCATCAACCGTCAACATGCCATGGATTTCACACCAGGAAGGTTCCTAAAGGGTGATTCCTGGATCAAGGCCACCGGGATCCCCTACACACCTTTCTTGGTCAGAAAATAAGCCTTGAAAAAGGGATTGATTTGAGAGAGTTTTTCTTTTTCTTCTTCTTTTTCTTCTTCTTTCAAATTTTAACAATCTGTTTGTGTTTAATGCCAATTAATGCTCCCCGTGAATAGACTTCAACCAAATTCTACCATTGATCATTATTGACAAAAATCATTAATTTAGATTGTTAGAGAACAATATAAGTCATATCTTGGGATCTCATCTAATAACTTAAGCTATTGAGTTGAGATGGTTCTTTGACATGGTATCAGAGCCTTGATGACCAAGTGATCACGAGTTCGAATCTCACCATCCTCATTCATTTGATAAAAATCAAGCACAAGGTAATGTGGGTCTGTGCAAGTTTCAAGCCCAAAGGGTTTTCACTTGAGGTGGTGTGTTAGAGAACAATATAAATCATATCTTGGGACCTCACCTAACAACTTAAGTTATTGGATTGAGATGATTTTTTGACATAGATTAATTAATCCTCTCCCTCTCCATTGATCTTTTTTCAAGTATTGCAGATGAAAAACAAAAACATCATTTTCACTTTTCTTTTCAGATTTACAGAGATTTATTTATTTTGTGTCATATTAAAACTATCACAATATTGTACCAAACAAGCTTATATAATAATCATCCGACAAGGTAATCCATTGACTCGTAACTTTAGGCGGAGTTTGGAGTCGACAACTTTTATTACTCTGATGAATGCAGCAAAAATCAAAATGGAGAATCCTAGCATATTGAAAAATTCCATTATTTCTTCTTCTTCTCATTTACAAGTAATGCTCTAGCTAAAACATTGATTAAACTGATTAAGTACTGCTAATTAATTATCATTTAATTGCTTAAATTAAAATGGAAAACGTAGAGTCATAAAAAAAACAAATTAAGAGAGTTTTTATCTGTCTATGATGGACAAAATGATCTTTTTCACGTATCCAAATTAATAATGTCTGCTACGAATTTTAAATAGTATATATACCACAAAACTCGAAAAATATCAAATCTTGAAATGATTTGAACTAATTTTTTGAGTTGTTGATTCTTAAGAAGAGAAATCGTGCCATTGATGCATTTTTTCAAGTGATTATTGGTTTATTTCCTGCATTATTATTTCCATCTTCTCTGTCCTCCGATTCCTCCTCTCCTTCCTCTCCTTCCTCTCGCAACCGTCGCCGTTGCCGCAATTGCTGGGACAGAGAAGCTCCCGAGATCCGGAAAAAGAGTAGTAACAACAATAAGTCTCACTCGTAACGCCGCCGAAAACACCATCACCCATCTTCCTCAGATTCTTACTCTTCCAGGCTCTTTACAGCAAACCCATATGTCAAGTTTCTTTCCTTTTTCGATTACGTGTTTTCCTCATTCAGGGGAGTTTTGTAATTATTGTAGTCAATTGGATTATTTTGTTTGGATCGATTTCTCTGTTTGGTCATGTAAATTATGAATCTTTTGGGGGGTTTTGGATGATTTAGATTCTTGTTGGTTTAAATTTGCTTTCCTTTATATAGTTTTTTAAAAGAAAATGGTTGGATTTTGTGTTTGTAATCCGCAGGATTTAGAGCTTGGGGTAGTGATTTTTGCTAAAGTTTGGTACTTTTTTTTTATTATTATTGTTATGACTGATTAATGTTAATGATGTTGATTAAGGGTGTGTTGGGGAAGGAAATGCGATTCAACAGGACATACTTAGAAAAATAAATCATTAAATGGCTCTTACCCTGCTGGTCAACGTTATCAAAATGGCCAGTTGGTTGGACCGGTAAATTGGCGAGTGAACCGGGTACGGATTTATTTTTGGCAATTTATCCTTCAAATAAATTGACAAATTTATATGCAGTTATAAGAAAAATAAAACGATGTGCTATTTTTTGTTGATTTTGTTTTAAAGAATATGTGCTGGTCTACAATAGGCATTTGAATGAGAATTCGAGACTCTTTATTTTTTGACAAATATATATATTATATAGTTTATTAGAAAAATAAATTTAGTTTTTAATGGAAAATCTAAAAAAAAAAGGGTAGTATAGTCATGATAATAAAATAAGATAAGTAAAATAATGACTCTTTACTAATTAATTACAGTGAGAATCCTTCTTATAAAATGATAATAAAATAAGATAAATATATAAATAAACACAAAATAAAGGAAGGGTAGTATAGTAATTCTGCTACCCTGCCCGCTCTCTCTCTATATAACCTCTTCTAAGACAAGGCCTAACTAGGGTTTTACCAGCAAAAAGCAGTTCCTCCTG
>Ga0307509_10009258_pt1 | contig 12358 bp, 10 predicted proteins | sample 10_EM_MG_FD_202245 | JGI IMG/M metagenome (GOLD analysis project Ga0307509, IMG submission 202245) | Populus trichocarpa ectomycorrhiza microbial communities from riparian zone in the Pacific Northwest, United States - 10_EM | ecosystem: Host-associated > Plants > Roots > Unclassified | place...
GTGGCCCTCGAGCGCAGCGCGGTTGCAGAACGCCGGCGGCGCCGTCGGCTTGTGACCGAGCGCGGATGTCGAGGATGTTTGCTACGCGGCCCACGTGGGGCGCGCGCGCTCACAGGGCCGACCGCGCCCGAGCTCGAGCCCGCGCTGGCGTTGCGGATCAAATTCTTGTTTGGATTCCGGAGCGCTCGCGCGGGTGGTGGCCCTCGAACGCAGCGCGGTGCAGAACACCAACGGCACCGTCGGTACGATCACGATCACGATCACGATCGCGACGCGTGCGCCGTGGTGCGAGCTGCTACGGCTTCTTGCGCGGTGGCGGCTCGTAGGTCTTGGGATCGATCGCGACCGCGCCCGGAGCGAACGTGAAGCGCGGCGAGGTGGCGTGGGAGTCCTGCTCCACCTTCACGTGGAGACCGCCCGGCGCGAGCACGACGTGGACGCCGCGCGGTCGATCCTGTGCGGGCGGGAAGGGGCCGGGGCCGGGCTTCGCCATCGGCATGCCGAGCCCGGTCGTGTCCGACGGTTGCTCGCAGGCGAGCGCACCGGCGGGGAGCTTCGCGGTCGCGTCGGTCGCGACGCAGGTGAGCGCGACGACGGGCCGCGAGGCCGGCTCGGCCCGGGCCGGATCGCACGTGCGGTAGCCGACCGCGGTGAAGTCGATCGTGACGAGCTTGCCGGTGCGCTTCCACCGCCCCGTCATCACCTGCACGGTCGTCGACGTCTGCTCGTGATACGGCGTGCGCTTCTCGGGTGGCTGGTAGTGGTAGTCGCCGGAGCTGCCATCGGTGGCGCGCACCGCGAGGCAGGCGGTCGCTGCGCCATCGGCCGCGAGACCGAGCTGCAGCGCACCCGTGACGCGCGATTCGATCTTCAGCTCCATCGTCACGAACGACTCGAACGTGAGGTCTAGCGCCATCGCGTAGTCCCCGGCGACGACCGGACGCGGCGCCAGCTTGCCGACGATCGCGGGATCGAAGATTTCGACCAGCCGCGACTCGGGCCCGCTGGGCCCACTGGGATCGAGGGTCGCGCCGGATCCCGGCGCAGGGGATGGTGCCGGCGCGGCGCGACCTGCATCGCATGCCGCGAACACCAAGATCACGACCCCGCGCATCCAGTTCGTTCTAACAGGTCGTGCCGCGGGGCGCCGGTGGAATCTCGGCTAGCCCGGCGTCGGCGCTTCCGAGTTCCACGCGAACCGCCAGCGGACCCGGCCGTTGTGGATCCGTAGCGCCTCGGCCTTCGCGATCGCGCCGAGCTCGGGATCTCCGACGAGGATGCCGCCGAGCATCGCCAGCGCCGGCTCGTGACCGAACACCATGACGAGCGCGTCGGGGGGCAGCGTGCCGAGCGCCGCAGCGACCTCGCGCGGGTGGCCATCGGGACCGAGCGCGGGCACGCTCTCGACGGTGGTCGTGCTGTTGAGCGCGAGCGCGACGAGCTCGGCGGTCTGGATCGCGCGGACGAGCGGGCTCGACCAGATGTGGGTCGGTTCGCAGTCGTGCCAGCGCAGCCGATCGCCGAGCGCGCGCGCCTGGGCGCGGCCTTCGGCGGTGAGGTGGCGATGCGGATCGCGGAGCGTCACCGTCTCGTCGATCGCGGCCGCGTGACGGATGAGGAAGATGTCGCTCGGCACGAGAAAAGCCTAACTCAGGTACGGGCGCGTGTCGCACGCGTCGCATCTTGACCTCGTCGGCGCGACCAGGCATCGCTGTCAGGTGGCACGTAGTCGGACCGAGCTGGCGATCGTCGTCTCGTCGGCTGCCACGTTCGGCGCGCTGCTCGCGAGCTACTCGGTGTTCAAGCCGGTCCGGGACTCGCTGATCCTCGACGGCGATCCGGATCAGATCCCGTGGCTGTTCACGGGCACGTTGATCGCGACGCTCGCGCTGTCGCCGATCTGGGGCGCGCTGGTCAAGCGCGGGCCACGCCACGTCGTGCCGATCGCGTTCCACGTGTTCGCGCTGTGCGCGTTCGGCTTCGCCGTTGTGGTCCGCGCCGGCTGGTCCCCCGTCGACGTCGGCCACATGTTCTATCTGTGGGCGTCGGTCTTCAATCTATTCGTGGTGTCGGTGTTCTGGAGCCTGCTCGCGGATCTCCTCGGCCCGGGGACCGCGCGGAAGCTGTATGGACCGATCGCGGCGGGCGGCACGATCGGCACGATCGTCGGGCCGCTGCTCACGAAGGGGCTCGTCGATCTGATCGGCGTCGCCGGCGTGCTCGTCGTGTCGGGCCTGTTGCTCGAGGTCGCGGTGATCGGTGTGGTCTTCGTGCGGCGCGCGGCGCGCTCGCTGTCGATCGAGGACGCGGGCGATCCGCCGGTCGGCGGCGGCGCGTTCGACGGACTCGCCCAGGTCGTGCGCGCACCGTATCTGAGGAGCATCGTCGGCTACGTGCTGTGCACGTCGTGCGCGGCGACGTTCATCTATCTCGCGCAGTCGCACATCGCGAAGGAGCTCCTCTTGACCCGCGACGCGCGGATCGACTACTTCGCGACGGTCGAGCTCTATGTCGCGATCGCGACGCTCGTGCTCCAGCTGATCGTCGCGACGCCGCTGATCGGCCTGATCGGCCCCGGCCTCGTGCTGTGCATCCTGCCGGTCGTCCAGGTCACGGGCTTGATCACGCTCGTCACCGTGCCGTCGCTCGCCGCGCTCACCGTGGTGCTCGTGGTCGGCAAGGCGTCGACCCACGGCCTGACCCGACCGGCGCGCGAGCTGCTGTTCACCGTGATCTCGCGCGAGGACAAGTACCGGGCGAAGAACGCGATCGACACGGTCGGCTATCGGTTCGGCGACTTCACGGCGAGCTGGCTCGGCAAGGGGCTCGCCGCCGCGGCCGGAGGCGCACTGGTCGCGGGGGTCGCGGTGATCGGGGTAGGCTGGGTCGCGCTCGCATTCGTGCTCGGAGCCGGGTTTCGCGCCCGGACGAAGGAGACGCCATGACGATCGATCGACGCGAGTTTCTCCTCGGCACGCTGGCCGCGGCCGCGTGCAGCCAGGTCGCACCGCCCAAGCCGGTCGCCGTCGCACCGAAGAAGAAGCTCCTGATCCTCGGCGGCACGAACTTCATCGGCCCGCACGTCGTGCGTGCGGCGATGGCGCGCGGTCACACCGTGACGCTGTTCAACCGCGGCAAGACCCACGCGGAGCTGTTCCCCGAGCTCGAGAAGCTGCACGGCGATCGCGACGGCCACCTCGAGGCACTCGCGGGTCGCAAGTGGGATGCGGTGATCGATCCGTCCGGGTTCCTGCCGCGGCTCGTGACGGCATCCGCCCAGCTGCTCGCGCCGAACGTCGATCACTACGTGTTCATCTCGACGATCTCCGTCTACAAGCGGCTCAGCGTCGTCGGCGATGACGAGACCGCGCCGCTCAACACGATCGACGATCCGACGAACGAGGACGTCAAGACGAACTACGGCGCGCTGAAGGCGTTGTGCGAGCAGGCCGCCGAGAAGGCGATGCCGGGCCGGGTCGCGAACCTCCGCCCCGGCCTGATCGTCGGGCCCGGCGATCCGACCGGCCGGTTCTCGCACTGGCCGACCCGCCTCGCCGGCGGCGGCGAGGTGATCGGTCCCGGCGACGGCACGACGCCGGTCCAGTGGATCGACGGTCGCGATCTCGCCGCCTGGATCGTGAAGGTCGTCGAGGACCGCACGGTCGGCACGTACACCGCGATCGGGCCGGAGCAGCGCACGACGATGAAGCAGGTGCTCGACGCCTGCAACGCGGCCGGCGGCAACCAGGCGACGGTCACGTGGGTCGACGGCAAGTTCCTCGATTCCAGGGGTGTCACCGGCTGGAGCGATCTGCCGATGTGGATCGACAACAACGATCCCGACGCCAAGGGCTTCGGCACGCTGAACAACGCGCGCGCCCTCGCGAAGGGCCTGACGTTCCGCCCGATCCTCGACACGGCGAAGGACACCCTCGCGTGGCTCGCCTCGCTCCCGGCCGACGAGCGCGCGAAGGTCGCCGACTCCGGTATCGCGCGCGACAAGGAGCTCGAGGTGCTCGCGGCCTGGAAGTCGCGTACAACCGCCGGATGAAAGGAGGCCCGCGGATCGCGGGCCGGTAGAGACCATGAAGATCTTTGGCACGACGACGTCGCCGTTCGTGCGACGCGTGATGGTGGTGGCCGACGAGCTCGGCGAGCCGATCGAGCGGGTCGACACGGCGACGCCGGCGGGGATGAAGGAGCTCGAGGCGGTGTCGCCGATCCGAAAAGTTCCGGTCGCGATCGTCGGCGATGCGCCGCTGTTCGATTCGCGCGCGATCCATGCGTGGCTGACCGCGACCCACGGCTCGTGGGGCACGCACAGCGCGCACGAGACCAATCTGGTCAACGCGATCGACGCCGCGGTCGACTCGGTGATCCAGCTGTTCTATCTGAAGCGCGACGGCGTCAACGCCGAGGGCTCGCCGTTCGAGCAGCGCCAGCTCGCCCGCACCGACGCGATCTTCGCCTGGCTCTCGCCGCAAGTCGCCGAGGGCACGTTCAGCGGCGGCTTCGGCCTCGCCGAGCTGTCGCTGATCTGCGCACTCGACTGGATGGATTTTCGCAAGACCTATCCGACCGAGCGCGCAGCGGGCTGTCAGGCCGTGCGCGAGCGCTGGCGGGATCGCCCGTCGCTGGTCTCGACGCGCCCGCGCACGTAAGCTGGGTCGGTGCGAGGAACCGACGTCACCCGGGCCGCGAGCATCCTCGCGCGAGGCGGCCTCGTCGCGTTTCCGACCGAGACCGTCTACGGGCTCGGCGGCGACGCCGCGAGCGAGGTCGCGGTTGCGAAGATCTTCGCGGTCAAGGGCCGGCCGCGCGCACACCCGTTGATCGTCCATCTGGCCGCAGGCGAGGGCGGGAGCCCGCCGCGTCTCGACGGCTGGGCGCGCGAGATTCCGGACGCGGCGAAGCGGCTCGTCGCCGCGGCGTGGCCCGGCCCGCTGACCGTGATCCTGTTGCGCGGGCCTCGCGTCGCGCTCGCGACGACCGGTGGCGCGGCGACGGTCGGCCTGCGGGTGCCGGCGCATCCGCTCGCCCAGGAGCTGCTCCACGCGTTCGGCGGCGGCATCGCGGCACCGAGCGCGAACCGGTTCGGCCACGTCAGCCCGACGACCGCGGCACACGTCGAGGCCGACCTCGGGAGCGACGTCGACTACATCCTCGACGGTGGGCCGTGCACCGTCGGCGTCGAGTCGACGATCGTCGACTTCTCGCGCGGTCACCCCGTGATGCTGCGGACCGGGGGCATGGCGCGCGCGGCGATCGAGGCCATCGTCGGCCCGCTCGGCGTCGCCGACGAGCACGCTCCCGCCGCGCCGGGCACGCTCGCGAGTCACTACGCGCCGCGAGCCGAGGTGATCGCGGTCGATCCGAGCGACGTCCCGGCGGCGGTCGCCGCGGCGCGCGGGATGGTCGCCGTGCTCGCTCCCGCGCAGGCGTTCCTCGACTGGGGAGACCTACCGGCGCTTGCCTATCCCTTGCCCGACGACGTCGAGGCCCAGGCGCGTCACCTGTACGCGGCGCTGCGAGATCTCGACGCGCGCGGCGTCGATGTGGTGATCGCCGCGTTGCCTCCGGCGGTCGGGCTGGGCGAAGCTGTCGGCGATCGGCTCCGCCGCGCGGCGGGCCCTCGAACCAAGACATGACGAGCGCGGGTCAGTCCAAGAAGCGGAGTGCCACCGCCGCGAAGGTCGGCATCATCATGGGCTCGCACAGCGACTGGGCGACCATGAAGGCCGCCGCGGATCTGCTCGACGAGCTCGGCGTGCCGTACGAGAAGAAGATCGTGTCGGCACATCGCACGCCGGACCTCCTGTTCGCGTACGCGAGCAGCGCGGCCGAGCGTGGCCTTCAGGTGATCATCGCCGGTGCCGGTGGGGCCGCCCACCTCCCCGGGATGTGCGCGGCGAAGACGCGGATCCCGGTGCTCGGCGTGCCGGTCCAGTCGCGCGCGCTCAACGGGATGGACTCGCTGCTGTCGATCGTCCAGATGCCGAAGGGCATCCCGGTCGGCACGCTCGCGATCGGCGAGGCCGGCGCGGTGAACGCGGCGCTGCTCGCGGTCGCGATCCTCGCGCTGTCGGAGCCGGCGCTCGCGAAGAAGCTCGACGCCTATCGCGAGTGGCAGACCACGCGCGTGCTCGGAGATGCACTGCCGTGAGCTCGGTCCTCCCCGGCCAGACGATCGGCATCCTCGGCGGCGGCCAGCTCGGCCGGATGATGTCGCTCGCGGCGCGCCGGATGGGCTACCGGATCGTGGTGCTCGATCCGAACCCGCGGTGCCCGACCGCGCAGGTCTCCGACGGTGTCGTCGTCGGCGCGCTCGACGATCGCGAGTCGGCGATCCGCCTGGCGAAGCAGGTCGACGTGATCACGCTCGACACCGAGCACGTCCCGGCCGACATCCTCGACGAGCTCGAGAAGTACGCGCCGGTGCGTCCGGGCGCGGCGGTGCTGCGCACGATCCAGGATCGCCAGACCCAGAAGCAGTTCCTCGACCGGCTCGGCGTGCCGCAGGCCGAGTGGGCGCCGGTGACGAGCGAGCTGGATCTCCGCGCGAGCCTCGAGCGGTTCGACGGCGGCATCATCAAGCATCGCCGCGCCGGCTACGACGGCAAGGGCCAGCTCCGCGCCGACAAGCCGTCGGAGGCCTCGGCGGCGTGGACGTGGTTGCGCGGGACCGACGCGGTGATCGAGGAGATCGTGCCGTTCGCACGGGAGATCTCGGCGGTGATCGCGCGCAGCGTGCTCGGCGAGATCCGCGCGTTTCCGATCGCGGAGAACGTCCATCGCCGGCACATCCTCCACACCACGCGGGCGCCGGCGCAGCTGGCCGTCGAGACCAAGCAGCAGGTCGCCGACATCGCGCTGACGATCGCCGAGGCGCTCGGCCACGTCGGCGTGCTCGCGGTCGAGATGTTCGAGCTCGCCGACGGCCGCGTGCTGGTCAACGAGATCGCGCCGCGCACGCACAACAGCGGACACTTCACGTGGGGCGCGTGCGCGACCTCGCAGTTCGAGCAGCACATCCGCGCGATCTGCGGGCTGCGGCTCGCCGATCCGCGGCCGCTGACCGGCGCGGTGATGGTCAACCTGATCGGCGATCTGTGGGCGAAGGGCGCGCCGGCGTGGCGCACGGTGCTCGATCGTCCCGAAGCGCACCTCCACCTCTACGGCAAGGAGCTCGCGGCGCCGGGCCGCAAGATGGGCCACGTCCTCCTCCTCGACGACGACACCGATCGCGCGCTCGAGACCGCCGAGCAGTTGATCCAGTCGCTGACGGTAAGTTAGCCGCGGGACATGGTAATTTCGCCCCCAGGGAATGGCGACCCTCGTCTATAGCGACGTCGACGGGACCGACCGCTCGTTCTCGCTGGGTGCCGACCCGATCCTCGTCGGGCGGTCGGCGGAATGCGCGATCCGGAGCGACGATCCGCGCGTCTCGCGCCAGCACGCGCGGTTCTTCCTCGAGCACGGCGCGCTGTGGGTCGAGGACCTCGGCTCGTCGAACGGGATCTACGTCGGGCCGCAGAAGGTCCAGCGCGCGCCGGTGCCGACCGGCGAGATCGTGCTCGTCGGCAGCTTGATGATCCGGCTGCTCCCGGCGAGCGGCACGCTGCCGCCGCCGATCGGCCTGCACGGCACGCTCGCGCAGTGGCTCGAGATGGAGCGCAAGGCGCGGTCTGCCGTCGAGGACGAGCGCGATGCGTTCGTCTCGCGCGTCGGCCAGCTGTTCGAGGAGATGAAGGCGATCCGCGACGCCCAGGAGGCGCAGGAAGCCGAGGCGAACGAGCTGCGCGGCGAGCTCGAGAAGCTGCAGCGCCAGAGCGTGGCGGATCTCGAGCACGCGCGGCTCGATATCGCGAAGGCGCGCGAGGCGGAGATCGTCGCGAAGACCCAGGCGGGCATCGACACGGCCGAGAAGCTGGCCGAGTCCGACATGATCATCTCGGGCCTCCAGCACGAGGTCGAGCAGTTGAAGACCGCCGCGATCGCGGCGAAGGATGAAGGGCCGGTCAAGGGCCTCTCCGATCAGCTCGCCGCGGTGACGCTGCGCGCGACCGCCGCCGAGAAGGAGCTCGCGACCGCGCAGATCCGCGCGCAGGGTGCCGAGCGCAACCTGTCGGCCGCGAACACCAATGCGGCGAAGGCCGAGACCCGCGCGGCCGAGCTCGAGCACAAGCTCGCCGACGTCGCGACCGCGCGCGGCGCCGTCGATGCCGAGCTCGCTGCGGTGCGCGAGCAGGTGAAACAGCTCGAGGCGCGCGTCGCCGCCGGGCCGGTCAGCCACAAGCTCGATGCCGCCGAGGCGCGCGCGACCAAGCTCGCCGGCGAGCTCGCCGAGATGACCCAGCAGTTCGAGACCCGGCGCGATCGCGTTGCCGAGCTCGAGCGCGACCTCGCCGACGCGCACGACGCGAAGGGCGCGAGCAGCGAGGCGGAGAAGAAGATCCAGGCGACGCTCGCCGAGGCGCAGGCGAAGGCGCGCAGCGAGCTCGCGGCGGCGCAGACCCGGATCACCGAGCTCGAGGCGCGGCTGCGCACCGCCGGCTCGGCCGAGGCCGAGGTCGCGACCGCGAAGAAGACCCGCGAGGACGCCGCGACCGCGGTGGCGACCGCCGAGCGGCGGCTCGCCGAAGCGATCACGCGCGCCGAGGATGCCGAGAAGCGCGCGAGCGCGGCCGACACGATGGCGAAGGCGATGGCGAAGGACGTCGCCGAGGCGCTGCGCCGCGCGGTCGATGCGGATGCCAAGGCGCGCGCGGTATCGCGCGAGCTCGCGAGCGCGCACCGCAAGGCCGACGAGGCCGAGCAGAAGGCGCTCGCGGTCACCGAGGCCGAGGCGCGCGCGACCGCGGCGGAGAAAGAGCTCGCCGACGTTCGCGAGCAGGTCAAGACCCAGCTCGCCGAGCTCGAGCGCGACCTCACCGCCAAGTCGGACAAGCTGATCGCGGAGCTTCGCGACAAGCTCGCGGCGGCCCAACGCGAGCTCGCGGCCGAGCGCCAGACCGCGATGGCGATGGTCGATCGCAAGACCCAGCTCGAGCGCCAGCTCGACGAGCTGAAGTCGTCGGGTGCGAAGGACGCGCAGGGCAAGCTCGCCGAGTACGAGGCCCAGATCGTCGAGCTCGAGGAGCGGATCCAGGATCTCGAGAGCGGGATGGCCGTCGATCAGACCGCGTCGCAGTCGACGCTCGAAGAGTCGAAGCTGCGCATGCAGAAGCTCGAGGAGCAGCTCGGCGAGGCGAAGGCCGCGGCGAAGACCGCGCTCAAGACCGCCGCGGGGCTCGAGAAGCGCGTCGATGCGACGGAGACCCAGCTCGCCGAGGCGAAGCAGGCGAAGACCGTGGTCGAGGCCGAGCTGGCCGAGGCGCGGCGCCTGCTCGGAGAGCTCGAGCAGCAGGCGGAGCTCGCGACCGCGGCGGAGCAGCGCGCGCTGGCGGCGGAAGGGCAGCTCGAGCCGCTCGCGGCCAAGGCCGAGGCCGCGGACCTCGCGATCGGTCGCGCGAGCGCGCTCCAGCGCCAGCTCGACGAAGCGCTCCAGAAGCTGTCCTGGCTCGAGCGCGAGCAGGACACGCGTGGCGGCGACGAGGACGACGACAAGATCTCGAAGCTGACCCAGCAGCTCGACGTCGCCGAGAACCGCGCGCGCGCCGCCGAGCAGCAGGCGCGCGAGGCGAACGAGCACGCGCGCGAGTACGCCGATCGGATGCGCGAGGGCGCGCGTAAGGTCAACGAGCTCGAGCAACAGAGCCAGCAAGCACTCGGGCGCGTCCAGGAGCTGCAGGACGCCGCGGCCACGGCGCAGGCGCACGCCGACGACCTCGAGGGTCAGGCCCACGACGCGCAGGCGACCGTGCGCGAGCTCGAGGGCCAGCTACGCGGCATGGAGCAGCGCGCGAGCGAGGTCGACGCGCGCGCGCGCGACATCGAGCAGCGCGCGAAGGACGCGGCCGAGCGGATCGTCGACGCCGAGCGCCGCGCTCGCGACGCCCAGAATCAGCTCGCCGAGGTCTCGCAGATGCTGCAGGCCGCCGAGCTCCAGATCGTCGAGGCGCGGACCCAGAGCTCGTCGGGCAATGCGGGCCTCGAGCGCCAGCTGGCCGCCGCCCAGGCGCGGATCGGCGAGCTCAAGCGCGAGGTCGACGCCGCCGAGAACGTCCGCCAGTTCGCCGCGAACACCGAACGCGAGATCGCCCAGCTCGAGCGCGAGCTTCGCGATCAGAAGTCCAAGGTCACCCAGATCACGCTCGAGCGCGACCGCCTCGAGTCCCAGCTGCGCGACCTTCGCGACGACAGCGAGACCACGCATCGCAAGGTCCCGCCGATGGCGGACGAGGCGCCGTCGCAGCACGCGCGTTACACCCAGCTCGTCGCGCGCGCGTCCGAGCTCGAGACCCTGCTCAAGAAGCTCGAGACCGAGAACACCGCGCTCCGGCTGCGCGCCGAAGCGCAGGACCGGGCCAAAGAGGACGAGCCGACGAACACCGGCAACGCGCTGCCGATCGAGTTCGCCGAGCACCTCAACGTGCTCGAGGAATCGATCGACTCGCTGCGCGCGAACATGCGCGCCGCCAGCGACGAGACCGCGATGATGGACCAGACCGATTCGGTGATCGCGGTGGCGTCCGCCGTGAGCTCCGCCGCCGAGCACGTCGAGCGCGCCCGCGACGCGCTTCGTCTGCTGACCGGGATGGTCGCGAAGTCGTAGGCGCGCCTACGGTGCGTGATCCTCGGCGAACACCTTCTCGACCTCTTTCGTCCACTTCGCACGCGGGCAGAGCGCGAGCAGCGAATTGCGCTGGGTGCTCGAGGTCCACGACCCGTCGCCAACTCCCCAGCCGCAGGTATCCGTGTCGTGGGCGTACTCGTCCATGGCACGTGCGCACATGCCGGCGCGGCGCGCGCACGCGTCGCCGTAGTGCTGGGTGCAGAGCTGGTCGTACGCCCTCGCGATGTCCTCGAGCGTGCTTCCGCTGTGGAGCCCGCGGCAGTGGACGGGGTTGGTCTCGGCCCAGCGCGTGGCGAGGTAGCAGGCCTCGCGCTCGCCGCCGGTGCAGAACCCCTGATAGATCGCGATCGGATCCATGTCGGCCTTCGCGTGACTCTCCTCGTAGCGCGCGAGCACCTTGCAGTCCGCCCACTTCGTCGGTGCTGCACAACCTTGGCCGAGCAACTCGATGCGCTTGTCGATCGCGCGCGCCGTCCCGTCTCCGGTCAGGTAGCGCGCGCCGAGCGCCTCGCACGCGCCGGTCGCGGTCGGCGTGCGCTCGCAGACGAGCTTCGTCAGCTCGAACGCGCGCCGCGCATGGCCGAGCCTGTCCGCGAGCTCGACGCCGAGCATGCACGCGTCGTCCTCTCCCGCCTTGCAGTACGCCTCGACCGCCGCCAGCGCCTTCGCCGGCGCGAACCATTGGCGGCACGCGGTCAGCCGATCCGCGCGATCGCTGGCCAGCGATGGCCAGTCGGCGTCGGTGCACGCGACGCCCCAGGCGGTCTGGGCCTTCACGCCGGAGCGCCGCGCGGCGTACTCGAAGCACGCCCGCGCATCCTTGGCCATGCACCCCGCGTCGAACAGACCGAGCTGCTCGGTCGCGTCGGCGCTCGCGCGGCCGGCATCCGCGCACTCGGCCGGGTGGCCGCTGCGGCACTCGTCGGCGAGGACCTTGCCGACCCAGGCCTTCGTCGTCGGGTCGTCGCACTCGAACAGGTCGCCCGCCTTGCACGCGAGGGCGTGCTGCTCGCCCCGCGCCTTGTCGTCGAGCGCGATCGCCGGGATCAGCGACAGCCGGAGCACGGCCTCGCGATGGGTGCCGAGGCGGCGCTCGTTCTCGCACGCCGCGCTGTCGAGCTTCTTGCACGCCGCGGCGAACACGACCTCCGGCTTCTCCGACGACGTCTTTCCCGCGACCGCGAGCACCGCGAGGTTGTTGCAGCTCGGCGGATACTTCTGCGCACACGCCTCGGTGTAGAGCTTCACCGCGGCCGCCAGATCGGCGCGACGGCCCAGCCCGAGGTGTGCGCGCACGGCCTCCGCATGCAGTTGCGACGGCTTCTTGAACGACGGCTGAGCCGCCCCGATCCCACCCATCACGACGAGGATTGCGATCAGGCGCGCGACCATACACCGACGATAGCCTAGCCGCGCGGCATGCACATCTCGGCGTCAGGTGTACGCCACCGCGCTGATCGTGCTCGCCAGACCAGACGTCGCGGTGTGAAACGCCGCCGCGATCTCCGCGAGATCCGCGGCACGGGTCGGGCTGCCGGTGGCGAGCTTGGCCGCGAGCTCCGACTCGAGGCTTGCGCGACGTGCCGTGACGTCGGCCGGATTCATGCCGGCGAACGTGAACGG
>Ga0307509_10009259_pt1 | contig 12357 bp, 11 predicted proteins | sample 10_EM_MG_FD_202245 | JGI IMG/M metagenome (GOLD analysis project Ga0307509, IMG submission 202245) | Populus trichocarpa ectomycorrhiza microbial communities from riparian zone in the Pacific Northwest, United States - 10_EM | ecosystem: Host-associated > Plants > Roots > Unclassified | place...
TGGCGGCGCCACGTTGTCGCCCTGGATCAGGCAGCCGCCGACCGCCTCGGCGTCGTACTTGATGACGCCGAGCGCGCTGCCGGCGATGGTCTCGCGACGGATCGTCGTCGCGAGCAGCTTCTCGTAGAACGCGATCGCACGGTTCATGTCGCGCACCGGGATTTCGAACCAGTCGATGGCGTGGCGGGTGGCTTGCATGTCGGGACTCCTGAAGAGGTTGGTGAGGAGCCGTCATGCTGCGCGGGCGCTGCTGACAACGTGGTGTCAGCAGCTTGTCAGCGGCTCACAACGTGGCCTGCGCGACCGCATGCTCCCAGCCGCGCATCAACTCAGCGGCGCGCTCGCGCGACATCGTCGGATGGAACGTGCGCTCCACGACCCACTGCGCGCTGAGCTCGTCGAGATTCTTGTACAGCCCGCACGACAGACCCGCCAGATAGGCCGCGCCGAGCGCGGTGGTCTCGATGACCTGCGGCCGCACGACCGGGATGCCGAGCAGATCGGCCTGGAACTGCATCAGCAGGTCGTTGACACAGGCACCGCCATCGACGCGCAGCTCGGCCACCGGCGCACCGCCTGCGGCGATCGCATCGCGGCTCATCGCCTGCAATAGCGCGGCGCTCTGGAACGCGATGCTCTCGAGCGCGGCGCGCGCAATGTGCGCGACCGTGCTGCCACGCGTCAGGCCGACGATCGCACCGCGCGCATCTGCCTTCCAGTACGGCGCGCCGAGGCCGGTGAAGGCCGGCACGAACATCACGCCGCCGCTGTCGGGCACGCTCTCGGCGAGCTGCTGCACCTCGCCGCTGCCTTGAATCGCACGCAGGCCGTCGCGCAGCCACTGCACGACGGCGCCGCCGATGAAGACGCTGCCTTCGAGCGCGAACTCGGGCGTGGCGGTCGGCTGCGCCGCGCTGGTCGTGATCAGGCCGTTGGTGGACGTCTGGAACTGCGCGCCGGTATGCATCAGCATGAAGCAGCCGGTGCCGTAGGTGTTCTTCGCGAGGCCGGCCTTGAAGCAGGCCTGGCCGAACAGCGCGCTCTGCTGGTCGCCGGCGATGCCGCCGACCGGCAGGCTGGCGCCGAGCAATTCGGTGTCGGTGCTGCAGAACAGATGGCTCGACGGGTGCACCGACGGCAGCATCTCGCGCGGGATCTCGAGCAGCGCCAGCAGTTCCTCGTCCCAGGTGTTGGTGTGCACGTTCAGCAGCAGCGTGCGCGACGCATTGCTGACGTCGGTCGCGTGCACACGGCCCCCGGTCAGCTGCCACACCAGCCACGAGTCGACCGTGCCGAACGCGAGCTCGCCGCGCGCGGCCGACGCGCGCGCGCCGGGCACGTGGTCGAGGATCCACTTCAGCTTCGTACCCGAGAAGTACGCGTCGATGATCAGGCCGGTCTTCTCGCGGAACAGCGGCTCCAGCCCGCGCTCGCGTAGCGCGGCGCAGGTCGGCTCGGCGCGGCGGTCCTGCCAGACGATCGCGTTGTGGATCGGCAAGCCGGTGGCGCGGTTCCAGACCAGCGTGGTCTCGCGCTGGTTCGTGATGCCGATCGACGCGATCTCGTCGGCGCGCAGGCCGGCTTTCGCGAGCGCCTCGCGTGCCGTCGCGAGCTGCGTCGTCCAGATCTCGCTCGGATCGTGCTCGACCCAACCCGGCTGCGGGTAGATCTGGCGGAACTCGCGCTGCGCCATCGCCTTGATGCGGCCTCGGGCGTCGAACACGATGCTGCGCGAGCTCGATGTGCCCTGGTCCAGCGCGAGGATGTGGTCTCTTGTCATCGTCTTCCGTCCTTCAGCTGCAGGTCACGCAGTTCACCCCGGCCGCACTCAGCAGCTGCGGGAACGGCGCCGGTGGCGGTGCGTCGGTGAACAGCATGTCGACCTGGTCGAAGCGCGCGAGCTCGACCATCGCCGGCCGGTTGAACTTGCTGTGGTCGGCCGCGACCCAGACCTCGCGCGAGTGCTCGATGATCGCACCGGCGACCTTGACCTCGCGGTAGTCGAAGTCGCGCAGCGAGCCATCGGCCTCGATGCCCGAGATGCCGATCAGGCCGATGTCGACCTTGAACTGCTTGATGAAATCCACCGTCATCTCGCCGACGATGCCGCGGTCGCGCGAACGCACGATGCCGCCGGCGACGATCACCTCGCAATCGGGGTTGTCGGACAGGATCGCCGCGACGTTCAGGTTGTTGGTGATCACGCGCAAGCCCTTGTGGTGCAGCAGCTCGCGCGCGATCGCCTCGGTCGTCGTGCCGATGTTGATGATCAGCGAACAGCCCGCCGGCACTTGCGCGGCCACGGTACGCGCGATGCGCTGCTTGGCCTGCTCGTTGAGCATCTGCCGTTGCAGGTACTCGATGTTCTCGGTGGTCGAGCTCGGCACGCGCACGCCGCCGTGAAAGCGCGCGAGCAGGCCGGCGTCCGACAGCAGCTTCACGTCGCGCCGCACGGTTTGCAGCGTCACGTCGAACTGCTCGGCCAGCGCCTCGACCGAGACCGAGCCGCGCGTGCGCACCTCGTCCAACAACAGGGACTGACGGGGGTTGGGGGTCATGGCGAGCAGCGTAGCGAGGGTTTTCCGCCAAGCCATCGCGGAAATCTCGCTTGCGCGTGGTGAAGTGTTGAGGTAACAATAGAAAAGAGAAAACCAAAAACGAACGCATACGAACATTTTGCAGCCCATCGCAGTGTTCGATTTGTCACTAATGCAGGAGACCGCTTGACCCAGCCCCACAGCCCGAACGCCGTCGATGCGAGCGCGTCCGCGGACGCTTGCGACGTGCTCGTCGTGGGCGGCGGCATCAACGGCGCGGGCATCGCGCGCGACCTCGCGGGCCGAGGCCTGAGCGTGCTGCTGTGCGAGAAGGACGACCTCGCGCAGCACACTTCTTCGAGCAGCACCAAGCTGATCCACGGCGGGCTGCGCTACCTCGAGTACTACGAGTTCTCGCTGGTGCGCAAGGCGCTCGCCGAGCGCGAAGTGCTGCTGAAGAGCGCGCCGCACATCATGTGGCCGCTGCGCTTCGTGATGCCGCACGACCCGAACGACAAGACGCTGCGGCCGGTCTGGATGATCCGCATCGGCCTGTTCCTGTACGACCACCTGGCGCGGCGCGAAGTGCTGCCGGCCTCGACGACGGTGGACATGCGCACGCACCCGGCGGGCAAGCCGCTGAAGCCGCTGTTCACGAAGGGCTATGTCTATTCGGATGGCTGGGTCGACGACGCGCGCCTCGTCGTGCTGAATGCGATCGACGCCACCGAGCGCGGCGCGACGGTGCTGACGCGCTGGCGCTGTGTCGACGCGCAGCGCGGCGCCACGCACTGGCAGCTGCGGCTGCAAAGCGCGAGCGGCGACACGCGCGCGGTCAAGGCACGCGCGCTCGTCAACGCGGCCGGGCCGTGGGCGGCGCAGTTCCTCGCCGAACACGCACATGTGCCGCAGCCGAAGTCGCTGCGGCTCGTGAAGGGCAGCCACATCATCGTGCCGAAGATGTTCGACCACGACCACGCCTACATCTTCCAGAACCCCGACAAGCGCATCATCTTTGCGATCCCCTACGAGGGCGACTACACGCTGATCGGCACCACCGATGTCGAGCACCACGGTGCGGTCGGCGCGGCGCGCATCTCGCCCGAAGAAACCCGCTACCTGTGCGAGCAGGCGAGCCGCTATTTCGCGAAGCCGGTGACGCCGGATCAGGTCGTGTGGAGCTACGCCGGCGTGCGCCCGCTGCTCGACGACGACTCGGGCGACCCATCGGCGGTGACGCGCGACTACCTGCTCGATCTCGATGCGTCGCAAGCGCCGTTGCTGACGGTGTGGGGCGGCAAGATCACCACCTTCAGACGCCTTGCCGAAGAGGCCGCCGACCTGCTCGCTGCGCCGATGGGAACAACGCGCGGCGCGTGGACGCACGGCGCGTCCTTGCCGGGTGGCGACCTGAGCGCCTGGATCGGCCCAGCGCAGCGGCCTGACACCGATTTCGCACGCTTCGCGCAGGCCGTCGCAAAGCGCCATCCGCAGCTGTCGGCCGCACTCTGCAAGCGCCTCGCACGCGCCTACGGGGCGCGCGTCGAGCTGGTGCTGAAAGACGCGCTCGGTGCCGAAGTCGCGCCCGGCCTGTTCGAAGCCGAGCTGCACTACCTGCACGACCACGAGTGGGCACGCAGCGCCGACGACGTGCTGTGGCGCCGCAGCAAGCTCGGCCTGCACCTCGGCGCCACCGAGCGCGCAGCCGTGGCCTCGTGGTGTCAGGCTCACTGGCCCGACGTGGCCGCAACGAATTCAACGGCCACGGAGCCCGCATGGAACTGACGCTCGAACGCATCGAGCAAAAGGTGGGCGCACAGACCCACCTGTACCCGCTCGACCTGACGCTGGTGCCGCGCGCCGTCACGGTGCTGCTCGGCGCCACGCAGGCCGGCAAGACCACGCTGATGCGCGTGATGGCCGGGCTCGACGTGCCCTCGAAGGGCCGCGTGCTCGCCGATGGCGTCGACGTGACCGGCCTGCCGGTGCGCGACCGCAATGTCGCGATGGTCTACCAGCAGTTCATCAACTACCCGTCGATGACGGTCGCGAACAACATCGCCTCGCCGCTGAAGCTGCGCAAGGAGTCGAACATCGATGCGCGTGTGAACGAACTCGCCGCCAAGCTGCACATCGAGCCCTTCCTGCAACGTCTGCCGGCCGAGCTCTCGGGCGGCCAGCAGCAGCGCGTCGCGCTGGCCCGCGCGCTGGCGAAGAACGCGCCGCTGATGCTGCTCGACGAGCCGCTCGTGAACCTGGACTACAAGCTGCGCGAAGAGCTGCGTGACGAGCTCTCGCTGCTGTTCGCGAGCGGGCAGTCGACCGTCGTCTACGCGACCACCGAGCCGACCGAGGCGCTGCTGCTCGGCGGCTACACCGCGGTGCTCGATGGCGGCGAGCTGCTGCAATACGGGCCGACGGCCGAGGTGTTTCGCCGGCCGCGCTCGCTGCGCGTCGCGCGCGCGTTCAGCGATCCGCCGATGAACCTGGTGACCGCGACCGCGCAAGCCGACGGCCTGCTGCTGCCGGGCGGCGTGTCGCTCGCCGTCCCGTTGCCGGCGACGCCCGATCCGGCGCTGACGCTGGGCGTGCGCGCCGGTGCGCTGCGCGTGCATCAACGCAATGGCGACGTGGCACTGCCCGGGATCGTCGAGCTCGCCGAGATTGCGGGCTCCGACACCTTCGTGCACGTGGAAACAAAGATCGGCGAGCTCGTCGCGCAGCTCACCGGCGTGCATGTATTCACGCTGGGCGAGGCGATCACGCTGTACCTCGATCCGCGCCAGGCCTATGTGTTCGACGCGCCCGGCAACCTGCTTGTCGCACCCGAGGTGATCTGAGATGGCAAGAATCGATCTCGATCTGGCACACGCCTACAAGCCCAACCCACAGCGCGACGAGGACTACGCGCTGCTGCCATTGAAGATGACCTTCGACGACGGCGGTGCCTACGCGCTGCTCGGGCCTTCGGGCTGCGGCAAGACGACGCTGCTCAACATCGTCTCGGGCCTCGTGAAGCCCTCGCACGGCAACGTGAAGTACGACGGCGTCGACGTGACCGCACGCACGCCGCAGCAGCGCAACATCGCGCAGGTGTTCCAGTTCCCGGTCATCTACGACACGATGACGGTCGCCGAGAACCTCGCGTTCCCGCTGCGCAACCGCGGTGTGCCCGCCGAGAAGATCAAGCAGCGCGTCGGCCGTATCGCCGAGATGCTGGAGATGAGCAAGCAGCTCGACATGCGCGCCGCCGGCCTGGCCGCCGATGCGAAGCAGAAGATTTCGCTCGGCCGCGGCCTGGTGCGCGAGGACGTCAGCGCGGTGCTGTTCGACGAGCCTCTGACCGTGATCGACCCGCACCTGAAGTGGCAGCTGCGCCGCAAGCTCAAGCAGATTCACCACGAGCTGAAGCTGACCTTGATCTATGTCACGCACGACCAGGTCGAGGCGCTCACGTTTGCCGACCAGGTGGTCGTGATGACGCGCGGCCGCGCGGTGCAGATCGGCACGGCATCGCAGCTGTTCGAGCGGCCCGCGCACACCTTCGTCGGCCACTTCATCGGCTCGCCGGGGATGAACTTTTTGCCGCTGCAGCACGGCGCGTCGGGGGCCAGCGTGGCCGGCCATCCGGTGCAGGCGCCTGACGCAGCGGCGACGCTGGGCGTGCGCCCCGAATACGTGACGCTCGCCGCGCCGAACGCGGCCGGGGCCGTGCCCGCGGTCGTCACGCAGGCGCAGGACATCGGCACCTACTGGTTGCTGACCACCCGCATCGGCACCGACGGCCCGCTGGTCCGCGCCCGCCTCGGCGCCGAACAGCGCGCACCGCAGGTTGGCGAGCACGTGTGGTTGGGTATCCAGGGTTCGCACACCTGCTACTACAAAGATGAGGAGTTGCTGGGATGAAACCCGTCAACCAGAAGGCCTGGTTCCTGATCCTGCCGGTCGTGCTGTGCGTCGCCTTCTCGGCGATCCTGCCGCTGATGACCGTGGTGAACTACTCGGTGCAGGACATCATCTCGCCGGAGCGCCGCGTGTTCGTCGGCACCGAGTGGTTCAAGTCGGTGATGCGCGACGACGATCTGCAGGGCGCGCTGTTGCGCCAGATCGGTTTCTCGCTGTCGGTGCTGCTGGTCGAGATCCCGCTCGGCATCGCGCTCGCGCTGTCGATGCCGGCAAAAGGCTGGAAGTCGTCCGCAGTGCTGGTGCTGGTCGCGATCTCGCTGCTGATCCCGTGGAACGTGGTCGGCACGATCTGGCAGATCTATGGCCGCGCCGACATCGGCCTGTTCGGTGCCGCGCTCGCGCGGCTCGGCATCAACTACAGCTACACCGGCAACGCGACCGACGCCTGGCTCACGGTGCTGCTGATGGACGTCTGGCACTGGACGCCGCTGGTCGCGCTGCTCTGCTTCGCCGGGCTGCGCGCGATCCCCGACGCCTACTACCAGGCCGCCAGCATCGACGGCGCGAGCAAGTTCGCGGTGTTCCGCTACATCCAGCTGCCCAAGCTGCGCGGCGTGCTGATGATCGCGGTGTTGCTGCGCTTCATGGACAGCTTCATGATCTACACCGAGCCCTTCGTGCTGACCGGCGGCGGGCCGGGCAATTCGACGACCTTCCTGAGCCAGTACCTGACGCAGAAGGCGGTCGGCCAGTTCGACCTCGGGCCGGCCGCGGCGTTCTCGCTGATCTACTTCTTGATCATCCTGCTGCTGTGCTTCATCCTCTACAACTGGATGCAGCGGGTGGGCACCGCGGACAAGACGGAGGCCGAGCATGGATGACCGCCGCTTCAAGAAGCGCATCGTCTTCTTGATCCTCTACCTCGTGTTCGCGATCCTGCCGGTGTACTGGATGGTCAACATGTCGTTCAAGACGAACGAGGAGATCCTGTCGACCTTCAGCCTGTGGCCGCAGCATTTCACGACCGACCACTACCGCACGATCTTCACCGATGCGTCGTGGTACTCGGGCTACATCAACTCGATGATCTACGTCGCCATCAACACGGTGATCTCGCTGGTCGTCGCGTTGCCGGCCGCCTATGCGTTCTCACGCTATTCGTTCCTCGGCGACAAGCATGTGTTCTTCTGGCTGCTGACGAACCGCATGACACCGCCGGCGGTGTTCCTGCTGCCGTTCTTCCAGCTCTACACGACGCTCGGGCTGATGGACACGCACATCGCGGTGGCGCTCGCGCACCTGCTGTTCAACGTGCCGCTCGCGGTGTGGATTCTCGAAGGCTTCATGAGCGGCATCCCGCGCGAGATCGACGAAACGGCCTACATCGACGGCTACTCGTTCCCGCGCTTCTTCCTGACGATCTTCATCCCGCTGATCAAGGCCGGCGTCGGCGTCGCAGCCTTCTTCTGCTTCATGTTCAGCTGGGTCGAACTGCTGATGGCACGCACGCTGACCAGCGTCAACGCCAAGCCGATCGTCGCGGTGATGACGCGCACCGTGAGTGCTTCCGGCATGGACTGGGGCGTGCTCGCCGCGGCCGGCGTGCTGACCATCGTGCCGGGCGCGATCGTGATCTGGTTCGTGCGGCATTACATCGCGAAGGGTTTCGCGATGGGTCGCGTCTAGACAGGAGCATGTGATGTTCGAGTGGATGGCATGGACCACACCCGTCGCGGTGTTCTTCTGCAGCATCGTGCTGATGCTGATCGGCATGACGATCTGGGAGCTGAAGTCGCCGACCGTGGAGCGCAAGGGCTTCCTGCCCATCGTCACCACGCGCGGCGACCGGCTGTTCATCGGGCTGCTCAGTGCGGCCTATGTGAACCTGGCCTTTGTCGCGGTCAGCGAAAAGATGATCACGTGGTTCAGCCTCGACACGGAGCCGTCGATCTGGATCAGCTTTGTCGTGTCGATGCTGCTGCTGGCGCTGATCATGCGCAAGGGATAGATAGATAAACGATCACTTTCAGAAAGGCGCGCGGCCACCCCTTCCCCGCCGCACGCCACGTCATCATCAACGGGAAGAACTTCAGGAGACTTCAAATGAAATTGCGCTTGAATGCTGTGGCCCTGGCCGCTGCCGCTCTGGCCCTCGGCCAGAGCGCATGGGCCGGCGAGGCCGAAGCCAAGAAATGGATCGACGCCGAGTTCCAGCCGTCCACGCTGAGCAAGGACCAGCAGGCCGCGGAAATGAAGTGGTTCATCGACGCCGCGAAGAAGCTGCAGGCCAAGGGCGTGAAGGAGATTTCGGTCGTCTCCGAGACCATCACGACGCACGAGTACGAATCGAAGACGCTGGCCAAGGCTTTCGAAGAAATCACCGGCATCAAGGTCAAGCACGACATCATCCAGGAAGGCGATGTGGTCGAGAAGCTGCAGACCTCGATGCAATCGGGCAAGTCGATCTACGACGGCTGGATCAGCGACTCCGACCTGATCGGCACGCACTACCGCTACGGCAAGATCCTCGCGCTGTCTGACTACATGGCCGGCAGCGGCAAGGAGTGGACGAACCCGGGCCTGGACGTCAAGGACTTCATCGGCACGAGCTTCACGACCGCGCCCGACAAGAAGCTCTACCAGTTGCCCGACCAGCAGTTCGCGAACCTGTACTGGTTCCGCGCCGACCTGTTCGCACGCCAAGACCTGAAGGACAAGTTCAAGGCCAAGTACGGCTATGACCTCGGCGTGCCGCTGAACTGGAGCGCGTATGAAGACATCGCCGCGTTCTTCAGCGAAGACGTGAAGACGATCGACGGCAAGCCGATCTATGGCCACATGGACTACGGCAAGAAGGACCCGTCGCTGGGCTGGCGCTTCACCGATGCATGGCTGTCGATGGCAGGCACCGCCGACATCGGCATCCCGAACGGCATGCCGGTCGACGAATGGGGCATCCGCGTCGGCGACGACAAGTGCACGCCGGTGGGCGCGTCGGTCTCGCGCGGCGGTGCGACCAACTCGCCGGCCGCCGTCTACGCGCTGACAAAGTACGTCGACTGGATGAAGAAGTACGCACCGAAGGAGGCCACCGGCATGACCTTCGGTGAAGCCGGCCCGGTGCCCGCACAAGGCCAGATCGCGCAGCAGATCTTCTGGTACACCGCGTTCACCGCCGACATGGTCAAGCCCGGCCTGCCGGTCGTGAACGCCGACGGCACACCGAAGTGGCGCATGGCCCCCGGCCCGAACGGCCCGTACTGGAAGCAAGGCATGCAGAACGGCTACCAGGATGTCGGCTCGTGGACCTTCTTCAAGGACCACCCGGCCGACCGCACGGCTGCGGCCTGGCTGTATGCGCAGTTCGTGACGAGCAAGACGGTCTCGGCGAAGAAGTCGGCGGTCGGCCTGACCTTCATCCGCGAGAGCGACATCCAGCACGAGTTCTTCACCAAGAACGCCAACAAGTACGGTGGCCTGATCGAGTTCTACCGCAGCCCCGCGCGGGTGGCGTGGACGCCGACCGGCACCAACGTGCCCGACTACCCGAAGCTCGCGCAGCTCTGGTGGAAGAACGTGGCGGTCGCGGTGACGGGCGAGAAGACGCCGCAGGCGGCGATGGACAACCTGGCCGAGGAAATGGACCAGGTGATGAGCCGTCTCGAGCGCGCCGGCATGGCGCACTGCGCACCGAAGCTCAACGCGAAGGGCTCGCCCGACAAGTGGCTCAGCGACAAGGGCGCACCGTGGAAGAAGCTGGCGAACGAGAAGCCCAAGGGCGAGACCATCGCCTACGACACGCTGCTGAATGCGTGGAAGGCGGGCAAGGTTCGCTGACCCGACACCGCCGCTGATGAAGAGACCGCGCCCTGCCGATCGTCGCGATCGGCAGGGCGCTATTCTTTGCCCTCGATGAACATCACCTTCCGCTGCGATCCCGCGCTGATCGATCTACTGCCGCGGCCGGTTCCCGCAAAGGCGGCGCTGCCCGAGTGGCTGCGGCAGATGGCGCCGCGTGTGCCGTCGAGCGTGCACCAGCGCAGCATCCGCACCGTCAAGCAATGCCCGCCGTTCGTCGACGCGATGGCGCACGGGTTCATGATGCTGCTGCCCTGCGATGTGAGCGTGAACGCCGGGCAATTCAGCTGGGACTGGCCGCTGCCCACGCTAAGCGTGTCGAGTCACCCGCGCGCACCGCTGAGCTTTCATGTGCCGGAGCAGATCGCCGGTTCGCCGCTGGCGCGCGGTGCGCAGTCGGCCGTCAAGTTCAACAGCTTCTGGACCATCGAACTCGAGGCCGGCTGGTCGCTGATGGCGGTGCACCCGATCAACCGCGACGATCTGCCGTTCCGGTTGATCACGGGGCTGGTCGATGCGGATCGCTTCAATGAGGTCGGCATCAACTTCCCCGCTGTCTGGCTCGACGCGAACTTCAGCGGCATGCTGCCGCGCGGCACGCCGATCGCGCAGTGCTACCCGGTACCGCGCGAGGCGCCTGCGCTGGTGTGCGAGGCGATGTCAGAGGCCCGCGTGCAGGACTACGACGCGCTGGCCACGCAGATCATGAGCGGCCCGGGCGTGTACCGCAAAGGCTACCGCAGCAAGCGCGGCGGTGCATGAACCGCTAGGCGGTAGCGTTGCGCAGCGCGGCGCGCAGCTCATCGAGGCTCAACCACAGCCGACCGACGTTCGCCGCCGCGAGCGCGTGCGTAATCCGGCCGAATGTCTCCTCGCGTGCTCGGTAAGCCCGGCCATAAGCGCGCATCGCCGCGTCGATCTCGCCGCCGTCCTGCAGCGCCAGCCCCAAGTTCACCTCGGCCTCGACACGCTCGGGCGCGAGCCGCAGCACCTCGCGCAAGGCCTGCGCCTCGCCCGCCGGATCGCCCGCCTCGTGCCGCGCCAGCGACAGCTGGAACCAGGCGTCGGCGGCAACGCGCACGGTCGGCGCGTGGTCGGGCCGCAGCGCGAGGCTGGCCGCGGCGAGTTCGACCGCAGCCGCAGCGTCACCTTCCTGCAGGCTGATCACCGCGAGCAGCTGCTGCACCGCCGGGTGCGGCGGATGCGTCGCCACGGCCTGCTCGCACAGCAGCCGCGCGCGGCCGCTCTGGCCCGCATTCACATGGCGTATCGCCAGGGCAAGCAATTCTTCGACCGAGGTCGCGACAGGGCTCATCAAGACAGGTCTTCTCGGTGCGGTCCAGCGCTCAGCCGGCGGCGGCTCAGCGGCGCTTAGGCGCCCGCGCAGGCCAGGCGCGCATCGCTGCGTCGACGGTGGCGAGCAGGCTGGCGCGTGTTGCGCCGTCCTTGGCCTGCATCGACATGCCCTGGTAGACGGTCGAATAAAAGTTCGACAACGCCTTCGCGTCGGTGTCGGCCGGCAGCTCGCCGCCGTCTATGCCTTGCTGGATGCGCGACTTGAGGTTGGCGATCGCCCCGGCGCGTCGCTTGGTCAGCGCGTTTTGCACATGCTCGGCGGCCACCGAGCAGTTGGTCGTCGCCATCACGACCATGCAGCCTTTCGGGTGACAGGGCCGGGTCAGCTCGTCGGCCGATTCGTGCAGCCAGCGTTCGATCGCGCCGCGCGCGGTGGGCTCTTCCTTCAACGCACGCGGGCCGGCCGCGCCGGGGCCGAGCGCATAGCGCTCGATGGCTTCGAGGAAGAGTTTCTCTTTGTCGCCGAACGCGGCGTAGAGGCTGGGCGGCGTGATGCCCATCGCTGCGGTCAGGTCGGCGATCGACGCGGCCTCGTAGCCGCGCTCCCAGAACACATGCATCGCCTGTTCGAGGGCGGCGTCACGGTCAAAAGACAGCGGCCGACCGCGTGGTTTGGGCGGCGCCTTCGGCGTCACGGCGGTGGTCGCCGCGCGGGTTGCCGTTGTCTCTGTCGTCATTTTCATAGTGAACGCTATTAAAT
>Ga0307509_10009260_pt1 | contig 12355 bp, 8 predicted proteins | sample 10_EM_MG_FD_202245 | JGI IMG/M metagenome (GOLD analysis project Ga0307509, IMG submission 202245) | Populus trichocarpa ectomycorrhiza microbial communities from riparian zone in the Pacific Northwest, United States - 10_EM | ecosystem: Host-associated > Plants > Roots > Unclassified | place...
ATTTATAAGATTTCTCATTTATAATTTATGTTAATTACTATTAGAGATTAAATAATTAAACAGCTAATAATTTACAATAACATAACTTTTAAAGAATTATTCAAAGCTCAAAAAGATTAGATATTCAGGTAATAAATCTCTAAACAACTCTAGATCTGTTTAACGAGATCCTAAAATTTCTCGAATAATTTTTTTTTATTGTTTTCGCTGCGTGTATGATTTTCGAGAAACCCAACAATGATAATAGAGCTATCGTTAGACAATCATGGTTGTTGTTTGCATGTTTTAATTGTTATTTGTATTAATTTTATGTGCAATTTTTTTTTCTAAAAGTATTTTTTCTCATGTTTTTTTTTTTAAATTTATTTGGCTACTGTTTCGGCCAGGTCAGGCTGAAATTTTAATATGATTAATTTTCTTATTAAATTTTAAAACTTATTTTTCAAAAACAATTTATATTAAATAAAATTTATTATGTTTGGGAAATTGGATTTGATTTAATATTTTTAAATGTTATAATATTATTTTAAAAATTGCACTTAAAACCAATAATTAGAACTGAAGCATGCAATATTTTTATTATGCATATTAATATGATATTATACATAATGAATGATTATGGACATTAAAGACTAATGTGATTGTGCTTTTATTTGATGGTTGAATGGTTGTAATTTTTATTAAATAGTGCTTATGTGTCCTGCCTTATCTTTATTTTTTCTTCTAGGCTGTAATTCTTTTCTCATCTAATTCCTCTCGAAAGTAACTTGAGATTTCTTAATTAATTATGTAAATGTTATGTAATTTAGAAATGCAAAAATTTAAATAGAAAATTATTATGTAATCCAAGAGAAAGAAAGAAATGGCAATGAAAGCTACAACCAAAAGTGCTTGCAATGGACTTATGAAGATTTGATATAGGTATTTAGGATTTGACAATCTAATTCCCTTCAACGGCTTAAGAAAATTAACTTAGATATGTCCATAATAATCTAATTAGAATGACATGCTAGGGATGTATGTCTATATATAAATTGTTATGTATGAATTATATATTTGTTATGCCATGTTTTAAATGAGACATGTTTAATTATTAAATCCCTCAGTAAAATATTAAGTACATATTGAGAACATGAAAAACTGCCTTCCAATTTCATATGCATAAAATTCAGAGTTTTATTTATGGATAACTTGTTTAGTCGGTCAAGATTTCTGTTAATCGAATATATTTAATGTATAAAATTAAATTCTATTTAACTAACCTATATGATTTGGATGAGTCACTCATGATCATGTGAGGTTAGAAGCATGAGTTAGGCAAAATATATAAGATATGTTTAGATAAATAGTTGTTACCTAACTGATCTAAGAGTCACACAGAGATGTAATTGATAAACTATGTTATTTTAATTTAATTTATTTTAATTTATTGAGTAACTCAATGTTAGATAAATTAAATGGGATCCTAGCCCACTAGGCAAATCTAAGCGAGATTTCCTGAATTAATAGGGAGAGCTATTAATTTTCAAGAAAATAATGGGAGATCAAATTAGAATTATTGACCTTATCTAAATTTGAAATTTAAATATGTATGTATGAAACTAATACTTGCTATCTTTACATTAATAGGTTGATAGATAAAATGAGTAGTAACATATCCCTATGAAGCATACTTGATGCTAACAAATTGACTGGACCAAACTTTTTGGACTGATCTAAAATGTAAGAATTGTTCTTAAGCAAGAAAAGAGGTTGTATGTTCTTGAAAATCTAATTCCAAACGCCCCTGTTGAGGATGCTGAAGAAGAATTTAGGAATGAATATCAGTGTCATGTTAATGATGATGACTAAACTGCACGTGTGATGTTAGTCAGTATGTCACCTGAATTATACTCAGCCTCAGTAGAGGAGCGAGCAACTGTGCGTTGCTTGTATGACTTCCATGAGTTCGGCGTCTGACCAAAGAAGACAAGGTAACCACCCATAGATTTGCGATCATCAATACTACCAGCCCAATCTGCATATGTAAAACCATGTAGAGCAAATGAGGAACCTCGAGTAATATGGAAACCATAAGATGTCGTACCTTTAAGGTAGCGTATAATATGTTTAACGACGACCCAATGAGAATATGTAGGAGCATGCATCAACTGACAAACTCTATTAACAACAAAATAGATATTTGAGCGAGTGAAGGTAAGATACTGAAGAGCACCCATGATTTGATGAAACCGTGTAGGATCAGAGAATAGATTATCCGGCAATATAATAACTTTTAAAGGAGAGACTAGAGTATCAACGGGTTTGCAGGAAGTCATACCAGCCCGAGTGAGGATGTCAAACATATATTTGTGCAGTCGCAACATCAAACCCATACCTGTAGACTGAACTTCAATACCCAAAAAGTAGTGAACTGCGCCTAAGTCACGAAGCTTGAATTTAGAGCTCAGTAACTGTATTAGGCGATTGAGCATAGCAGAGTTACTACCCGTAAGTAGAATATCATCAATATACACCAAAAGATAAAAGATATTAGTACCATCAGACAAGATAAATAGGGAGGTGTTAACCTTGGAGGCGTGAAAACCAATAGAGAGCAGAAAATCACTTAGACGATTGTACCATGCCATCGGTGCCTGTTTTAAACCATATAACGACTTGTGCAATCTGCACACATGAGATGGAAGAGCAGAGTCAATAAAACCTGGAGGTTGTTTCATGTAGACCTCTTCAGTAAAAATGTCATTGAGAAATGCATTATGAGTATCAAGTTGATGAATCTTCCAATTGCGCGAAACTGCAATGGAGAAGACTAATCTGACGGTGGCCTGCTTAATAACTGGACTGAAAGTTTCAGAATAATCAATGTCTTCTTGTTGGGTAAAGCCTTTAGCAACTAGGCATGCATTATAATGCTAAATGCTGCTATCAACACGATGCTTGATCCAATACACCTATCTATTGCCAATGACATTCATCAAAGGATGAAAAGGAACTAAAGACCAAGTGTGATTAGAACGCAAAAGCTTGATCTCATCACACATAGCATCATGCCAAACTGCATACCTGTCAGTATCATAAAATGCAAAGGGTTTAGAGGTGGGAGAGAGCATTACCCGATATGAAGCAGTAACAGCGGCAGCAGATGCCATCAGATTTGCTATCTTTGGCTGCCGCGGTCGAAGAACCATAGAGTGTTGGCTGACAAAGGGTGGTGATGCAGGAGAAGATGGTGGCAATGAAGTGCCCTACTGCGATGGATAAGAGAATAAATCAACCACCAGATTCAAGCTAGCCGAAGGGGTAGAGGAAACATCTGCCGCAAATAGAGGATTGGCAGTAGACATGGGACCAACAACCAGAATCTGTAGCAGTTTTAGCTCTGGCAGAATAAGGAGAAATAGAAGAGGAGTAGGGGATTGTCCCAACACCAGCAGAGGTGTCATGTTGGAAACTAGAAGAGACCAGTCAACAAGCTGTACCTGCAACAAAATGGTTAGATAAACATACATGTGGTGATAGGGAAGGGAAGGGGTGAGGCTGTGGTGGGTGGGCAGAGAGGGGTGGCGGAGCAGAGGTAGAGGAGGGATGGTGAGGGGCTGTAGTGGTGTGAAATAATAGGGAATGGAGCAGATTTGGGAGGAGGGCAGTGACGGGTTGGATGGAAGGAGTAGCTGCAACCTTTGGAATCTGTTTAGAATTATCAAACGAAAACACATGTTCATGAAAAAGAACATGATGAGAGATATAAATACGTTGAGATGCAATGTCAAGACATCGATAAAGAAGGTGAGAGGAGCTGTAACAAAAAAACACACATGAAGAGGAAAAAAATCTAATTTATGATTGTTATAGGGACGCAAGAAAGGAAAGCAGAGACATCCAAAAGTACATAAAAAATGATAATCAAGAGACCATTGAAACAGACAATTAAACGGGGATCTATTTGCAAGAACAAGAATAGGCATGCAATTTATAAGATAAACAGAAGTTTCAAAGGCATAATTCTAAAATGAGAATGGTGTTTTACACTGTCCTAGAAGAGTAAGTCCGGTTTCGACAATATGCCTATGATGACGTTCTACTGTGTCATTTTGTTCATGAGTGTGAGGACAAATCAAATGATGATGAATACCAATGATTTGAAAGAAAGTGGACAGTTTGCAGTATTAACCACCCTAATCAGTTTGAACAGATTTTATTTTTAATGAAAATTGATGCTCAACGAGAGTATGAAATTGGTGAAAGACAGAATAAACATCATCAGACTTGGCAACAAGAGGGTAATACCATATATATTTTGTGTGCGCATTAACAAAGATAACAAAATAACGATAGCCATTCGAAGAAAAAAAGGGAGCAGGACCCTATACATAACTAAAAATTAATTGAAGCGGAGCAAAAGTTAGTGACCCGTAGGTCCTAAAGACATGCACGATGATTTTTCTAATGGACAACTTTGACATTGAAAATTAAGACGTTTGTTATTACAAATAATCTTATTTTTCAAGACTAACAATTGAAAAATACGAGGTAGGATGACCTAGTCGACGATGTTATAAATTTGTAGAAGCGAGATGCAGGGAGACCAATATGCTTGAACAACTGACGTGATGGAAAACTTGGATAGAGCATAGAGACCATTTTTACTCTGACCTGAGAGGAGTTCTTCATTAGTGTTAAGATCCTTGATATAAAACACAAACGGGTGAAATTCAAAATAAATATTGTTATCGAGACAAAATTTCTGAACAGAAAGCAAACGTTTTGTAATATACGGAACATGAAGAATGTTAAACAAGGTGAAAGAACAATGTGGTGTATATATTTTAGTATGACTGATATGAAATATAGAAAGTCCCTTACCATCACCAACATGCAAATTATCATCATAGAGATATGGTTCTGAAGCAGCCAAAGTTGCAAGATCAGGTGTAAGGTGTTGATTTGCGCCAGTTTTCAGAAACCAATTAGCAGTACTAGTTGAGGAGACATTACTCAGCGCCAGATTTGCAATAGGATGTTATCCATAACCCCCATGCTAAAGTTGAGGACAATGGAGGGCTGTATAGCCGAATGTTTGACACAATTAGCAGCATGTATTCTGCCCCCTGTTGCACTGCCAATTGGCTAGCCTACCGTCACGGTTGGAGGAGCTGTGGAAATCTAGTTTGGACACAACAGACCTGTTCCCTGTGCTGTTGAACTGGTTGGGACGTCATCTTCCATGGATCGACCCCTGTTGTGACCAAAATTTCCAAGGGACTGGCGTTGAGAGAAAAAGGCTGCAGGGGGGTGTTGAGGGTGGGCAGCAAAGGTGCATTAATGATAGCAAACCCCATGCATGGAAAGGATGTTTTGTGAAGAAATTTCATGCGCTAGAAGATGACTATGAAGATTGGCATACGAGAGAGGTTTTGCCATGGTCATAAGACTTGTTACTAAGTCTTTACACTCTCCTCGAAGGCCATGAAACACATATAAGTTGAAATCCTCCAGCGAAACAGGCCGACCAACAGCAGCTAACTCATCAAATAATGCCTTAGCTTTTTGCATAAACTGTACCGACTCATCACCTTGTTGAAGATCTTGAAGGGAGCCATGAAGTTGTATAATACAAGAATTGGACGTGGAAGCTAGACCTTGCTCAAGTGTGCACCAGACAGAACATGAAGTTTGGCAGTCAACAACAAAATGAAAACTTCCATGGATAGCGAAGAAAGTAGAGCACTTAGAATGAGTTAGTTCTGTTGTTTCCAACAAAGAAAGATCTGATTTACTTGAAGAGAGGTACCATCAGCAGCAAGAACATGCGGAGAGGGGCAGGAGTTTGAGGCATCAACAAAGTTAAAAACTCATTGGTCTAGGAGATACGGCTTCATCTGCATTCGCCAATATAGATAATTGGTGTTTGTTAACTTGAGAGAGATGACTTAGTGAGTGTAGGAGAGGGAGATAATGGCAACGAAAGAAGCTGCAGAAATAATAGTAGAAGAAGGCTGCAACAGAGGAGTATTGTCTGGGTTGAAGAGGGCGTGACCACCATCTGTGGGCTGTAGCCACGGCAGAACAGAGGCGTCAGAGGAAGCTATAGATACGGTAGAGAAGGAAGTCGGCACCGCCGATGCTATAGAGAGGGAGGCAGCAGACGGCTGGGATAAAGAGTCCATTACAGAGGGGAGAGGAAGTGTTTTAATTTATTTAGGGCTCTGATACCAAGTTGAGAATAATAGAATGACTTAGGTTATGTCTTAGCCAACCTTTCCTATATATATATATATATACACGGCAGTAACTGTAGGAATCACAACACTGGAATAATCCTATATTAATTCCTATACATATATATACATGCTATACATTCTATAACAATCTGGAAGCTAGAGCTTGCTCAAGTGTGCGCCAAACAGAACTTGAAGTTTGGTAGTCAACAACAAGATGAAGAACTTCCATGAATAGTGAAGAAAGCAAAGCACTTAGAATGAGTTGGTTCTGTTGTTTCCAACAAAGAAAGAACTGATTTACTTGAAGAGAGGTACCATCAACAACAAGAACATGTGGAGAGGGATAGGAGTTTGAGCCATCAACAAAGCTCTAAATCTATGATTGAAACATAGATGGTGCACAAGCATCGATAGAAAGCAAGAAATATAATAATCCAATCTATCATATATATAAGCGTAGAGCTCTCAATTCTTACCATGTTCAATTCTTTATAAAAAGTTCATTAATTTATGGCAGTAGGTAGTGTACTAATCATGAAATACAATGGCTAGTAGTGTGTTGACTGGTAAGACCTATAAAAGAAAAAATTAAAGATGCAACACTTCTTGTGTAGGTTCATGCATATGGTTTAAAATATGATTTCATATGTAGGTTTTATAGGCAGTAGACACCATTGTCATTTACTAGAGTAAACTAATGATTTGATGCTCAGCTAACTTATCTATTTTTCATTCATAGATCAAGTTGGAATTGTGTTTGTTTTGAATAATTATGGTTTTTTTTTCTAAAACTATATTTAGGGCTCTATGAATGGGGTAATTCATTTTAGAAGAAGATGGTTCTCATTTGAGTTAATTGATTTTGAGTTCTTCTTCATTTAAAGATGAAACTGGAATATCTCAAGCTTTGACATTTTTACTACACTAAGTAGAATTAGGAGCTACCAAGGATCTTAATTGAGAGAGATGATTCTTAATTTTATTTTTGAAGAATTTTGACAAAATGTTATAAGGCTTAAAAATTGATCTTGAAATTATTGGAGTTTCTAAAAAAACAATCTTTAAATGTCTCATATTTATCTATGTTGGTTAATTGGTTTTCAAAGGATGTAGAAACCTATTGGTATAATTATAGTTTGTAAAAAAACAATCTTCCTAATATCACTATAAATGATATCCTCGCATTCTTTTTTATCTTAAAAGGGGATGAAATTTAAAAAAAATCATTTAAAATTCCTTTTAATTGTTTTCTAAAAAAAAGATCGATAACTTTTATGTTAGAATCTATATTAGTTGTTTTATTTTGTGTTTTTGTGTGAACACAAATATCTTTTAAAATAGGATAGTATATATTGTTTTTTGAAACATAAAATTCTAACCATTCAAAAAACAATATATATAACTCATAGATTTTCATGAATCCATAATATTTTCTTGAATCTTAGTTTTGGTTTCACAAAACAAAATTGGAAAAACTATTTTTTTCAATGTTGTTTTGAGAATAAAAATCCTTTCTAGAAAACTCTTTATTACGAACAAAATCTTTTTTTGGAGCTTCTTGAGTTCTCTATTTATAAGTTTTATTTCTAAGAAAAAGCAACCTAAGAAGCTATAAGAGACATGTTTGGTGATTGTTGTCTAACAATATAAACATGAGTTGAATTATTTATTCCTTGAAGGTTAATGTCATGAGTTGTGGCAGTCCTAATGAATGGCTCTACTCTATAAGATTGTCTTCTGAATAAGAGATTGAAAGCTCTAAATCTATTGTCTTCATCATATAATCATGACTTGATTCTGTTTTGGAGCTGGTTGAATGTTCAGCTAAAGTAATATTAACACGACCATCATTATGCTGATAATACTACATAATTCTCAACTTTTAATGGATTTGGCTATAAATTTAGAAATCTCATTTTATTATCTCTTTTTCAGCCATATTTTGAGGCTTTTGTAGTTAAGGTTGATTCTATGACCTTATAAACTAACAAAATTAAAGGTAAAGATTGATAAGGTTGAGAAATGGTGCCCAAGCATCGGTAGAAAGCAAGAAATATAATAATCCAATTTATCATATATATAAGCATAGAGCTCTTAATTCTTATCATGTTCAATTCTTTATTCAAAGTTCATTAATCTATGGCAGTAGGTAGTGTGCATAATCATGAAATACAACAACTGGTAGTATATTGAAACTCGTTGATTGGTAAGACCTACAAAAGAGTTCCACTTGATAAATCAAGTGGACATGAGTTTGTAGACAATCCTCATGTTGGAAATTGTGATAAAAGGATAGTTACTTTTTATTGTATAGTTCAAAGTTGTTTAAACATCCCTGTTGCGATGTCACAATCACACAAATTAATTATCCTAGCTTAAACAAATAAGATAGTATAAAGCAAGTAAGGCGTCGACCACACAAGCAAGATCTAGTTCAGGTCTTTATTAAAAGACATGGTTTTTGAAATCTAAAGGTTTCTATATCCTGTCAACCAAAAAATAAAATTAACTTGGCCTTGCATGTCTATCGAAAAACTAAAGAAGAGAAAAGATGAAAACATAATTTCGGGTATAGGAGAAAAGGGTGAGAGTTTTCTTCTTCTTTCTGACCACCCTTTTCTCTTTCTTTCTCTTTCTTTTTATTTGATAGGAAACCCTAATCCCCACATCCCTCCAATCCACTTGTATCCTCTAAAAAATAAAAATAGTCATTTCCAAAATAGACAATTTACATTTAAATAGTACAATAACTATTTTTCTAAAAAGAAAAAAAAAAGTCTTACATAAAATCTTCAGGCTTTGACTTTGAACTTAGAGAAGTTAAATTTCCCAAATAAAGACATTTAGTCTTGTATAAAATCTTCAAGTTTTGACTTTGAACTTAGAGAAGTTAAATTTCACAAATAAAGTCATTTTTCATACGAAGACACAATTGTCATGTTGGTTTGGATACTTTGAAAGTAAGTTGGACTTGCTTCTTTAAAAACATTGTCTGATGGTAAAATTTATGGGTTGTTTTAGAAAAATCATATATCTCTCATATGAGCTCTTTTCTACTGAAATTTTGAGTCAGGAATCCAACAAAATTGAGTTTGCATCCAATGGACTTCTCTAACTCAAGATATTCAAGTCAGAATGGTCGAAGGTCAAAACTAGCAGGATGTGAGACTTGCCTTAAAGGTTGCGATTTCCATGCCCTTTCTTTTTTTTTATTTTTCTTCCATATATGTATAGAAAGATATGGATGTTAGCTTTCTAATGGCACTAGAATCACTTCATTTCGACCTCTACAGCTCATGTTCTGCACAAAACATCGATCAGAGGTTAAATCTAACAATATTCAACACGAGTTGGAATATGGTTTGAATTTTATCTCCAATTTACTCCTTTTTTAATCTTACATCCAAAAATACCTTCAAAACATAAAACAAAAATTATCAAGGCATTTTATATATAAAGCATGGACAAAATACTAAGTAAATATATGTAAGAATATCAAATAATATGGTTGCATCAATCCCAATATATAAAACTTGAGAAAGAAAGAGAAATTCCTTCCACACACTTGACTCAACTCAATATAAAAGGTTTATATTAACTAGTTCACTGCTCACATGCTATTGCGTATAATTATTCAACATTATTACTAAATTTGGTCTTACTAGACAAGTTAACATTGGTGACCCATACACCCTAACTAAATCTCAAAGTAAATCAAATAGGAGTTAACCTGGTATGACCCAATCGACTTACTAGGTGTTTGTGTAACTCAGCTGACCAAAGTTCGCCCGCTCAACTTGTGACCGAAATCGTGAGCCTGACTGAGCTTAATAACTTTGCTTTTTAAAATTTATTTTTTATTTAATCATACTACAATAAAAATAGACAATTGCATGAAATATAAAAAATAAAGTTATGGAGAAATATATTTTTTTTATCGAGATTGTCTTCCCTGGCTTTTTTTTTCTTTTACAATAAAACATTTTTTTTATTAGCAACATATTTCATTGAATAAAAATAAAACAACAATAAAAAAATTTAGAAAAACTATAATGATTTGAACCAAAAAGGAAAAGGCATATATTTTTTATAAACAAAACCTAATTTTCTTATTCACGCTTTTTTATTTTCATGAAAACATGTTTTTTTCATTAAAAGTATTGTTTTTTAAGTAAAAACACATTATGATCATGAATGCAATTATCACCTAAAAAACTAAAACAAATCATGAATTGATCATCTCTCCATATTATATGAAAAGTAGGAGAATAATAAATTTGATAAAACAATTAATAAAAAAAATTAAGAAAATAGATATTTCATTCTCATTTAATATTAATGACAACATTATTTTAAAAATAATTCATATCAGACTAATACATAATTATCCATAAAAATAATGGATAATATCATTATAAATAAAAGCTATGATCTTCTTAAAAATAATGACATAAGATTTTATTAGCAACATGATTTTTGAATATTTAGTAGTGATATTTAAATTGTTAAAAACTAAAATCATTTGAAATAAATAGAAAAAAGTTATCTTTTTAATCTAAACTCTATTTTCATATTAATACATCTCTTTATTGTTTTTACAAAAGCATGTTTTTTTAATTATAAGCACTATTTTTTTAAATTAAAAACTCATCATGATTTTGAAAGTAAGTTTTAATATAAAAAATCAAAATAATATCTCAATATTTTGTATGTGATTAAAGAAAAAAATTTAATTAATGTTATAAAATCACGTCAAAATATATTAAAAATAAAAATTTTATTTTTATTAAATATCCATGAAAAAAAAAGATTTGCATATCAGGTATATAATAATTAAAAAATAAATTGACATTCCCATTTAAAAAAATATACTAGCGGAATGGGAAGGCAATTAATGTAACACCACAAAAAATGAAATTTGGTCCAAGGTTTTTCGGGCACAAAAATTTATTTTTTCACCTAACAACACCTAATAAACACCATATTTGTTGTTTTAGGATTAAGACAATAATAACACCTAAGTAGGAGTGAATTAGATGTTCCACTAATATTAACAAATAATGCAATTTAATTCAATTAAATACAATTAAAACAATAACCAACAATATAATTAAAGTGCTTAAAATAAAAGATAAAGGAGAGAAATTGCAAACTCGATTTTTAACGTAGTTTGACAAGCATGTTTCCACACCTCAAGTATCAAATTATCCTTAAAAATTGTATTCCTTCACTAGTCCAAGTTAAATAGTACATTTGCTACCTAATGAGTCCACACCAAGTTTTTTACACCACTTGAAGATGTTTTCTCTTCAAGATTTTCTCTTGATGACAATACCTCATCAATACCACTTGAAGATGTTTTCTCTTCAAGTTTTTCTCAAACTCTCAAGGGTTTACCAATATGATTTTGTTATTATAGAATTACTCTCTCAATAGAGTGTCTTTTACAATTGAAAATGTAAGTATTTCTATATCTCACTAGATAGTACTTAATGGATTGGAAAGTGTTTAAGTGTTGTGAAAATAAGAATATATACTCTTGTGTAAGATTATGAAGGTTTTAATACACAAATATGAGTATGTTTAAGGATTGATGATTTTGAAGTGTTTTTGCTCTTAAAATAGCTTGTATATAATATATGTTCAGATTCTCTACTTAATTCTGTAATTAGACAAGCTATATATATGTTTCTACAAAAAAACTAGTCGTTTACAACCATTATTGTTCATTTGACACCTAAAATGGTCAACCAATTTAGATTGGCCAAGACAATCTCTCAATTGATTCCTGAAGAATTCCCAGGTGTTCATCATGGATGAATAAACGATCAACCGGATCATTTGATATTATCAAATGGTTGATCGGTTCATGTAGAATTCTAGTTATGACAATTTTAATCCTTGTGAATTTTAAAAACCGTTTTATCAATCCTTTAAAATGCATGCAAAGTGAAGTATGTGCATTAATTTTGATTTGTGCTATCAAGTAGAATATAAAACTTTACATTGAGCACTAAAAATGAATGCTTAAACCAAGTCTTCATTTTGCTTTCTTCTTGAACTTTTGTTTTGCTTGTGGATGTATTCTTCATATAAAACTTGATTAAAGTTTGTTCTTAACCAAGCATATT
>Ga0307509_10009261_pt1 | contig 12354 bp, 11 predicted proteins | sample 10_EM_MG_FD_202245 | JGI IMG/M metagenome (GOLD analysis project Ga0307509, IMG submission 202245) | Populus trichocarpa ectomycorrhiza microbial communities from riparian zone in the Pacific Northwest, United States - 10_EM | ecosystem: Host-associated > Plants > Roots > Unclassified | place...
AGTGTACCCGAGTTGGTCCGACACTTCCGGCAGGATAAATCCTGATGGAGGGTAGACCTCGGACAGACCCTGAGCAGCACAGGGTGCTCGCACAAGGTCGGCAGTAGTGGTCAATGTCAAAGGCTTAAATCTGATATCTACTTAAGTTTAAGCGTTTTGCATTCTACTTTGACAACCTACTTTTCCTCGAAAGAACTAAATTGAGTGAAGCTTCGGGCTTAACTATATTAAGTTTTACCGTTGATTTTTCTGAATTATTTTACCTGATCTTTATCTTCTACTTTGGGTGTTTGGTGGGGTCGCAACCTTAGAGTTCACCTCTCTATAGGGTGCCCCCGTTACACTCATGGTGGGGGGCGGAGGGTAGAAAAGTGGTGATGATCTCGTGGTGTTCAGATTTCAATCAGCAGGTGTGTACAGGAGAAGAAGGATGGCTGTCTTTGTACCTTTTCTTTTTTGTTTTCAATTATTTGATTATTGTTTTAAGGTATAAAATGGTGCATGTAGCTCACTCTATGGCATAAAAAAACCTCCAATACCCCTGCGAAAAAGCCAACCCCCCAAGTGCCTCCGGTGTGGAACCGACCGCACATCTCGCCCCCAACAAGAAACCCTTGACTAGCCAAGAAGATAGACGAAAGCAATCAAATCAAAGATCAAGCAGGAAGAGTCAGGAAAACCTATGGCACAATCATCTAGACAAAAAGAAAAATCAAAAAACCAAACAAAGCAGTAACCACAGAGGGAAGTTCCCGCACAATCAGCGCGAGGGTGGCCAGGCTCGCCTAAAGAGAGACCTGGGGGGGCGCAGGCAAGGAGCAACTGGCCCACTGTGTTGGCAAATCCTGGAAAAGAGAAAGGAGATAGTGCAATACGATCCTCCCAGAGGCAAGCCGCGATAGACCGTGGTCATAGTCCGGAAGGTGAAGAAGTAGTTATAGATACCAGCCAGGTAGTTGTTGGTACCATGCAGGAAGGTGAAGTAGGATTAGGGTGCCAGCCGATCCGACCGTGAGGAGAAGAGGAGAAGAAGGGGAAGACCCAACTCTGTGCCGTAGAAACTATCGGTAATCGCGTTTGTGGCCTGATTAGGCACCCTTTTAAAGATAAAGAGAGTAGAGAAATCGACCGTGGCCTGTTGAAGTGTTTTCTCTTACCGCGAACTGTGTACCTGGCCATCTGTAACATGGGCGTTGAGAAGAGTGTTGCCGACTGTGCGGATGCTCTAAGCGAGGCTCAAAGGAAACGCTAAATGCGAAGGGGAAACATCATCAAAAACAGACGAAATCCATCAACCCAGGGAGAAGAAAGCCCAAAGGGATAAGCCTAAGGCCGGGAGAAGATGAGGGGAGATGCACTCCACACCCTAGGGCGAACCCATAGCAGGGGGTGAAGTTGGGAAAAGTGGTGATAATCTTGTGGTGTTGAGATTTCAATCGCCGGGTGTGTACAGGAGACAGAGGATGCTGGCTTTGTACCTTTTTTTCCTTTTTTTTTTTTTTTAGTATCATTTTAGTATTGTTTAAGGTACAAACTCCACATCCTCCGTCTCCTCTACACACCCGGCGATTGAAATCTCAACACCACGAGATTATCACTACTTTTCTTTTCTCCACCCCCCACCATGAGCTTGCTCTGGAGGGTGGAGTCATACCTCCTCTACACTTCCCTCCCCTTGCACTTGTCCCTTTGGGCTTTCTTCACTCTGGGTGATGGGTTTCGTCTTCTTTTGATGATGTTTCCTCTCCCTACCCCGCTTTTGTTCTCCCTCGCTTAGAGCATCTGCACGGTCGGCAACCCCCTTACCTCGTCAACGGGTCGGTCGCAGTCTTGGGCTATCATTGAAGTAGGGGCCCCGGTGGCTCTGCTCTCTTGTATTGCACTATCTCCTGAGGGTCCAGTCCGGTACAGTCGGCATCGTCGAAAAGTCGTGGTCTGGCTTCGCTCGCCTTCGCTCGCACTTCTCGGTTTGGTTCTACCCCTCCTTCTTTTCTTCTCCTCACGGTGGGATCGGCTGGCACCCTACTGCTTCGCTTTCTGGCTGGCACACTACTGCTGCTACACCCTGGGCCTCTGTTCCCTTCTGATCTCTGGGCTTGGGTGATTGTCATGGCTGCGTGCGTGGCTTTTGCCTATGTTTGGGGTAGGGGTTTCATGCCTGCCGCCTCTGTTGCCTCCGGATGACATGCACTCCCTCCCGGTTTCGTTTCCGGTGGGCCTACGGTCGTTACTTCACCCTGCCACACAGTTCCGTTTATGTTGGTTTCGGTTAATGATCTTTCTCTTGGTGGTCTTGTCTGCCCTTGGGTCCAGGACGTAAGAGCCCCAGGTAAAGTTACCTCTTTGTGTGTGATCATTGGGCTGGGATTTTTCTTCCTTGAGTTTGTTGAGGTTTCTGTACTTTCCTTGGTTGTTCACTGTTGGGGTGGGGGGTTTTCTTATTGGCTGCACCACTGTGGAGGTTTTTTGGTTCGTTGTATTCAGGCCTGTACGCTCCTCTGTAGTTTCTACCCATAGTACCAGACGCTTTGGTGTCGGGCAGGGTGAGAGGGTTTTAGCACAAGGGATGCGGGATGGACTGTAGGTGGAGGTTTTTCCTGTCTTAGAGCGATCTGCATACAGGAGTTTGTACATTAAACAATACTAAAATGATACTAAAAAAAAAAAAGAAAAAGAAAAAAAGGTACAAACTCCCGTATACAGAGAGGTCTAAGACAGGGAAAACCTCCACCTACAGTCCATCCCGTATCCATTGTGCTAAAACCCTCTGACCCTGCCCAACACCAAAGCGTCCGGTCCTATGGGTAGAAACTACAGAACAGCGTACAGCCCTGCATACATCAAACGAAAAAACCTCCACAGACGTGCAGCCCACAAGAAAACTCCCCACCCCAACAGTGAACAACCAAGGAAAGTACAGAAACCTCAACAAAACTCAAGGAAGAAAAATCCCTGCCGAACCCTTCAGCAACCCACCTATAGCCCAACGACTGACCCCATTCTGCTGCCGCAGGGGAGGGGCCAAGGAGCCAGCAGGACAATGCCGTAGGCCATGGATCCATACACAAAGAGGTAGATTTACCTAGGGCACTTACGTCCCGGACCCAAGAGCAGACAAGACCACTAAGAGAAAGATCGGTAAACGAAATCACCGCAAGCGGAAGTGTGTGCCAGGGCAAAGTAGCGAGCGTAGGCCTACCAGAAACGAAACCGGAAGGGAGTGCCTGTCACGCGGAGGCTCCAGAGGCGGCAGGCATGAAACCCCTACCCGAAGTACAGGCAAAAGCCACACACGCAGCCATGACAATCACCCAAGCCCAGAGATCAGATGGGAGCAGAGGCCCAGAGTGTAGAAACAGTAGGGTGCCAGCCAAAGAGCGAAGCAGTAGAGTGCCAGCCGATCCGACCGTCAGGAGAAGAGGAGAAGACGGGGTAGACCCAACTTTATGCCGTGGAAACTATCGGTAACCGGGTTCCTGTCCCACTAGGCAGCCTCTCATATAGAAGAGAGAACAGAGAAATCAACCGTGGCCTGTTGAACTGTTTTCTCTTACTGCAAACCATGTTCCCGGCTGTCTGTAACATGGGCGTTGAGGAGAGTGTTGCCAACCGTGCAGATGCTCCAAGCGCGGCAGAGCAAAAGCGGGGTAGGGAGAGGAAACATCATCAAAAGAAGACGAAATCCATCAACCCAGAGAGAAGAAAGCCCAAAGGGATGAACCTAAAGGCAGGGGAGAGTAGAGGAGGTATGACTCCACCCCTTAGAGGGAGCTTATGGAGGGGGGTGGAGGGTACCAAGGTGGTGATAATCTCGTAGTGTTGAGATTTCAATCGCCGGGTGTGTAGAGGAGATGGACGATGGCTGTCTTTGTACCTCTTTTCTTATTTTTTATTTTTTATTTTTTATTTTTTATTTTTTATTTTTTATTTTTTTGTGAATCATATGATTATTGTTTTAGGGTAGAAAATCTTGCATGCAGCTTTCACTATGGCATAAAAAAACCCCCAACTACCCCTGGGAAAAAGCAAACCCCCCAAGTCCCTCTGGTGTGGAACCAATAGCACATCTCACCCCCAACAAGAAACCCTGGACTAGCCAAGAAGATAGACGAAAGGAATCAAATCAAAGAACAAGCCGGAAGAGTCAGGAAAACCCATGGCACGATCATTCGAACAAAGGAAAATCAAAAAGCAAACGTAGCGGAGACCACTTGAAAATTCAGCACACTCAGGGCGGGAGGCGCCAGGCTCGGCATGATCGAAGTCCTGGGGAGGGTGAAGATGCCATCTATTTAGGCCGCACACTCGAAAAAGAAGAAGGAGATAGTGCAATTCCATCCTCCCAGAGGCAGGCCGTGATGAACCGTGGTCATAGTCTGAATGGTGAAGAAGTAGTTATGGATACCAGCCAGGTAGTTGTGGGTACTAGCCAAAAAGGTGGAGAAGCTGTAGGGTGCCAGCCGATCCGACCGTGAGGAGATTTTTTTCTTCTTTTTTTTTTTTCTTTTTTTTAAATCATATGTTCATTGTTTCTACGGTACAAGAAATGACATGCATCTTTAACGATATGGCCAAAACAAAACCGAAAATCAAACTAACAATCAACAAAAGAAACAACCATAACCAGTTCCCCCAACGCGACCAATAAGTGTCGCAAAGCAGCCGTAGCTAAAACCAAGGAAGGTATAAACCGCTTAACTAGTCTCGAGGGCCAGGGGCGGATAGGGCGGTAAATAAAAAAAGAGGGTTTGAAGGGGTCTGGAGGGAGGGAGCAAGCGGGGGCATCTCAGGGGGGAAACCAGTGGTGGTGGTGCGAATGAACTCAGCCAGGGCGATGAGCAATTGTTGGTCGGACCAGATTGGGGCCTCAGGGGCCAAGTCTGAGACCCCTTGGAGGAGGCGGGATCTCTGACGGGCGGAGGAGGGGCAGGACAGGATGGCATGTTCTAAGGTCTGCAGGGCCTCGGAGTACAACGGGCAGGACTTGTCGGCCTCAGGAGTGTCCCATGAGGGGTGAGCCGCGAGATAACCTTTCCCAGAGCGCATCTGGTGTATCCTGCCTGCCACAAACTTGCCCAAGCCCATGAAGGGATGGGGGCGCGTTGAGGGCGGAATGGGGTAGTATGGGGGGGCTCGGGTAGCAGACCTGTCGGAGAGGAGAAGCTGTTTGGCCCTTAACTTGAGGCGAGCGTAGGAGGGGATAACTACCGGGACTGGGGGCAGGTAGTCTGTTAAGTGGAGGGAGATGGGTGGCAACATAGAGGCGTCGGGTACAAGGGGGATGGTCGTGTTAGCCAAAGCCATGATGGCGTTGTGTCGGTACCTAGGGTTTTTGGTCTTGTCCGGAGCAGAACGCCAGTCGAGGTTGAAGAAGAGATACGGTTGGGAGGTAATTTTCCCACCCGCTATCAAGGCGGTGCGGTGGGGCGAGAGTGTGGGGACGAATTTAGAGAGGCGTGCTGTGGCGGGGTTTACCTCTTGAGGGGAGCAGATGAGTCTTAGGCCAGCAAGGCGGCGTTGGTGGCGTACCAGAACACGTAGCAGGGGAAGACAGGCTTCCCTGTGCAGACAGGTTATGTTGGTGGAGGAGAAGCAGTTGGTGATCCACCTACAGACCCGATGCCAGAAAACAGACATCGGGCCCATGATAGACGGGGGAGGGTACCAGACAGCGGACCCATACAGAAGAATTGGAGCAAGGAGCGAACGCGCCAAGGAGAGACAAAGGTAGGGTGGAAGGCCCATCCCGGGGGGGGAGAGGCGGCGAATCGTGGCTAGGGCGGCATTTGCGAGTGTGTACCTCCTGGAAAAGTGGGACCTTGGGTCAAAGGTGGGAGTGAAGATGAAGCCCAGCCACTTCAGGCGGGTCTGTGGATAGAAAGGTTGATCCTCCAGCTGCACCGGGAGGGAGCACGGTGGCTCATTGCTCCTGGAGGTCCTCCAGTGGATCAGTCCGGTCTTGGGGACGGAGAAGGAGATGTTGATTGAGGATGCCTTTCTCTTGAGTGCTGAGAATGACTTCTGAAGGAGGCGAACGTTGGTTCTGTAGGAGGGCGAGGCCACCGTAACAGCAAAGTCATCGACGTAGGAGATAATAAGTGACCTGGGGATTTCCAGGTGGAGGGAGGAGACGTATATGACAAACAGAAGTAGGGAGATGGGGGATCCTTGAGGGACCCCGACTGAGACGGGAGCAAAGAGGTGAGGAGATCCTTCGAACGTCAGGTGGCAGGTGCGATCCCTGAGGAAAGAGCCGACCCACTGGACCAGGTAGGGGCTGACCCCCTTTCTGCGGAGGCGAGAGAGGAGTGAGGGAGATTCCACATTATCGAAGCCTCCTTTCACATCAAGGAAGAGAGTGGAGACTTTGTAGCGGAGGCGATGGAAGGACTCAACATTATGTGATAGGACGAGGGCAGCATCGGCGGTGGATCTCCCAGAGAGGGACCTGCACTGAAGAGGGTGGATAAGGGAGCATATCGCTGCTTGGGCTGAAAGGCGGGAAGCTACCACTCTTTCAAGGATCTTAGAGAGCGTTCGAAGGAGGACGATGACCCTAAAGGAAGAGGGTGAGTCGTATGAGGGTTTACCCGGCTTGTCAAGGACAATACCAAGTGCCTTTTTGAGGGAGGGAGGGTGAAATACGTGGGCTAGGAGGGGGTCCAGGAGGGAAGGAAGAAGGGAGGGCTTCATACGATGTGCAGCTTTCCAGACAGAGTACGGGATGTGGTCGGGACTAGGGGCGGAGGTGTTCGAGGATCTGGAGAGGGCCCTGGATATCTCTTCAGGGGTGAGGGGGGTATAGTCCTCATAACACGCGAGGCGGGGGAGCAGGGGAGGTGGGGGTTTGGAGGGGAAGAAGTGGTCAAGGAGCGTTTCCGCTACTTCAGCCGGATTGGAGGCCCCTGGCAAGTCCGGGAACCTTTGTGGTGGGCGACCGAATGCGAATCTCTTGGCCGTCCAGAGGGAGCATAGAGTGGCCGAGGATAGAAAGTCCGACCAGTGTGTTCTTTTGGCCGAGGCGATGGCCTTAAAGTATTTTCTTCTCGAGCTCTTCACATTGCTCCAGTTGAGGGGGGACGGGTCGAGGCGGGATATTCTCGCAAACCTGTGATACTCCCTTCTCAGGGACGAAAGGCGGGGGGACCACCATGGTTTCGAGTGGGGGCACGGGCGCTGGCTCGGGGCATGGGAGGTTAGGAGGGAGATAAGGCGGGTAGAGGAGATGTCGAACCATCTGCTCAGGGAGTTGGGCGTCGGTCTCGCTAGGCAGGGTAGTGTGGTGAAGGTATCCAGTGCTTTCCCTACCGTGTCTAGGTCAAGGAGGGCCCAGTGTGGAGTAGGGGGGGGTAGCATAATCGCGGGCCGTTTTAGTGTTATCACACATGGAACGTGGTCTGAACCAGTGGAGGTGAGGGGGGTGTCCCATGAGGAGACGAGGGGCGAGAGAGCGGTATTCGCCAAGGCCAGGTCCAAAACAGAGGGTTGCGAAATTTTGTCAAAAGGGAACCAAGTATAAACCCCGAGGGTGTTGAGAAGGTGGTACGGGACGTCGAAAGCGGCATCAAGGTAGCGTGTAGAGATGATAAACTCTCTCTCGGACAGGGAGCGGCAGGGATCTGCTAACGGATGGTGGAGGTTAAAATCACCTAAAGCCAGGTGAGGGTAGGAAAGAAAAGAAACAATCCGCACAGGCGATATAGAGCGGTAAGGGGGGCAATTTGTGCGAAGAAGGTACACTGAGGTGACCCGGAGGGAGTGGTGGGGGGATCCAAAAAGACCCTCCGGAGAAAGAAAATCAACTGAAACCATCTCCGAGGAATCATACAAAACGGTTGAGCAGGACAGGTGCTGGTTCAAAGTACGAGAAACATAAATGGCTACCCGTGGGCGGCCAGAGGGGGGGGGGCGAAGGACATAAATCCCGGGAATGTCGGCAGAAGCGAAGGCCTGGAGGGGGGGTCTTGAATGGCCACAAGCAAAGGAGGGTGAGGCAGCATGGTAAAGCTGTGAAAAAGTGAGAGAAAAACATCCCAGCTCCCAAGGCAGTTATGTTGAACGATTGGAAAGGACGGGAAGACAGCACTGCGGTTGGTGTAACAGATGAAAAAATTCTCCATCAATGGGCAGAGCCCTCGGAGGAGTCAGAGTCTAGAGATTCGTCACCGCTCTCTCTTGGGGCGAGATCGGTGACGGTGATGGTGCGTTGGGCTCTATGCCTAGCGGGAGGAGCATCGCGGGGGAGTACAGGGGCACTCGGGGTGTGAGGAGGGGCACCTGGTGCTGGGCGAAGGACTGTCGAAGGGCCAGCCTGGTCCTCAGCGGGATCCATGCTGTCCTGCGTCTGTTGAGGTTGCAATTCTGGTGCCTCTGGAGTGGCATTTGGGCGGGAGGGGCAATCCTTGCTGCGTGCAGAGTGCTCTTCTTGGCAGTTAGGACAGCATGCCATCGAGGATGGACAGCAGGCGAGGACAGGTCGGAGATTGCCACCCTTAGGGCAGGAAGGGTTAGGGCAGCGATGCTCCGCCTTGGTGTGGGCCAGCGAGCAGAAGGGACAGACTGGTAGTATGCTGGGACAACGGGTAGAGATGTGGCTGAATTTCCAGCATTTCTTGCATTGGGAGTTCTTAGAGGAGGAGAACATCTGCTCCACTCTCCGGTTTCGGGAGAAGAGGTTGATGGATGGGAGCATGGCGAAAGCGTCGGGCAGGGCCACGGTGACAACCACAGAGGTTGCTGATTTTTGATCGCGAGATTCCGGGTCCGGGTTAAGGTAACGCGATGAGAGAATGGAGACTCCCCTGGCATTGCGGATGGACTCATGAAGAGAGGGGAAGAGTTGGACATCGTCTGAGGAGAGGAACGCAAGAGGGATAGAGTGAATCAAAAGTTGTGTTTCGTTTGGAGTGGGCTTGAAAAGATCCCAAGGGGAGTTGCCTACCGGGAAGGCCTTGTTCAACCTCAATGTAAGGGGAGGGAAATAAGGGGTATAAGCGGAGGCAGGGGTGTGAAGGTTGGTACCGAGCAGCGACCCTGAGCCTTTGTCGTTGACTGTGCAAGTGAAGGAAAGAGGAAGGGAGCAGTTGGCTTCTCTGAGGACAGAAGCAGCGATGTCTGGGAAATGGGCTGCTATCTTGAGCGCTTCTGGGTGGGGTTCGAAGGTGGTTCTGGAGGCGAAAAATCTGCGGACAGCTTGGGGGAGAGGAGGGGGAGATTTTGTAAAAGCCTCACCCGACGCAAACGCAACAGAGGAAGCTGAGACAGGACTTCTCGCCTGACAACCCTTCTTTCCTTTAGCAGAGGGTGCGACAGCTTGAGCGTAGGTAGGTGTGGGCCTGGAGGCCATGGTGGTGGGGGGTCGCCAGTCGGGGTCCAGAAGACCGGGGGTCCAAGCGGGACCAGGGGGGTACTTCCCTTAGGCGAATTCCTCTGCCTCCCAGGTGTGGGGGTATTTCTTGGCAAACACCTCCGGGTTGCCATATAGTGTGGGAGGGGTAGTTGACTTGTCGAATCTCGAGAGATCCGGGTCAGCTGAGGGGAAGGACCAGACTGTATTAGGTGGTGGTGGGGGTGGAGCCGGAGGAGGTCTTTCTTTCCCTTTCTCTTGGCGAGCGGGGTTGGTGTTGCTGGTGGGGGCGGGACGAGACCCACTAGTGGTGGGTGTGGCCTGTTGTGGAACTGTAGGGCGCTGGGGGGGGAAAAGGGCCTGAGCGGCTGACGGAAGACGGGAGGCAATGTCACGGAGAGATGCCTGGAGTGGGGCGAGGTTTGGGGGTTGCAGGGAGAGTTCCAGGTTGGCAACCTGAGAGGACAAGTCGTGGATTTCAGTCTAGAGATTCTCGAGAGCAGTTGCGATGTGGACGCTTAATTGAAGCGAGGTGCAAAGTAGAGGGAGGAGCATTTGTTCCCTGATAGAGAGGGTGGAGATGTTTGCTGGAGTAATGGGGGGAAAACATGCGGCGGGGAGCCCTAGGTCGGCAGCAGTCTGGTGGAAAATCGAGACCAGCTAGTCGAGATTTCCTGTGGTTGGGAGGGGAGAGACAGGGGCTAGGGTAGGGTTTCTCGAGGGGCCACCCTGGTGGGAGGCCATGTCTGTAGGTGAGGGTGGGGATGCGAGGCCCAACAGTGAGGACGAAAGGTGTGGGAGAGGAGATCGTGCGCAGAACGACATGGTGTTGAGAAATGTAGGGGGGGGGAAAGAGGGGAGCGGAAGCGTGAAAAGAGGGGAGCGGAAGCGTGTCCGACCATGAGGAGAAGAGGAGAAAGAGGGGTAGACCCAACTCTGTGCCGTAGAAACTAGCGGAAAACGTGTTTGTGTATAGACTAGGCAGCCTCTTAAAGAGAAAGAGAGTAGAGAAATCGAGGGTGGCCTGTTGAAGTGTCTTCTCTTACTGCAAACCATGTACCCGGCCGTCTTTAACATGGGGGTTGAGAAGAGTATTGCCGACCGTGCAAATGCTCTAAGCGAGGCAGAGCAAAAGCGGGATAGGGAGAGGAAACATCAACAAAAAGAAGACGAAATTCACCAACCGAGAGAGAAGAAGGCCCAAAGGGATAAACCTAAGGGAAGGGAAGTGTAGAGGAGGTATGACTCCACCCCCTAGAGCGAACACATAACAGGGGGTGGAGTTTGGAAAAGTGGTGATAATCTCGTGGTGTTGAGATTTGAATGGCCGGGTGTGTAGAGGAGATGGAGGATGCTGTCTTTGTATCTTTTTTTTTATTTTTATGTTTAGAATCATGCGATTATTGTTTAAGGTACAAAATCCTGCTTGCAGCTCATGCTATGGCATATAAAAAACCTCCAACTACCCCTGGGAAAAAGCCAACCCCCCAAGTCCCTCTGGTATGGAATCAACCGCACATCTCGCCCCCCACAAGAAATCCTTGACTAGCTAAAAAGATAGACTAAGAAAATCAAATCAAAGAACAAGCAGGAAGAGTCAGGAAAACCCATGGCAGGATCATCTGAACAAAGGAAAAACAAAAAGCAAAAGTAGCAGTGACCACAGAGAAGATCCTGTATATTTAATCCGGCAGTGACCAGGCTCGGCATAATTGAAGTCCCGGGGGGCGTCGGAGGGGCCCACTGTTTTGGCAAAACACTCAAAAAGCAGAAGGAGATAGTGCAATACCATCCTCTCAGAGGCAAGCCGTGATGGACCGTGGTCATAGTCCGAATGGTAAAGAAGTAGTTGTGGATACCAGCCAGGTAGTTGTGGGTACCAGCCAGGAAAGTGAAGTGGCAGTAGGATGCCAGCTGATCCGACCGTGAGGAGAAGAGGAGAAAGAGGGGTAGACCCAACTCTGTGCCATAGAAACTATCGGAAACGCCTTCGTGGCTTGACTAGGCAGCCTCTTAAAGAGAAAGAGAGTGGAGAAATTGACCGTGGCCTGTTGAAAGGTTTTCACTTACTGCAAACCATGTACCCGGCCGTCTGTGACATAGGCGCTGAGAAGAGTGTTGCCGACCGTGCGAATGCTCTAAGCGAGGCTCAAAGCATACGCTACATGGGAAGAGGAAACATCATCATAAGAAGATGAAATCCATCAGCCCAGGAAGAAGAAAGCCCAAAGGGATAAGCCTAAGGGCGGGAGAAGATGAGGGAAGATGCACTCCACCCCCTAGGAAGAATCCATCACGGGGGGTAGAGTTTGGAAAAGTGGTGATAATCTCGTAGTATTGAGATTTAAATTGCCGGGTGGATAGAGGAGACGGAGGATGGATGCTGTCTTTGTACCTTTTTTTCTTTTTTTTCTTTTTTGTCTTTTTTTTTTGAATTATACGATTAGTATTTTAGGGTACAAAATCTTGCATGCAGCTGTAACAAACCAGCCTCCCATGAAGGTGTTCGTAACGGGAAACGACTATCTTACTATCATAGGCTATCGACATAGCCTACGTAGTTTGCTTCGTCTATCGTTATAGACTAACATCGTGGGTTCGTAATAGATGTAGTGATCGTAGGAAGTCCTATCGTGTAGGAATAGAGTACTCGCATACAAGCGAGGTAGAATAGAGATAAGGGTATTGGGTATCTCGAACATATTGCACCTATGGAAGGTCACTGTCAAGGGGCTTGGCCCGTGCTCCAGTATCTGAGTGGTGTATTACTTAGATGGTTGCGTGAAGATCCTATATCTACGGCCCGTCGTGATCCTTTATATAGGCCTCTTCCCGCAATAACCCTGACCCTGGTGACTCATACCTATGAGTCACACGATCATGACTCATAATGAGTCATACCCGAAATCCATCAGATGACTCCTATGAGTCACTGCGCAACATACCTTAAACCAATCATAAAACATAAAACATATCAGGTGCGCGAAGTGCGTCACCTGCGTGAAACT
>Ga0307509_10009262_pt1 | contig 12354 bp, 7 predicted proteins | sample 10_EM_MG_FD_202245 | JGI IMG/M metagenome (GOLD analysis project Ga0307509, IMG submission 202245) | Populus trichocarpa ectomycorrhiza microbial communities from riparian zone in the Pacific Northwest, United States - 10_EM | ecosystem: Host-associated > Plants > Roots > Unclassified | place...
TTTTTTTTTAATTCCAACGCTGATTAGGGGAGAAGTGCATCGCAGAAGGGTATACTTACCAGCCAATTCTTATTTAACCATGCGTCTAGCACCACCAAAGAGTGATTAAGGACCTTCACTGACAATTATACTAGAGAGAAGAAAAGAAAGGGCCTTTGGTTATATTGAAAACCTGATGAAATTGCAAGGACAATATCCTCTCCAAAAAAAAAAAAAAAATTACATGAACCGGTGATTAATGACCTTGGAGTGCAGGGAAAAGCTAAATGAAAATAATTATCTCCTTGGGCAAGGACGAGGAAGATGAAAGTTCTTTGATTATGGATTTTCAAATTTTAACACTCAGGACAGCTACATGATTAATTTTCAATATCGGAAAGAAACTTGACCATCAAAATAGATCTCTTCAGTGTTAAAGAGATAAAAATGTAATCTGCCAATATAAGATAAAAACGACATTAACTGTAACATTTTGTTTTGAGAGGGAAACTTCGTGTAACTTATTATTTGAGGCAGTAACAATTTTAGAAAATTAAATATTGTCCATGTAATTTTATTTTTTCTATTTGATGAGATAGTTTTTCTATTTTTATTTTTCTATTCAATATTAATTTTCTAGTTTTTTTTTTCTATATAAAGAATTGTAGTAATATTTTGGTATGTGAGACTAGGATGAATAAAAATCAAGTATTTTTATTGTCTCCATAGAGTTAGTGATCTTGATTTTTTAGAGTTGTAACTTGTAATAAACCCTGTAATTCTTCACTCCTGGTTACGTCAGGTTGTATCAAAATCCAATGATTTCTAGTAGTTTTTGTTGTGTGATGTTAAATCACCATGGTTTAAGTTTGTAGAGGACATCTTCATGGGAAAGAGCAGTTTTCGACTGAAGAGGTTCTGCTTGAAAAATATTATGTTGAAAGTTTTCATGATGGAGGATTGTTTTTTTTTTACTAAGAAGGTTCAGCTTGAAGAATGCTATGTTGGACTTTCATGAACAATTTAAACTTGAGAACAAGTTCTTTCCAACCTAGTGAGAGCAGTTTTAGAATATTTAATATTGGTTTTATAATTTTATTTTATTTATTTAGTTTATGAATTTTTATATTAACTCTAAAATTGTTTCTTAGGATTTTTTTTCGCTTTAAGGATTAAGATTCAGACTTAGGACTAGTATAAATAAAGCTGTTTGACTTATATTTTCAACAAACATGAATGAATAAAATTAAGTATTTTGGTGTCTTTCTATAGTTATGGGTTTGCTTGGTCTTAACAAGTCAACCCATATTGACTTGACTTATTTTTTGTGTTATTTTTTTTAATTAAAATTTTTACAAATCTCATCATTCAACATTTAGTTATCTCATTCTTATTACTAGAGTCATGAATTTAACAAGTTAATCTGGATTAAATCAGATCATTTTTTAATTTTATTTCAATGAGGTTATCTCGATCTCATGACCCGAGTCATAGGTTTGATAGATTGACTTGAGTTATTTTTTATATTTTTTTAATTGATTTCTTTTTTAGTCTCATCCTTCAATATTGGACTGATTGAGAATTGAACTTCATAATTTGTTTTGATTTTTTTTCTATGGGGTTATCTCGGTCTTATGAACCGATTCGTGAGTTTGACAGATTAACTCGGGTCGCTTTTATAGGTCATTTTTTAATTGATTTTTTTTAATTTTATCCTTCAATATTAGGTTGATTAGAAATTAGGCTTTATAATTTGTTTTGATTTGTTTTCTATGAGATTATCATAGTTTCATAACTTGGGTCATGAATTTAAAATGTTATCATGATTTAACTTAAGTCAATTCAATATCTTATTATCTTAATATGAAAAAAAAATGTCATCTTGAAAAAAAAATTGAGTCAAATTATGTTTTTTATGGGTCGTTTAGGTTGCTTTTGAACTAGCAAAATCAATCGGGTTACATCGAATCAACCCCGATGCGATTAAAATTTTTTTTACACTGAAAAAACATTACTAATATTTGAATACTTTTTACATGTAAATATTTTTTTAATGATAGTGTTGATATAATGGTGATAACAGAGGAGATGATCGTGGTGGTGGTGAGATGACGATGATGATGGAGGAAGTTGTCATGATGAGGGTGAGCAAGAGGTGGTGGTGAGATGGTAGTGATGGTGATATGGCGGTAGCGAGATGACGGTGATGATGAAGAAGATGGTGGTGAAGATGGTCATGATGATGGTGAAAGTGAAGGAAGTGATGACATAACAGTGATGGTGAAGAAGGTAATGATGAGATAGTGAAAAAGAAGGTAATGATGAGATGGTGGTAGAGAAGATGATAGTTGAAATAGTTAAATGATATGGTAAGTAGATTAATATTTGTAAAATATTTTATAGAATTTTATGAACTGAAAATATTTTTTAATAAATAAATTAAATTTAAAGATTGACTGTAAAATATTTTATATGGATTAATTTTTCTATAAAATATTTTATAAGAAAAAAATATAAATTTAAGAAATAAACATAGAAAACAAAACAAATCTACCAGGAACAAATGTAATTAGACCCAACTGAAAATGAACTTATGTTTTACTGACAAATGGGTTAGGTGATATCGAATTAATTGTGAGTGTATATACAATATAAAGGCTCCGGCTTAAAATAATGGGCTTTACGAAGAAAATATCCAGTGACAAAGCCCTTAGTAAACCCATAGCCCAACTCCCCTTAAGGAAAAAAAAAAAAACTCAACGTGGCAAGATCGAACAGATTTGGATGAGAGTCACAAGGAAACACCAAGACTTGCAGAAAATCCTCAAAATAATAAATTGGAAGTGAAGTGGAGCGAAGAAGGTTGAAAGAAGGAGATTTGTTAGAAAAATCTACCAAAAAAAGATGGTATTCAGTGCAACAGTGGTAGGAGCACTGTTGGGGCTGGGCACCCAGATGTACTCCAATGCTCTCCGCAAACTCCCTTACATGCGCCGTAATTATTTTCTACCAACAAATCACTAATCTTTTATCATTGATTTCCATTTTAATCTTAAAAAAAATTGATTTTGATGATGATGGTCTTGTTTTTTTGTGTGTGTTTAAAGATCCGTGGGAACATGTGGTGGGCATGGGATTAGGAGTTGTTTTTGTGAATCAATTGGTCAAATGGGATGCTCAGCTTGAACAAGACCTTGACAAGATGCTTCAGAAAGCTAAGGAAGCCAATGAGCGCCGTTACTTCGGTACTCTCTCTTTCTCTTTCCTCGATCGTATCTTCCAGTTTCAGCAATTTTTCTTTTCTGGGTTTGCGTTGTTTTTCCTATTTTTACGTCATTTTGATTGGGCCTTCAGTTTTCCTCCTCTCAAGCTTGGGTTTTTCTAATGTACTTGATAATTGGGGGTTCAATTTTATTAAAAGAAAATTATATTGTGAGGGCAGTGGAATTGTTCAAATTAGGGCAAACCTGTTAATTAGCATTTGTGTTGGGGGTTTTCTAATCAGTGTAATAGTAAAGATCATGAATATTGTTTTTGTGTGTGTGAATGAGGGAGATGAAGAAAAAATATTTCTAAAGTGGATTTTTAGGGAAAGAAGAAAAAAATGGGAAGACAATTTTTGGAAATAGGGGATTGTGGAAGACTTATAAAATGAGAAAAGGAAGAAAATGGAGGTTGTTGCTACAACCTAAGCTTGCACGAGTCTAAGTTTTTTTACTTGAAACATGCAAACATGATGGAGCTGGCAACATCCATAGTAAGTCATTCAGAGAAATGTCTTGGAGTCTAGATTAGATGATGCTCCCCACAGGAATTTAAATTCCTGTTAAACATCACTAATGTTTTTTCTTAATGCACCACCCCAAATCCAACCAGACAAAACCCCGTTAAAACACCCCCCCCCCCCCCCAGCAGGCACATTATGAGTGATCGTTTAGCTGAGCTTGCTTTAAGTTTCGTTGTGGTGAACTAATCCATGATTACTAGCCCTGGCATTTCTTTGACCTAGTTTCTACCTAGAAGAATTGAGCTATGAATGTAATACATTGTTGTGATCATCTCTGAGGCGCTGACAACTTAATACATGACCATATCATGTGGATATCTCTGTCAATTTCATTTTGCAAGCACTCCTATGTTAGATTATAGGAGGAATGTGTTCTCTAAAGCATGGAAAAGTTACAAATTTAGCATTGAAAACTTGTAGCAGTGGCTTTGGACTTGTGTTAATCTAGAGTTTTGTAACAGGTTTTGCTTACATCCAGTATAGGTGTATGCTGACCTATTCATAGACAGTGTAACCAGCATGATTAGATTGAGATGTGTCAACACTGATACCCTAAGTCCAGGCCAGTTCAGATCTCAGTTAATAGAAAATGAGCACATAATTCTGTAAGACTTATTCTCCAACATTTTGATCATCTTCAATGGTGGATTTCTTTGAAGTCCAAATTTGAAGCCAACTTCAGTCTCTGGTAGTGGATTTTATGTTGATATCTTTTGTGGATTTGGGAGGAGGAAAAAGTGCAAGACTTTGTGATTTTATACCATCATGCAGTCGTATAATGTACATGGCTAGAATTTTTCAGAACCATTGCACTTTAAGACAATTATTGTGGGATAGGATAGTGTCCTCTCATCTTTTTTGTGTCATGCTTTGGGAGTTTTTAGGGCTGTTTCCTCTTTGCTGATTTTCAGCGGGATTGAGCTGCCATGCTTTTTTTCCCCTCTCTCTATCATGTTTTGGAGGATAACTTCATTCTCCAACATGCTTTGTGATTCTTTTTAGTCGGTTAATATATTTTTTCTTCATCTAAAAGTATTAGTACCTAGGGGTATTCAGGATCCACTAATTTCATGTCCAAAATCTATTTATAGTTCTGATGGTAATATTTGATTATGATAATTATGCAATTTAATGGATCAAATTTTAATTTTATATGATCTGATTAGATTAATATCAGAATCTGCTTATTAGCAGGACATCAGGTGGAAATAATCTTGTGGGTTTAGTGTAATATTAGAAAAATTCTTTGGCTTAGAGTTTAAGACCCTAGGACGGGCATTGGTTTTGGCATCTCATGGCATGTTTATCTGTGAAAGATGAGGTTTGGATGAGGACCCTAGCAAGGGTGATGTATTTTTTTGTGGTTGAAGTTAATGGAGAGCTCTTTGCACTGTCACCACTTTCATGCAAGATTCCTATAGTAGCCCACACTGTTTCCAATGCCTACCATTTTTTCCAGTTTAGGAAGATTTTTCATTTGCATCTGTGTTTTTGTTTTAATGTATAATTCTCTTCACTGATTTAAGTTTCATTTCCTTTGCAGATCAAGATGATGATTAGCGCATCTGGATTGATGTACTTTGGCATAGACAGCCCGTTTCTTTTGTTGCTGTGCTAGAAATCTTGTCAGATGTTTTTCTTGCTGCTGCTACAAATGAGATTTAGGATGCTTTCATAATGTGGACAGCATGGAGTTGGATCTCCAATAATACCTTGAAGCAATCTAGTGATTTTCTCCACTGGAATACAGTTTTTATTATGATTTTGCAATGCTTGTCATGAATTTTGGGTCCTTCATACCTTGCCGCTTGATCAAAAGTTTGGAACAGATCACTCTTGAAATAAGTTCAATCTTGGATTTGCCTTGGATTATTCCTTGTGTAACTGTAGCTACGTTTTAATTTTAACGTTGCTTCAGTCAACATGGGCGCTACACCAAACTACCAATGTGCTATAATCATAACAGCTTCTACCGTGCTTTTGGGAAAACAGTGCATGGAGGTTGCAAGAGTGAAAATAGCATCAACAAATGAAGAATGATACCTTCTGAAGACTGACCTAGTTAGCACAAGATCTACAAAACAAGAATGATGCTTAATTTGATAATTGGCTTCGTTTCATAAATATAGATGTCATCAGTTATGCATTAGGATCTATATTCATGTCAAAATCCACCATTCTATTCTTGTACAAATGTAGTAATTGATCACATGCATGTCGGGAGGAGGGCCTCTCTTGTGGGGTGGTTTTTGTGCACTGCAGTGCAATTTCAAGCATTTGATACGCTGCATATTCTTCGTACGGCACGAGTGGTTTCAATGCAGGATCGATCAACTCACGAGCACTTTCACCTTGCATTTCCGTATGTTTTTCTACCCATCTCACCATGTCCATATCGACACCAAAGGTCGCATCAGTTGGCGTTTTTCCACTAACGAGTTCCATCAGCACAATACCCATGCTATAAACATCACTCTTCTCTGTTGCCTTGAACGAGTATGCATGCTCTGAAAATGCATAAAATTAGTTATGATATGGAGTAAAAGATGAACTAAAAGTAGCATAATTCAATGCAGAAAGTGCTATAATACCTGGAGCAATATAACCGTAAGAGCCCGCAAACCATGAATGCGACTCTGTATTGGAGTCATAATTCTCCTCGAGTGCCTTTGCCAGTCCAAAATCCCCTAAATGCGCCTCCATATTGGAATCAAGCAATACATTGCTAGATTTGATATCTCTATGCATGATCTTTGGTACACAATCATGGTGAAGGTACTCCACTCCCTGGGCTAATCCCACACCAATCTTTAATCTCGCCTCCCAGTCCAGGCTTTGCCTCTGCTTGCTGTTCACTGGTTGTTGATGCAGCCAATCCCACAAACTCCCATTCTCCATGTATTCATAAATCAAAAGATTACAACCCGCCCCTTTGTTGCTACAATACCCTATCAGCTTCACTAGATTCCTGTGCCTAATCCTTCCAAGTGTCTTCACTTCTCTTGCGAAGCTTTTATTAAGTAGAAACTCATCTTTCCACAAAATCTTCTTCACCGCTACAGTTTCTCCACTTTGAAATTCAGCTCTGTATATTGTTCCAGATCCACCCGAGCCAATGATGAACTCATCACTAAGATTGTTTGTCGCTTCCATAAGGTCATCCCACCTGTAGTCTCTCTTGGCAGTACCCCTCAGAAAGGGTGTTTTGCGCTGAGCTTGGGAAGAACTGGAAGAGCAAATGCAGTTCCCTTCACTCACCCTTTTGAGGAATTCTCGCCTGCGTTTGAAGAAGAGAGCAAGTCCAAGTGCGAGCAGAGCAATCGCAGCTAAGGAAGTAGTTGCTGAGATTACCACCACTAATAACTCACTTAGGCCTGACTGCTGATCACTTAAGATAGAGCAGCGATTAAGAGGGTTTCCACAGAGCTGCAGGTTTCCTTCAAATGCTTCAGGTGGCCAGTGTGAGAATTGCTTGTCCAGTTTGCCTTGGAGATTATTGAACGAGAGATTAAGCTTGCCAAGACTGCTCAAGCTACCAACTTCAGGAGGGACAGCTCCAACTAGGCAATTGTGAGACAGATCAAGAGCTTCAAGTTTGGACAATGTACCAATAGAAGGTGGAATTTGACCACCGAGATTGTTGTAGCTGAGGTCTAAAATGCTTTGGAGATTCTGGAGTTGCCCAAGTTCAGAAGGTATTTCACCGCTGAAACTGTTATTCGAGAGCCGAAGCTCATACAGCTTGCTCAGCTTACCCAGGGACAGAGGGATCGATCCTGATAATTGGTTTTGATTGAGATTGAGTACATTTAGAGATTCTAGATTACCAACCTCCACAGGAAGAGTTCCATTCAGAAAGTTAGCATCAAGGGAAAGCACCAACAATTTAGAACAATTGAATAGCTCTCGAGGAAGAGACCCTGTAAATTGATTGGAGAAGAGCTTAAGCTCCCCTAACTGTGGCAAATTTCCAAGCCATGATGGAACAGACCCATAAAGAAGGTTGTTGTTGAGATCAACGTGTTCCAATTTCTTGCACAACATAAGCTGTGCTGGTATTTGTCCAGTGAGCAAATTCCCTGACAGGTCTAGCAACGACAACTCTCGGATTTGACCGAGTGTCCATGGGATTTTGCCAGTAAACCGGTTGTTCCCTAATCTAAGCCTTTCAAGAGAAGGTGAATTTCCCAACAGGGCAGGAATTTCATTCCCAAATGCATTGCTTGTGACATCAAAAGAAAGAAAAGAACTCGAGCCACATAATGCAGAGATGCTACCATTGATTCTGTTTTTAGACAGATTGATTCTGGTCAGATTTCGTAAATTGGTAAGCGAATCGGGAAGGTTACCTTCAAGGGAATTGTTGTAAAGCATGAGTTGCTCAAGAGCATGAAGAAATCCAAAAGTAACTGGAATGCCACCAGATAGGCCATTATCTGCCAAGTCTAGAATAGTTAGTTGATGACAGTTACCCAAAGTGGCGGGAATATGACCAAAAAGCTCATTTTGTCTCAAATGAAGCAGATTCAGTCCCTTCAGCCTCCCAATAGTAACAGGAATCTCTCCACTGAAATGATTTCCATAGAAATCAATCATTTGCAAGTTTGAACAATTGCCAATCTCCATAGGAATCTCCCCAGATAAGAGATTGTCGTATAGATACAAGACTTCAAGATTTCCAAGCATTCCAATCTCCTTAGGCAGATTGCCTAGCAAATTGTTGTGATACAATGCAAGCTCCTTCAGATTGCTTAAGTTTGCTATCAAAGGGGATATTGAACCCACCAAGCTGTTGTTGTGGAGATAGAGATGAGTCAACTGAACGGACTCATAAATTTCATTAGGAATGGATCCATTAAGGCTGTTGTTGGACAAGTCAAGCTGCATCAGAGATGGACATAGCCTTAATTCTTTCGGAATGGGGCCAGAAAGTTGAATCTCTGACAGAATCAAGCTCTCCAAATTGGTATTGTTTGAACATAGGCTTGTTGGTATCACACCGGAAAGATTGTTATTTGATAAAACCAAGAAAACAAGCTGAGCCATTCTGCCCAACTCCTCTGGAACGCCTCCAGTGAGCATGTTCATTGATAAATCAAGATTCCGAAGACTACCCATTTTTGCTAGGGACTTTGGGATTGAACCTCCAAGATGGTTTCCCATGAAATTCAGGTAGACGAGCTGACTCATTTCCCCGAGTTGAGTCGGGATTTCTCCAGAGAGACTATTGTTTGCCAGGTTTAGTATTTGGAGATTTTGAAGACGACCCAATTCTCCAGGGATTGATCCATTTAGATTGTTGAGAGCTACAGTGAAGACAGTGAGGCTCGAACAATTCCCTAGCTCGGCAGGAATCAGTCCTTCAAGTTGGTTCTGCTGTAAAATCAAGTTCTGGACTTGGCTTAGTTGTCCGAGTTGGGGAGGTATTGGGCCTGTGAGACTGCATGAGGCCAAACCAAGAGTAACTAAGTTGACAAGATTACCGAAAGAGGCAGGAACAGGTCCACTGAGTCCATTATCACCGATCCTCATTACTAAGAGACTCGTGATTGAACCGAGTTGAATTGGGATGGGGCCAGTGAGTTGATTAGAGAACAAAAGCAGAGTTTCCAATGAAGAAAGATTTGAGAGAGTAGTTGGAATGGGACCCGTGAGGCTGTTAGAAGAAAGATCAAGGTGGAGCAGGTACTTTAAACTACCGAGTGAGGGTGATATTGAGCCGGAAAGTGATGAGTCAGATAAGTTTAGACTCACAACTTGCACTGAGCCATCAACCGAGTTAAAGCCACAGGTAACTCCTGTCCATGTGCATGAATTTGGGTTGCTTTCATTCCAGTCATGCAAAACTTTTTCTGGGTCTCCCTCGAATGATTTCTTCACCTCCAAAAGAACAGAGAGCTCTTGGTTTTGGCACAAAACAAAGCCAAAGGAAAAGCACACTAAAATGGCAACAAAAAGTAACAAAACTTGTTTTGGCACACCCATTTTCTATTTCTAATGACTAGATAACATTTGAGAAAAGCTTTTAGAGAGAGACTGAAAATGGTAATATAACATTTATTATCATGTTTGGTTCATCTTATGTAAGGGTGAGTGGTTTTGGTCATGTAGGCATTAAAGACAGAGCAAGCCTGTGTTTGTGTTGGTTTTGTTGTTGGTGGATGGTCTTGGGCAAGGGAAGACGCGTGGTTTGGGAAAAGAGAAGGCATAGCGGCAGCCATGCATGTAAGGGAGCTATATGCATGGTTTTTGAATTTCAAAGCAGACAGGTAATGTATTGATTGCTGAGGCTGCGTTGGAAAAGTTGGCAATATTCTGCAGTGTCTTTAAAAGAGGCCTTAAAATGGTTGGCAAGAAGAGATAAGAAACCGTGATGAATGAGAGGGCAGTATTTTGTCAGTCAAGTGCAACAAACGCCATAAATGACGATCGTCAAGCTGCTACAACTGAAACTGAGCTGTTGATTACAGTGTGCTGTAGGCAAGTGTTAAATGAAAACCGAATTAAAGAAGAGGGCCGCAGCTGGGGCCTGGAAGAGAGATAAGGGTAATGTATCAATTGTTAGGTTGGCAGGTTTCGGTTGAATAAGAAAATATATGGGATTCCATGGAGGTAGATACAGTGGTTACATGACCGACAAGGGGATGAGATATTCATGGTTTTGCTAGTTTTCTTGTCATAGTGTGTTTGCTCTGAATTACTTTAAACCCTACCAAGAAAGTGAGCTGTTGAATTACTACAAATTATATTTCCTTTTGTTTAGTTTTGGCATTATCTATTTGTACTTTGAAGCTTTACAAAGTCAATGGAATATCCCCTCCATGAACGTAAGCAACATCACTTCCAAATTGTACCTATAGTAGCTTAATTAGTACTACACGTTTGATATTTTGGTTCCATTACAGATTAACACACACACAAAGTAAAAGGAAACACATGTTTACTGTATAAATTACACAATTAAAATTTTATCCAATTTTTTCACCCTAGTGGTGGCAAATTTATAGTTTTTGTTTTTTTAAACAAGTTTATATATATATTTTTTCTTTATATTTGATATTTTTATCATTTTATACTTGTTCATCATCATTTTTTTTATCTTTATTTTTCTTGTAACATTTTTTTAGTTTCCTTTTCCTTTACACTTTTTTTTTTTTGAAAAACAATTGAGATTTTCTCCATTTTTTTAACTGTAAGTACAATAGTGGTGGCAAATATGTAAATTTTGGTTTTTTTTTAACTATAGAAATGGCACAATTGAAGTTTTCTCTAGTTTTTTTCCTAGCGGTGACAAATTTATAATTTTTTATTTATTTTATTTTATTTGAAAATAAGTTTTTCTAATATTTTTTTCTCTTTGTACTTAATATTTTTATCATTTTACACTTTACTTATTCATCACCATTTTGTTTCTTATCTTTGTTTTTTAGTAATAATTTTTAAATTTTTCCTTTTTTTTCTTTACACTTTTTTTTAGAAAAAAATATTATTTTTTATTCTTTATACTTAGAATATTTATCACTATACACTTAGCCTATTTATACCATTATTTTTGTTCTTATCTTCATTCTTTTATAATTTGTTTGATAATTTTTTCTATTTTTGTTCTTTATACTTTTTGTTTTTCAAAAAATTCTTATACAAAGACTAAAGAAATAATGTTTCAATGTAGAAATTGCAACATTGTCCCATTTTTCTACTACATTAAAAATAAGCTTCAGATCTTATATATTTTTATTAACATATATGATTTTCACTATATTTTATTATATATAAGCATTGATTTTTTTTTATTCACAGTTATATTTTTTAGTCGCTGTCAAAAAAATATGTTAATAACACCTACGTATTAATTTATTTGTGTTACAAAAAAATAATTATTCAACTTGTAGTTAGGCGAGTCAAATAGACGCGTTAACACCTTTTTTTCATTTATTAGCATAAATTGTTTTTAATTTATTTAATTAAATATATACATAGGTTTTTTTATTAATAATTCAGATTTTTATTATAAAAAACATATTTGAAAAGTTTTTTTTTAAAAAAAAATATTATTTGACCTGTGACAAAACAACAAGGGTAAAATAACTAATATTACCTCATCTGAAAAGCATATAATTAATGCCATTACTCTTTTTATTATTAATTACACTTGTTATTATGGGGTTGAGTACCAAATTCCTAGTGTCCTTTTGTGGCCTTTAATCTTTGATTGGTTGCGTGTAACCCTGTTGCCTACTCCAAAATGCCCTACTTAATTAATTGTCTCCCCACTCGAATTGTATATGCAAATTAATTGGGTATTTGGGGATGATTTTTAGGAGTAATTAATTACTCTTATTTTATTGTTTGTCACACTCTTCCTTCAATTTGTTTTGTGCAAAGCAAACAAATCCAATTCCCACCTACTTCAGCCAACCATTAATTATTGTGGTATAAAACCTTTACCATTAATTTCCCTGCATTGGGTGTTGGAAGATTGACATTTTTCCAGAAGACAGTACCCTATCATTTATTATATACATAGAACACTTGTCTCAAGTGAAAATAAAAACATTCCCATATTAAAAAAAAAAAAAAACCCAAGT